>Ga0209102_1000455_pt1 | contig 27094 bp, 23 predicted proteins | sample ConPoolayeHmetaG_FD_185483 | JGI IMG/M metagenome (GOLD analysis project Ga0209102, IMG submission 185483) | Hot spring microbial mat communities from California, USA to study Microbial Dark Matter (Phase II) - Cone Pool mat layer H metaG... ...
ACTCTTTTTAGTTTTTTTGTGCTATCATTTTTCATGGCTATACTCCTTTCCTTGATTTGGATTTTACCAACTTGCTAATTTACCAAATAAGGAAGAGTATAGCCAACCCCTATGCGCTATCTCTCTCCCCTCTAAAATATAGTAAGCTCTCCTCATGCTTGGGGAGAGGGTTAGGGTGAGGGGTTGAAAACGGCGGATGTCATATATTTAATGCTCTCATTAATAACCTTTTGACCAAACGACGATTTACAAACCATTCATTCGCCATTGGATAAGTGATGTTTTGCTCAATTTAAAAAAATTGACCGTTAAATATCAATTTGCAAATGACTTGGCTCGATTCTCCTTCATGCTGCCCTTCTCCCGAATACCCTGCCGGAGAAAGAACTTCTTCCCTAATCTACTTGATTCAGCGTATTCTTTCTTTTTGAAGCAGAACTTTTTCCTCTCCCCAACTCGTAGGGCCCGACTTTATTATTTGTCCATGGCAGCCAGGGGCAAACCCTTGTCTTAGGCAAGGATGGGTCTAACATTCACCGCACAGACCTTGAATACCGGTATCTTGGAAATGGGGTCTAAAGCATCTAAAGTGAGCAAATTAGCCGCTGCTTCTTTGAAATGAAAAGTCATGAAGACCAAACCTGGCTGGAGGACCTCTGAAATCTTTGGTTTCACGCGCACTTTTCCCCGGCGAGAGGATACTTCCACCAATCCATCGCCTTCTTGAATGCCTAACTTCCGCGCATCTTCAGGGTTAATTTCCACCACTCCTTCGGGACAGATTGCTTTAAGTCCCTTTGATTTATGGCTGATAATCGTATGGTAATGGTAAAGGATGCGGCCGGTGGTCATGATAAAGGGATACTGCTCATCGGGAAGTTCGGGCGGGGGCACATAGGGAACAACATGGAATTTCCCTTTCCCTCGGCTAAATTTATCTTTATGCAGAAAAGGTGTTCCCGGATGGTCCAGAGAAGGGCAAGGCCACTGCAGGCCTTTATCTTCCAAGCGATAATATCGAATGCCTCCGTAGGCCGGGGTCAAGGCAGCTATTTCTTCCATAATCTCTGCTGGAGAATTATATTTCATAGGATAACCAAGTCGCGTCGAAAGGTCGCAAATTATTTCCCAGTCCGGACGGGCATTACCTGGAGGCTCAATAGCCTTGCGCACTCTCTGGACTCTTCTCTCCGTATTTGTAAACGTACCATCTTTTTCCGCAAAACTAACGCCGGGGAGAACTACGTGCGCTAACTGCGCGGTCTCAGAGAGAAAAATGTCTTGGACGACCAGCAATTCTAGGCTTTTAAGTTCTTCTTGCACTTTGTTGATATTAGGATCAGTAAGCAAAGGATTTTCTCCCAAAATAAAGAGCGCCTTAATCCTACCTTCCCCAATTCCCTTCATCATCTCCATTAAAGTCAAACCGGGCTGGGAAGGAAGCTTGACGCCCCAGGCCTCTTCAAATTTCTGCCTTACTTTTTCGTCATCCACCCGCTGGTAACCTGAATAAACATTAGGGAGACCGCCCATGTCACAAGCCCCTTGCACATTATTCTGCCCGCGTAAGGGATTTATTCCGGATGAAGGTTTTCCAATCTGACCAGTAACCATGGCCAGGTTAGCTAAGGCCAAAACATTATTAGTTCCGCTAGTGTGCTGAGTAATCCCCATGGCATAAAGAACAGAAGAAGAGCTTGCTTGTGCATAAAGGCGAGCGGCTTCCACAATGTCTGGCGCCGGTACCCCCGTAATTTGGGCTACCACCTCGGGAGTGTACTCTTGTACTGATTCAGCCAAAGCGTTAAACCCTTCTGTCCGCTCTTCGATAAAAGGTTTATTCAACCAACCTCGGGAAATAATCGTGTGGATCATTCCGTTGATCAGGGCCACGTCCGTACCCGGTTTATGGTTCAAAAATAGGCTGGCGTATTCCGCCAGTTCAATGCGGCGAGGATCAGCTACAATAAGTTTGGCTCCTCTTTGTCGCACCGCTGCTTTAACTTCCAGAGCAATTACGGGATGGTTCTCGGTGGTATTAGAGCCGATGACGAAAATACATTCCGCGTGGCGAATTTCGGCGATGGAATTAGTCATGGCTCCACTGCCCAAAGCCATCGCCAGACCGGCGACCGTGGAGCTATGTCAAAGCCTGGCGCAGTGGTCTACATTATTCGTTCCCAAAACAGCCCGGGCCATTTTCTGGAGTAAGTAATTTTCTTCATTGGTACATTTGGCGGAAACAAGGACGCCAATGGCCTCCGGCCCATAATCCTTTTTTATCCTTTTCAGCTCGGCTGCTACTTTATTTAGGGCTTCCTCCCAGGATGCTTTCCGGAAGGTACCATTTTCTCTGACCAAAGGATTAGTGAGCCGATCCGGGCTGTGGACATAATCAAAGCCAAACCTGCCTTTGACACACATGTTTCCTTTATTGACCCCGCTCTCCCAATCTGAAGTCACCCGAATGATTTCTCCATCTTTAACATTTAAAATTAAGGTACAGCCAACACCACAGTAAGAGCAAATAGTTTTGACCTTGCTGAACTCCCATTCCCGCCCGCGTCCTATCCGAGAACGTTCTGTCAAAGCTCCCACAGGACACACGCTTACACATTGGCCACAAAAAACACAGTCACTTTCCGTAAGACTACGATGATAAGGAACGGCTACCTTAGTATTAAAACCTCGATGTGCGTAATCAATAGCCACAGTACCCTGCACCTCGTCACAGATCCTTATGCACCTTTCGCATAAAACACATTTATTGAAATCACGCACTATAAATGGATTGGAAAAGTCTATGGCAAAATGATGCTTCTCCCCTTTTATTCTTGATTCATTAATGCCCAATTCATAGGCTAAATCTTGAAGCCGGCAATTGCCCGCCTTCTCGCAAATCATACAGTCTAGGGGGTGGTCAGAAAGAATGAGCTCCAAAACAAGTCGCCGCGCTTTTAAGACTCTTTGGCTTTTAGTATAAACTCTCATCCCTGCGCTTACGGGGTAAGAGCAGGCTGGGACCAAATTCCTGCCTCCCTCTATCTCTACCAGGCAAATACGGCAGGCACTGGAGGGAGTTAATTCAGGTAGATGACAAAGCGTCGGGATTTTTATACCCAATTTCTCGGCAGCCTGGAGAATGGTGAAAACCTGAGGGACCGTTACCTCTTTTTGATCAATATATAATCTTATTTCCTCCATCATTTTTTCCCCTTTAAACTATCTTGATAGCTTCAAATTTACATTCGTTGTAACAGATGCCACATTTGATGCATAACGCTTGGTTTATGACATGGACTTCTTTAGTTTGGCCGGTTATGGCTCCTTGCGGGCAGTTTTTGCGGCATAGTCCACAACCCTTGCAGGCCTCAGCAATAATCTCATAACAAATTAGAGCCTTACAAACTCCCGCTGGGCATTTTTTTTCTTCAATATGTGTTTTATACTCCCCGAGAAAATAATTCAGCGTCGTGAGTACAGGATTGGGGGCTGTTTGTCCAAGTCCACAAAGGGAAGCATCTTTAATCATGAGAGCAAGCTCCTGTAAAGTATCTAAATCCCCACTTTCTCCCTTACCTTCAGTTATTCTTTGCAATATTTCTAACATTCTTTTTGTACCCAGTCGGCAGGGGACGCATCGCCCACATGATTCACTCTGGGTAAAAGAGAGGAAAAATTTGGCTAAGTCCACCATGCAAGTACTTTCATCTAAAATAATCAGCCCTCCTGAACCCATAATTGCCCCCGCGCCCGTGAGAGAATCATAGTCAACTGGTAAATCGAGAAGGGAAGCAGGAATACACCCTCCGGATGGACCACCAGTTTGAGCAGCTTTGAATTTCTTCCCTCCTGGGATTCCGCCTCCAATGTCGAAGATTATTTTCCGTAAAGAAATTCCCATGGGAACTTCAACCAGCCCGGTGTTGTTTATCTTTCCGGCCAAAGCAAAGATTTTTGTTCCTTTACTTTTTTCTGTCCCCAGACTGGCATACCATCCTGCTCCTTTGTTGATGATAGGCGGAATGTTAGCATAAGTTTCCACATTGTTAATATTCGTTGGTTTCCCCCAAAGGCCCGCAATAGCTGGGAAGGGCGGCCTAGTTCTGGGCATTCCCCGGCGCCCTTCGATAGAAGCAATGAGTGCCGTTTCTTCGCCACAAACAAATGCGCCTGCCCCTTCTTTTATCTTTAGCTCAAAATTAAAATCGGTCCCCAGAATTCTTTCTCCTAAGAGCCCCATAGCCCGAGCATCTGCTACCGCTTTCTTTACATGCGCCACCGCTATCGGGTATTCTGCCCGTACATAAATATAGCCTTGCTGAGCACCAATAGCATAAGCTGCTATTAACATGCCTTCTAAGACCGTATGCGGATCTCCTTCTAATATGGCCCGATCCATAAATGCTCCGGGATCTCCCTCATCAGCATTACATACAACATATTTAATATCTCCTTTAGCTTGGCGAGCAAATTTCCATTTATTTCCCGTTGGGAATCCCGCCCCTCCTCTTCCTCTTAGTCCCGATTTTTCAATTTCCTCAATAACTTCTTGGGGAGACATGTTCACCAAAACTCTTGCTAGGGCTAAATAACCATCCCGGGCTAGATAATCTTCTATCTTCGTGGGGTCAATTTGACCACAATTTCTTAAAACAACCTTCGTCTGCTCGCGATAAAAAGGCACTTCTTTTTCAAAAAAAATTGGTTCCCCTGTTTGGGGATGTTTGTATAGAAGTCTCTCTATAGGGCGACCATGAAGTAAACTTTCTTTAATGATTATCCCCACATCTTCAGGTAAAACTTGTTGATAAAAGAATCCATAGGGATCAATTGCTACTACTGGTGCACGAGCACAAAAGCCATGGCACCCAGTTTCCACAATAGCCACTTTAGCGCCAAGGCCCATGTCTTCTATGGCTTGCTTAAAAGCATCCCTAACCTGCACCGCGCCAAAAGCCCGGCATCCTGTCATGCAGATCCGGACCCGCGGACGATCTGGGTCTACCTGCTTTAATAATTCCTTTTGCAAATCCTGCAACTGAGTAATCGAAGATAATTTTATCATTTTTTAAGCCTCTTCTTTAACTTGATTCCCAGCATATTTTTTTAATGCCTCTATAGCTCTCTTTGGTGTTAACTTACCATAATAATCTTCATTAATCATAATTACAGGAGCTAAAAAACAAGTGCCAACACAAGCAACAGTTTCTAATGAAAACTGTAAATCTTTAGTTGTTTCTCCAGGATTTATTTTTAATTCGCGACATAAAGCTTCCAGGACTCCTTTGGCTCCCCGCACATGGCAAGCTGTTCCCTGGCAAGATTTGATTTTAAATCTTCCTTGAGGAACTAAGTAAAATTGAGCATAAAAAGTAATTATTCCATAAATCTTGCTTAAGGGGACTTTTAAACTCCGGCTTACCAAGCGCAGAATCTGCTCAGGAAGATAGCCATACTGACTTTGTATTTCTTGAAGAACTGGGATAAGAGCTCCTTTCTCTCCTTTGTATTGGGATAAAATTTTTTCGATTTTTGCTAAATCAATTTTTGCTTCCATTTTCCCCTCTCTTTAGGTCAGCATTGTTAATACTAGCCTCTTAAGCTTTTACCCCTTTCAAGAGGCTATCCGTATAAAGTAACCTGCCCATTATAATCTCCGCTGTTTTAACTGTCTCCTGCAGTAAAGAATCCAAAATATCAGCAATAACGGCATCCAATCCACAGGCTATAGCCATAGCTAAAAAAGTGCGGTTTAGCAGCCTTCTTCCTTTCGCCCCCTGGGAGACATTACTTAAGCCCACGATAATGTGGGGTGGATTTTTTTCCTGGGCAATTAGGCGGATAGCTTCTAAAGTAATAATTCCTTGAGACTGCGAAAATTTTAAGGGGAGAACGACCGGGTCGATGAATAGGCGCTCGCGAGGAAGGCCATAGTTGTCTGCGTAATCCATAATGCGCTTGGCAATGGCCACGCGGCCGACGGCGTGGGGTGGAATACCTTGCTCGTCCATAGTTAAGCCTACAATGGCCGAGTTATATTGCACAGCTAAAGCCATCAGCAGATCTAATCTGTCCTTCTCCCCATTAGTCGAATTAATTAAAGCTGGCTTCCGGCACGCCTTTAAACCTGCTTCGATAACATCTAACTTCCGGCTATCTATGGCCAATGGCGTCTCCACTGCTTCCTGGACGGTTTCTACCAACCAAGCCATCACCTCGGCTGGCCGCAGCCAGGCCGTCCCCACATTTAAATCTAAATAATCAGCTCCTGCCTCTACCTGTTTTCTGGCAATCTCCTGGATGGCTTCTTTGTTTCTTTCTTGAATTAATTTATAAATCCGCGGTTGGACGCCATTTATTCTCTCCCCAATGAAGATCATCTTTCGGCCTCTTGATTGCTAATTCTTTCTGCAATCGCTTTGATCTCCTCCATAAACCGGGGATTGGCGGCATAAGGTGGCATGGCGGCCAAATCGGCCTCAATTATCTGCGGGTTGAAGGAGAGAAACCCTAAACAAGGCATCGCCGCCATATGCTTTAAAAGAAATTCGCGATCACCTTCATCCCGTACTTTATTCCCGATCCAGGCTAAATTTTTTAGGTCTATATCAGCTGCTAATTGGGCAATCTTCTGGGCCACCTCTAAACTTCTCCTTCCTGGTTCGACTACGACAATAAGCTTATCCACGGCCCTGGCGGTGGCCCTTCCTAAATGCTCTACCCCAGCTTCCATGTCTAAAATAACTATTTCTTTCCGACCCAAGAGGAGATGGGTCACCAAGTTTTTCACCATTACATTTTCAGGACAGACGCATCCTCCCCCTCCCTTTTGGACAGTGCCCATAACCATCAGGCGGATGCCATCTTTCTCTAAAGAAAATTTATCGGGAAGATCATCTACGCGCGGATTTAGTCTTAAAAATCCACCCATTGCTCCAGGCTTGGCGCCGGTGCGCTCTTCGATTAGCTCCTTCATCTCCACAATAGGCGTTAGACGGGAGTCCTTGGGAAAACCTAAAGCTAAAGCTAAATTACTCGCTGGATCCGCATCGATGGCTATGACTTTAAAACCTTGATCGGCATAAGTTCTGGCCAATCCGGCCACCACCGTCGTTTTTCCCACTCCCCCTTTGCCGGTAACGGCTAATTTCATAAAAATTGCTTATCCTCAAGTATAGAGCATGCGGCTTATAAAATAAAAATTTTTATATAACCAATTCGGGATTTCCCGAAAATCCATCACTTGTTAACATTTTCCCTTTAATTTGGTTACCCTTTAGTAGATTTATAAAATGAGGAATGAATATCCATTCATTTTTTACTAAATAACACTTCTCGCAAAAACAAGTCAAGAGAAAAGAGAAAAAACTGAGCGGCTAACAGTTTTAATTTCCACTGTCCCATGAAACAGGGCAAGATAGGGAGATTAAATTTGCCCCCGGTTGACTTATTCATCGGAGCAATTAAATATTTACAGTTATCACTCTTATCTTCCTCCATGCTCTGGCTTTGTTTGCTTGCCCCAATGAAATTGTATCGTAATTGCCCATAAGAAATAAAACCAAATGCGGCAAGGGACAAGCCCTTGCCCTACATCTGAGGTTTTTTAAATTTCTCGTAGGGCAAGCCCTTGGGGCTTGCCGAACCACGCCTTAAGATGTCGTTTATTTTATGCTCCCATTAATAAATACCTTTTAGATTGCCATTCTGCTAATTACGGGGCCGACGATGGGGATGGAAAGAAGAGCAGAATTTAAGAAGTATTCTCAAGATAATTTCTATTTAAGATTAAAAAGTTCGCTGGCTAATCTTTTTCCAGTAACAGTTTTAAAATTCTTTTCGACAATTTCTTTTACCTTATCCTTTTCATTTACCAATCCATTTTCCTCTAAGTTTACCAGCCAATCTGCTTCGAAAAGGATTTGAAAATTGAGGGTCTCTTTTTGTCGCGGATGATGATGGTGGGCAATGATATCAACTATTTCTTCAATTACAGATCTGGGCACATTCAGTTTAGTCAAAATTTCTCTAGCCACCTCCGGCCCTTCTTTTTCTTGATACTCGGCGGTGGCACTTCCATATTTCTCCTCCACTATCTTGATGCCTATATCGTGGAGATAAGCAGCGGCCAAGACGACCAGAGGATGACCACCTTCTATCTTTAAAATTTCTTCGGCATATTGGGCCACCTTGAGCGCATGATTAATCCGTTTTTTATCAGCGGCAAAGTATCTAATCATCTCTTGGGCTATTCTCTCCCGTAGGCGATTATTCTTCTCCTCTTTCGTCTTGGCCTTAATCTCTTCCGGTAAACTCTCGATACAATTATCACCATAAGGACACCATTCTGCACATCCAAAATCAATCTTGGGATTAACAATTTCATGCCCACAACGACATTTTCTTTTTACATCATACTTAAAAAATTCCACTCCAAAGCCACACTTGGGGCAAGCGATCTCAAAGACATCCCCTGGCTTCCAGAACATCGGATCTTGGCCCGGACACCGCATTTTTCTCCTCCTGGATTAAAATTCTCTTGCTTTTAAAATTTTTTAACATCATACCATGCAAATATGCCTTGACTTAAGTCAATTGTCTAAACTAAAATGCTTTTTAATATAAATTTAGGCAGGAACTTTGACTTCGCCGGATTAGAGAACAAAAATTTGGCTATAAAAAGGGACGTAATAGATTAATGGAGAAATACCGCGTAATTTTTGCCCCGGATCAAAAAGAAGTGGAAGTGGAAAAGGAGACCACCTTGCTCGAGGCCGCGCGTAAGGCGGGACTTTTCATAAATAGCCTCTGCGGCGGGGAAGGGGTATGCGGCAAATGTAAAGTAAAAGCTATCGCGGGGAAAGTCAAAGCAGATAAGAATTCCCTGGCCTTTTTAACAAAAGAAGAAATAGCTCAGGGATATGTCCTAGCCTGTCAGACGCGGATAAAAGATAATCTCGAAATCTTTATACCTCCTGAATCTCGCCTGGAGGAAGAGCAGATTTTAAAAGAAAGCCCTCCCCCGCCAGAACAGGACTGGCTGAAATCTCCTCCTTTGCAATATAGTGAACCTGAATGGCTCTGTGTTCATAAGAGACCAGCTGATCCCGCCGTCCTCCTTGATCCCTTAACCAATAAAGTATATCTGGAGCTTCCTCCCCCCACCATCGATGATAATATTCCTGATACAGCTCGCTTATTAAGAGCATTGTCTAAGAAAGTCAAATATCCTTCTTTTGAAATTCCCTTCTTCTGCTTGAAAGACCTCTCTTTTAAACTTCGCCATTCTAATTGGAAAGTTACTATTACCATGGCCAGGCATAATGATGCGGGTAAAATTTTACAGATCGAAGAAGGTAATAGAAGTGGCCAAAATTATGGCGTGGCCGTGGATGTGGGAACTACTACGGTGGTGGCCCAGTTAATTGATTTGAAAACAGGTAAAGTTTTGGGAATAGAAGGGAATCACAATCTCCAAGCTCATTATGGAGAAGATGTTTTATCCCGCATTGCTTATGCTTGCGGAAAGGGGTCCTTAGAAGTTTTGCAAAAGGCCGTAGTCGAAAATATCAACATCCTCATCCACACTTTAGCTAAGGCTAAGGGAATTAACCCCGAAGATATTACTTCTATCGTAGCCGCCGGCAATACCACGATGAGTCACCTCCTCCTGGGCTTAAGGCCCTGCTCCATTCGGGATGATCCTTATGTACCCACGGTGGACATTTATCCGCAAATCAAAGCCCAAGAAATAGGCATTCATATTAATCCCCAGGGGATTCTCCAGGTGTTACCCAACATTGCCAGCTATATCGGTGGGGATACAGTGGCGGGGGTCTTAGCTTGCCAAATGGCTGACCGGCCTGAATTAACCTGCCTGATTGATATAGGCACAAATGGTGAAATAGTCGTGGGCCACAATGAATGGCTGCTCTCCTGTTCAGCTTCGGCCGGTCCTGCTTTCGAAGGAGGCGATACGAAATGGGGTATGAGAGCAACCAGAGGTGCGATCCAGAAAGTTGAAATTGCTCATGATCAGGTAGTTTATGAAACGATCGGCCAAGGAAAACCCCGGGGAATCTGTGGCTCGGGATTCATTGATTTAATTTATAGCCTAGCCAAAAATAAAATTCTGGAGATTGATGGAAAATTTTCTCGCCTGGCCCCTAATAAACGACTCTTGGCTACTGACCAGGGATTAGAATATATTGTAGCTTTCCCCGCAGAGACCGAAAAAGGAGAAGCCATTACCATCTCGCAGACTGATATTGATAACATTCTGCGCTCCAAGGCGGCCATATTCTCGGCTATAAAATCGCTTATTGACTATGCTGGCCTAACCTTTGCTGATTTGGCCAAAATTTACGTCGCTGGAGGCTTCGGCAATTATTTGAATATTGATAAGGCTATTGGCATCGGGTTACTTCCCGATATCCCCCGGGAGAAAATAGAATTCGTAGGTAATAGTTCACTTTTGGGAGCACGGATGGTTCTTCTATCTAATCATGCTCTGGAAAAAGCTATAAGCATTTCCCAATCTATAACGAATATCGAGCTTTCCAAGTTCGCTCCTTTTGCCGATGAATACATGGCTGCTTTATACATTCCCCACATCAATGGGGAACAGCTTTTTCCTTCCGTAAAATTTTAACTCGCCAAAAGGATTATAATTATGATTAATTTAAAAGTAGAACTCCTTTTTATTACCCCCCAGGCCGAATTGCTGATTGAGAATGTGGGGAGGACGTCCTACCTTTCCTTCCCCAAACAGCAAGCAGGCTCGGAAAAAAACTTTATTAGAATGCTCCTTAGGAATGAACATCATTCGGTATTGGAACATGCTTATGCTACTTTCAGAATTTCTGGAGTTTCCCGAGCCTGTACTCATCAGTTGGTAAGACATAGGCTCTGTTCTTTTATCCAGCAATCGCAAAGGTATGTAGATGAAAAAGATTTCCGCTATATTGAACCTGAATCCATAAAAGCTAATGCCGAAGCTCACGCTATGTTCACTGAATTTATGGAGCAGGCTCGCGCTATTTACACCAAACTACAGGGGATGAAGATTAGAAAGGAAGATGCCCGGTATGTCTTGCCCAATGCTACCGCGAGTCAAATCGTGGTCAGTGCCAATTTCCGCGAATGGCGTCATATAATTGGCTTAAGAGGCAGCCCGCAATCCCAGTGGGAAATTCGGCATCTGGCCATAGCGGTGCTCAAGATCCTCAAAGAACACGCACCCACCGTCTTCGGAGATTTCGAGGTAGATGAAGAAAAACAGGTCATCAATAAGCTAAAAATATAACATCCGCCGGCGCCTGAGCGGTCAATAAGCAGCTTGGCGCATCTCCTCGGCCAGCTCGCGGGACAATTGCAGAGCCTTCTCTGCCATGGCGGGAGAAAGAGAGGCCAGACCGCAGCTCTGGGAAATAAGCGAGTTTTTCTGGAGTACTTCGGCAGGAACTCCCTCTTTGACTAAAAGTTCCATCTTCTCTTCTAAAGCAGATTTGAGGGTCAAAGTGGTCTCATTTTTTATAAATTCTTCCTCAGCCGGCACAATTCCCCAAGCCAAAAATCCCCCCTTAAGGAGAAATTCCTTCAGTTCAGGAGCGTAAGTAAGTAGATTGGGGAAAAACTGATAAGCATCAAAATGAATTACTTTGACGCCGGTCTGCATCACCATGGACCAATCTGTAGCTCCACAAATATGGATTCCGGAGAGACCTTGCAGAGGGGAAATAACTTCCCGGAGAGTAGAAATGATTTCTTCCTTACTTAAGTTCATACTGATCGAACCATACCCACTAAGGAGAGGTTCATCAAAAAAAATCAAGGTTTCTGCTTCCGGAACTACTCTTTTGAACTCTCTTTCCTGCCATCGGGCTTGGCCGGCAATTATCTTTAGGAACATTTCTTTCAGATTTGGTTCATAAAAAATGGGAATCTTTTTTTCATCCGTAACCCCTAAGCCAAAAGTGACTGGTCCGGTAATTTGCCCTTTGATCAGTAAGGGTTTCCTAAACTGGAGATGTTCAAGCAAAGAATAAAACCCCGAAGCGTATTCTCGGTCCAGAGAGTAATATTTGCTCTCCTCTTCCGTGATGGCCGCATAATAATTTTCCCATTCGGCCATAGGGGCAAAAGGGAGACGGAAGTAAATTTTATCATCCCCTATGACCGCCCCGGGCATAGCAGCCGCAAATTGCACCAACATCCCTTCCTTAAAAGTTCTCCGCGGCAGCTGGGGCCAGAAAGGGGAGGCGGGAAAATATTTTAAGATAAGCTCGCTGGCTTGATCAGGATCGTGGTAAGGCAAACTACCAATACCTATAGGCAAAAAAGATTTTCCCATCATTTAAAACCCCATTTTTGCTTCAATATCTGGGAGAGTTCTCTCAAAATAGCAAAACTCTGTTCTACATTCTTTTCTTCTCTAGTAAAATTTTCCTGCCCTTCTTCAGCTTCTATGGAGAGGTCCACTAAACAGCAGCGCGCTGGGGCCAGCAGAGCTTGGGCGGCAATTTGTTCTAAAGAGAGACTACTATTTTTAGAGATCACTTCCCAATAACTGAGCAGCACGTCCGCCAGATTTTCCGGATTTTGGCTGGCTAATATTTTAAATTCCGTAGGAACAATGCCCCAGGAAATAACCCCACCCCGGCTGATGAAATCAGCTACACTTTGGACATACTCTTTAGGCATGAAGCCCATTTGCCAGGCATCGAAGGAGAGAATTTTCACACCCAGTTCCAGGAGGTAAGGGAGGTTTACCTCCGCGCAAAGGTGCAACCCCTTCGGTCCTTCTAAACCTTGCATAAATTGATCATAATCCTTTTTTGCTTGCAATTCATTATATCCCGAAAGTCCACTGAAGATATACCCCAAACCAGGCTCGTCCACCCAAACAAAAGCATTTTTATTTTTGACCTTGAGTTTTTGATATTGCCCATTGACTTTCTTCTGCACGAAATCAAACAAAATCGCCTTGGCTTCCTCATGGTAAATAATGGGTTTTAAATTTTCATCCAATACTTTAAAACCAAAGCTCACCGGCCCTGTAACCTGACCCCTTATGGCGCGGTAATCCTCAAGATTTTGGGCTAAAAATTTTTCCCACACCAGCGAGTATGGGGAAGTAAGCTCATAAGTTTCTGGATCATCCATGCGGCTAAAATAATCGTCAAGTTCCCGGTAAAATTTTTCTGAGCTAAAAACAATTTTTCCTTTTTCCAAATCAATTTCTATCCCGGGAAAATTTTGAGAAGTCTGAATATACATATCCTCATATAAACTTAGGTGAGGCAGCTGGGGCCAGAATGGGATATCCAGGCTTAGGGCCAGGGCTAGGGCTTTTTCTACGTCCTTATGGGGCATGATGCCCATCGCGGTGGTCGCGCAGGCGGCGGCAAAATCCATGAAAATTATTGATCTCCCTTGGCGGAATTGAAAAAAAGTTAAATCATCCTGACCAGTTTCCATACCAGTGTTTCGGTCAGAACGCATACATCCTCACTGCTCAGGTAATGGCCTATATTCCCATCGAAGAGAATATTGCCATTGGCCGGGAACTCTGCGTCTCCTCGCCAGAGAATAATGAAGATCCGCACGCGCGGGAAGGGATCAATCCGCACCGATATATCCCCAAAAGGTGCTTTTTGGCCTCCTATTCTCTGGGCCAGCTCGAGGAGTAATTCTGGGCGCTGACCGAAATTTTTGAGGATGGGCTGTAGACTCCTTTGCAAAAAAATTGGCGTATAGAATTTAGCCCCTTCTATCTGCCCATAGGTGATAACTTTATTGGTAAAGGGCGTGCCTCGGGCTTGGGTTAAATAGTGCAGGATTAATATTTGGTCCCTTATAGGGACTACATCTTCCTTTTTATCCACCAGGGTTATCTCCCCTGTAGAGGCGTTCACGCGATAAAGCCGATTTAGATAAATGAGGCGCAGATGATGATCATCTATTAGCGCAGCTCCACTTCTTTGACAAACTTCTTCTATCGGCATGGTGGAAAGTTTCTGCGTAGCCATGCGGATAGTGAGCTCAAAACCTTGCTTGGAAATGTCCTCAAATAGCATAACCTGCCTCTTGCAATATTTTTTTAACGGAGAGAGAGGCCAGGGAATCATCTGGAATCTTTAAGAGGGATTCTCCTTTCAAATTGAACTCCCTGATCAGAGGATCATAAGCAACCCTGCCCAAGAATTTTTCCCCGCTACGCCGTAAAAAGCCTTCTGTTTCTTCCGTAAACCGATAATTACCCACGAGATAAAATTGCCGGTATTTAATATTTACTCCCTTGATTACATATTTGATCCGCTCAATATGTTTGACCGATTTTTCCGATGGGTCAAGGATAACAAAGAGCGCATCAATATCCGGAGTTACTTTGCGGTTCAGGTGCTCCAATCCAGCTGGAGAATCTACTAAAATTAGGTCATAATTTTTTTGGATATTTCTGATAGTCTCCTTTATCAGTTCATCAGGCAAACAATAACAGCCCGCGGCAAATTTTGTGCCCAGGGTAATTAAATCAAACTTATCATCCCGGTAGATGATCTTCCCGGCAGTCAGCATCTCTTGCAATATATGGGGCGTATCTTCCTGCCCTTTACCCACTTTCCCCTTTTCCATCACTCTGGCCAAGCCATCAGCAATAGTGAGGGTGCCTTCTTGCTCTAAGTCTACCCCGAGCATTTTGGGCAGGCTGCCATCAGGATCAAGATCAATGAGTAGCAGTTTTTTGGTCTGGAGATACCTGGTCATGAGGGCTGTAAAAGTTGACTTCCCTGTTCCCCCCCGCCCCGTAACAACCTCGATTCTGCTCACCTTAGATCACCCCCGCTTTTTCTAAGATCTTTTTTACCGACTGACAGGCCGGGGAATCAGCGGCCAGTTCGCGCAGGCTTTTTCCTTGCAGATTATACTTTTCCACTTGAGGATCATATTCAATACGCCCCAGAAAAACTTCCCCGGCAGCGGCAAAATGCTGCTCCGCCCCTTCATCGAACATATAATTTCCCACTAAATAAAAACGGCGATAGATCATGCCTACTTCCCGCAAAATAATTTTAACTTTTTTGATATGGGTTAGTGATTTTTCCGAAGGGTCCAGAATAACAAACAAATCATCAACTTCGGAGACCACATGGCGATTTAGATGTTCCAGCCCCGCCGGAGAATCAACTACTAAATTTTTATAATTTTTAGCGAGTTTAGAAATTGTTTTCCTTAATAGATGATCGGGAAAACAATAACACCCTTCTAGATCCTTTACCCCCAAAGTAAGCAGATCAAACCCTCTCCCTTCGTATAAGGATTCTGTCCACAGCAGGCCGGCAAATCGTTCCTCAACCGGGGTAAGGGGACTGCCTCCTCTTTGCCTTTCCTTCACCGCCTGGTAAAGAGCTTCTACGAGAGTCTTCTTTCCTTCTTTGGCCAGGTCAATTCCTAACATATCAGCCAGGCTCAAATCTGGATCTAAATCAACGAGGAGCGCAGGGGAGGGTAAATAGCGACTCATTAAAGCCACAAAGGTTGATTTCCCGGCCCCCCCTCTTCCTGTGCACACGATTATTTTGGCCATGTTAATCTCCCTTGCTTGGGGGAATAATTTGTTCTCTTTGGACAGTTGGTAATTTACGCACTGGAGAAATTTTAACCACTGCCCGATATTCGGGAGGGCAAACCTCCAGACAGGTGCCGCACTTGGAGCACTTCTCCTGGTTGATCACCTTGATTTCCCCTTTCCCTCCTTTTATAGCTTCGGTGGGACAGACAAGCATACAGTGTTCACAGGCCCGATCGCATTTTTCCGGGAGAATATAATAAGCGATCAGCTCTTTGCACACCAAAGCCGGGCAGCGTTTCTCCTGGATGTGCGCCTTATATTCCTCAGCAAAATAGCGCAGAGTGGTTAAAACAGGATTAGGAGCCGAGCGCCCTAAACCGCATAGAGATCCCATCTGAATATCTTCGGCCAGCTCTTTCATTAGCCCCAAGTCTTCCATCTTAGCCCGCCCGGCGCAGACATCCTCGAGAATTTTCAGGAGCTGGAAAGTTCCCAGACGACACATTACGCATTTACCACAAGATTCTTTGGTCGTAAAATCGAGGAAGAAGCGCGCTGTATCTACTACACAGTCCTCTTCATCCATGAAAATCATCCCTCCGGAGCCCATCATCGAACCAGCTTCTTTGAGGGAATCAAAATCAATGGGTAAGTCGCCCAAGCTTTCCGGGATACAGCCTCCGGAAGGACCACCTATCTGGACGGCCTTGAATTTCCTCCCATTTCGCATTCCTCCCGCTATATCATTAACCAATTTTTTAAGGCTAATCCCCATGGGTACTTCCGCCAAACCTGGATATTGAATTTTTCCGGCTAGGGTAAAAACAGCGGTACCCTTACTATCTTTAGTTCCTATATCAGCAAACTTTTTGCTACCGTTATTAATAATAAAAGGTACATAAGCAAAAGTTTTCACGTTGTTCAATAAAGTAGGAGCGCCCCAAAGTCCAACTTCTGAAAGTCGAGGTGGCCTCACTCTGGGTTCACTTCTTTTCCCTTCCATGGCGGCCACCAAAGCTGTTGCTTCCCCAGAGACAAAAGCCCCCGCTCCCTCGGCAATGTCAATATGAAAAGTAAAACCGCTTCCTAATATATTGTCTCCCCAAAATCCATTTTCTTTACTTTGAATTATAGCCCGGCGAATTCTCTCGATGGCCAAGGGGTATTCAGCCCGAATATAAATATAACCCTGGCGGGCCCCAATAGCATACCCGGCAATGATCATCCCTTCAATTACGGCATGGGGATCACTCTCTAAAATCACCCGGTCCATGAAAGCACCGGGATCTCCCTCATCAGCGTTGGCTATAACATATTTAATCTGCCCGGCCGCTCTTTGGCACAACTCCCATTTTAACCCCGTGGGAAAGCCAGCGCCGCCTCTGCCCCGCAGACCAGAATTTTTGATCTCCTCTATTATTTGTTCTGGAGTCATGCTTAAGGCTTTTTCCAGAGCAACATATCCTTCATGGGCAATATAGGCAAAAATATTCTCTGGATCGATATATCCGCAACGACTCAAAATCAGACGAAGCTCATGTTCAAATCGGGGAAGCTCCGGAATAAAAGTTCCTCCATGATCATTTTTTTCCAGAGTACCCAGGCTTAACTCCAGACAGGGATCATCCCCTATGATATATCCTTCTACCAACCGGGGAACCATTTCCGGGGTTATGTTGGCATAAACAACCCGGAAGGATTCTGGTTTGGAGATAATTACTAAAGGTTCAGCATAACATAGACCAATACATCCTACCTCTATAACGGGTACTTCAATTTTCTGGCGGGCTAATTCATTTCTAAAGGCCTCGATGACTTCCATGCTCCCCGCTGCCCGACCACAGGTTGCCGCGCCCACAAGTATGTGTGGTTTCTTTTCCAAGAGCTCCCAGTAATCTTGAGCTTTTTTTTTAATTTCGGTAAAGGTCAAGGAGTAAGCTCCTTTATCTGGCCAGTTTTGATGGGTTTATTCTTTCTGGTCTTTCGGCCTGAATGGGATCAATGATTCTTCTACTTTAAAAGGGCTCATTTTGGGATAAATTTTGTCTTTGATCACCATAACCGGGGCTAACATGCAGCATCCAATACAGGCAACTCGCTCCAGACTGAATTGTCCATCTGGCGAGGTTTCCCCTACTTTAATATTTAATTCCCTTTCCAGGGCCTCTAAGACTGAGGGACCGCCTGCCAGATGGCAGGCGGTCCCTAGGCAAACTTTTATATGATTCTTACCTAAGGGGGTGAAGCGAAATTGATTATAAAAAGTAGCCACCCCCCATATATCCACGGGATTCTTACCTAAAAATTTGGCTACCTCGAGCATTGCTTTTTTAGGCAGATAACCAAACTCTTTTTGAATCTCCAGGAGAATGGTGATTAACCCATCTTGTTTTCCATGGTGTTTTTGTAAGATGAAGTTAAGTTTCTCTTTTATTACCCCCATCATTTTCTTAAAGTCTTCAAATATTCTGGCAGAAATGCCCCGATTCCGGCTGCTTCTCTGGGCCCTACGACAACTTCCCATCCCGGCAAAGCATCTTCGAGTTCTCCTTTGATCCGGGCCACTCTCCCCGGAATGACGATTTTTTTGTTTTTGACCTTACTTTCAATCCCGGATTTTTTTATCATCGCACCCACTTGATCGCCAGTGAATTTGCCGGCCGCCCAGCCAGTGAGTACCCCTAACCCATCGGTGTCCTTGACGCACAAATAAGCGGGAATTTTTGTGGCTTCAATGGCCGAAGAGACAATGAAATAAGTGAGGGCCCAATTTGAAGTTATCAGGACGGGAGCATTTTCATCAGGATTTCCTATTTCATAATACTTCTCTTCTACAGCCATGGGGAAGCGTGGATCGGTATAAATATTGAGCCGCTGGACTAATAAGGGCAGCAGAGTATATTGATCAAAATCCGAAAGAACAATCAAAGCTGCAAATTTGGTAATAAAAACAGAGGCCGTCAGAATTTCCTTGAGCCTATCTTTCTCCATAAAACAAGGGAAAGCAATTGTCGGATAGCCCAAAGGTCTAAAGCCTTGTTTTATAGCAGCCCTTCTGATAAGCGTTTGATCTCTAATGGCCTCCTGCAGATTCTTGGATCCTGGATCCAAAACCACTTCATCAATTCCAGCCTCTTTCAATTTCTTGGTCAGAGGAATAAGTTCTTCAATATTTGTTCCGCGAACACCCAAAGGTGTTGGCTTTTCTTTAATCTTAGGGATGGCCATGTCAATATTATCTTTGGTGATGGGATAAAGCAAAGGCCTCTTATCAGCGCATATGTCTCGGGCCGCCAAAAGGGCCTCCGTATTTTCAGAGATGAGAATTATCCCCAACCCTGAATCGGCAGCCTTTTTGACTAAAGAAAGGAATTTATTTTTATCTCCCGAGGCAAATTGCAGGGCCAGCAGTTCCGCTTTGAGGGTCAATCCTACCCAGGGAAATTGCATTTCTTTTACTTTCTTAATTTTTTCCCCTATCTGCTCTTCGCTCTCTGTATCCGAGATGAGCAGGGCGATTCCTGGAGGATGAACATAAGTCTTCTCGTGGCGATAGATGACTTCTTCATTGCCCACCTGCACCTTATTGTCCCCTACTCCTATGGTTACTAATTTAATCGCCGGGGCGAGTAAATCTTCGAGCTTGGCTTTTGCTTCAGGGGCTAAATAGGGACATTTATCCAAGGTAGTTCCACCTGTAGCCAACTTCATGGCAAAGGCAAAACAGGTCGGGAAGCCACAGTCTTTACAAGGTTTTCTTCCCGGAAGCAATTTTACTATTTCTGAACCTGAAACTGGCATAATAGACCTCCCTTTAAATTACTTATTAATCGGAGCAATTAAATATTTACAGTTATCACTCTTATCTTCCTCTATGCTCTGACTTTGTTGGCTTGCCCCAATGAAATTGTATCGCAATTGTCCATAGGAAATGAAACCAAATGCGGCCAGGGACAAGCCCTTGCCCTACATTTGAGGTTTTTTTATTTTCTCGTAGGGCCAGCCCTTGGGGCTTGCCGAACCACGCCTTAAGATGTCGTTTATTTTATGCTCCCATTAATAACTGCCTGGCTAATTCTTAATTATGAAAAAGCGAGTCAAGGAGCACTTGGGAGATCTCTGAAAAACTTACTTTTCGGTCACTCCCGCGAAAGCGGGAATCCCGAAGTGCCTTGAAAATAATGGATCCCTGCTTGTGCAGGAACGACGTAATTACATCCCGAGGAACTTTTTCAGAGATCCCCTTGTATTTCCTGTTTTTCAAGTGGGAATTTCTACTTCGCCCTTAATCCAGGGGTGTCCTACTTTTTCTAAGAAAGCAATAAGTTCATCCGGGTTTTGGGCATCCTCTTCAGTAGCAATTTTATCATATAATCCCTTAGCTTCGAGCACATCCCGATATCTTTCCTTAATCTCCTTAGGCATCCAGACAATTCTGGCCAAACCCCCATCAGCCTGAATAAACTTTGGCGACCTGATCTGTTCCAGTCCGGTGCCTAATCTACCTTCGATCTGTTTGCCCCCAGAAGTCTCTCCCGCCATCCGGGTGAAGGTGCTGCCAATAACAGTCGTGCCTTTATACTCGCGGTGGACAATGCCAAAGGCGTCTACCTCCGGAATGTAAAAAACGATGCCCTGAAAGCAGCCGCAGGAGGTGTGGGGATGTTCAAAGGCACTGTATAAATAAACCCGATTGTAGGTTCCCAGGGATTTTTCGGCCACCACTTTGTTCAGTCCCTCATATTCTCCTTTTATGGGCTCAATGATTTCCCCTTTTTCAATAGCGAAAATAGGACCTTCCGGATCAATCTTTGCCGCTGCCCGGCCGTCAAACCAGTTGATGGCTCCACAGTTAGCAATTCTATTAGGAGTTATACAACACACGTGGGTGGGGGCAAAACTCTGGCACAGGACGCATCCATAAAAGGATTCTACATCCTCATCTTTTAGCCCGCGAGCTCTTTCATCTCTTTCATTATATCTTTTTAAGGCCTCAGGTAATAGTTGCTGTATTTTTTGGGGATCAGTAATGATGGTTGTTTGGATTTTTTCAATAATGGGCATTTCGGAAGTGTAAAGGAAATTCAGAATTTCCCCCAATTCCCTTAAGGAGGTAAAGCCGCTTTTATAGGCCTCCGTACTCATCCTGAGCCACATATCCTGCCTTTGATTCAAATGATACCAGCCCTGGATGAAATTTACATACATATGAATTTTTCTTTCGATAATCGATTCCGCGTCTTTATCGAGTTCTGATCCAGCCACATCAATCAAAAGGGCGATGGGATAAGAACCTCCCTTATCCGTTTCCAGGTTGTAAGGCTCTAAATCTTTGATATCCGGACCAATAAGTTCTACCTTTTCATGCTCGATTTCGTCAGCACTTTTCACTGTGGCTAACTCAAACTTATAGGGTACTTTTAATCCTCCAAACTCCATATAAAGGTTTTCTTTCCTGATGACCTCTCCTTCATATTGGGGGCCAATGTCTACATGGAATTCCATATCCCTCTCTCTCCTTTCTTAAAGGTTTATTATTTTTCTATTCCTTTTGCAAGTTTTCGATAATCCCTTCCAAAATATTTTTCCATTGTTCATCTTTCCTGATATTGGGCAAGGAAAAGTCAGCGTGGGGATAAAAATACTTACAAAGGGTCATGGTCTTCAAATGCGGAGCGAAATGCTTGAGGACTGAAAGTCCTTGGTTTCCCAAATCGGTCCTAAACCCTAAGAACATTACCAGATCATGGTTCCCTTCCTTCCTTACCCCTTTCCACTCTGGGTCCTTGAGGGCGTGAATAATCTCCACGATATCATAAACGCTATCTGGCTTAACACCTTTTTCCACCATTTTTGCTTTCACAGTAGCCGTGGCGCAGGTAGGAATATTCTTGGTCTTGACCATTTCCAGCGCATAATCCAAGAGGAGCTTACCACCTAACTGGATATTAAGGACGCGCGGTCCCAATACTAAAAGGGGACGCTGGGCTTTAGCTACTTGCCTGGCCAGCTCGGCAGGATCTTCGATTACTCTAGCCGTCCTCGTCCCTGTAAGAATGTTTACCCTATGTAAGGGCATGAGAGGAGCTAATTGACTCATTTTTACCTCCTTAACTATTAATTAGTGAATAACAGAATCAACCGGAACTTTAGTTTTGTAAGTACCAATAAGGGTTGGCAGACCAACCGGTTCTTTTGGCTTCCAACCAATTTCCGTTAAATAAGCTTTAACCTCTTTTTTGTAAACCAAAGGAATGTCCGCGTCTCTTCTTACAAAGAGATGCAAGTCTTCTGGAAGACCTCCTCCCATATATTTCTTGTAAAGGGAGATATAATGGTTGAGCTTGATTGCTCTTCCCTGCGGCGTATCATTCCTTCTGATGCAAAGTTTGGGGATCATGACCATGGCCTTTTCCTTTGTCTCGCATACGTAGGCGAGATGCTCCGGTGCTGGTTCACCGGTTTCCACAATTTGTTTTTTCCGCGCATCCATAACCTTCCAGTCATCTTCTTCCTTCCGCGAAAGATAAAGGCGTCGATACTTAGAAGAATGAGGGCCGAGAAGCACTGGGATTCCCAGTCTGTTACATCCCGTGGCAATACTGGCGGCCTTCTGTGAATATGCCCCCCAGGCCACACCTACAGCACCTAATCTGTTCAGCGTATGGTCGGCGACAACTTCATAATTTCCCCGCAAAGGCAGTTTGGCAAAAATGTTGACTACTTTAATCGCTGCACCAGTAATGTGACTGTTAGCCACACAGGAACCGACATTGACTACTCCACCAGCATCAAAAACGGCCGGATATTTCTCATAAACGGTTTTACCATCAGCATCTTTTTTCATCCCGGCTACCATGGCTGCACAACCTGAAAGAACTACAATATATTTCCGCTTGGCGAATTCATCGACCATCTCATATATATCTTCTACATCGGGATAGTTAGAACATCCGACTATGGCCACTATTCCGGGAATAGTTCCCAAGGTGATGGGCGCCCCCACAGTTCTAATCTCCGTATCCATAATCGGGCCTCTCCCGGCTCTAATTTTCCAGCTTTCTTTACTGGCTCCTACCTGCATGATTTTGAAAATGGGCACTTGACGGGGGCATATCTCTTCGCACTTACCACAACCAATACACATATTAAATTGCTGCTTAATCAGATCAAAATTACCTTTGGCCACTTCACTTATGCCGGCTCCTATAGAAAAGAGATTGGGACAGGCTTGCTCACACATTCCACAGTTATTGCATTTCTTAGCTAATTCCATGGCCTCTTGTTCAGTCAACCACTCTTTTCTCCTCTCGGGGGCAATCTTCATAGCTACTTTTACGGCCACTTCCGCAGCTTTCTTTGGATCTAAGATGGCAAAGTGTTTTTTCTCCTCTACCATCTTTTTTACGATTTCATCAGCCTCCAGATCACTGGCCTCCTCCAACCCATACATCGCTTTGTCGAGAGTGGCAATCATGGCGGAGCCTGCTTTGGTAGCTTCTATGGGCATGTCTGTACGAATACATTGTTCATCAGTCATAATTACATCGGCAATTCCGGACCTAATAAAAAAGAGCTGCCTGGAAAGAGGGCCTACTACTTTAGCTTTATCTGAATACCGCGAGGTCTCTAAAGCTGTGCAGCATATACCTCCAAACTCCACTTGATCGTAGAGATTGTTTTCCCGTAAATAATCGATAACTGTAGAAGAAGTAGCTGGATTGTGTCCGACGAAAAGGATGATAGGCTTTTTCTTGTCAAATGAATTCCAGCCCAAATCTACGAGAGGGGTTTCCGCCACTGATGTTGGATAATTAAAGCCGACAATTTGGGCAATGTCCGCCACTTCCATCCCCACATGATCTAACATCCCCGCATGGAGAGCCTTGGATTCATAGTCCAAAGCGCTCCCTTCTTGCCCGGTGTGCACGGAATCAAGAAGCTGAGTGATCTCCTTAGTCACATATTCAATAGCAATCTTGAGATCCCCTAGGGTTTCTGGTTTATAGCCCAGGACTGTCCTTATATGGGGTGCCTCAACTTCAACTCCCACCCCTAAATCAATCTTTTTATCCGGGCCATGTTTTTCAATTAAAAATTCTAGAATATGGGCCCCATGAGCCGTATGACAGGAACATCCGATTAAACAGGCTAAAAGCACAAACCTCGCCTGCTGGGTAGCAATATCAATTCCACATGCTCCCCTTTGACTGCCAGTTAAATCGCATTTTCCATAAGTGCAAAAACAGCACAAATCGCAGAAAGGGGCATAAAAAGGTTTATAAGTTTGGAGGATCCTCATGTCCCAGTTTCTTAATTCCGCAATTTCCGGCATCGGTGTTGGCCCCACTGGCTCCCAGGGAAGTTCCGCCTTTATCTTCTCATGAATCTCTTTTAATTTTTTGGTAATTTCCTTTAACTCTGCCATTTTTCATTTCCTCCTAATAAAGTTTTTTTGACCAATTTGAGAGTCTCTGGATGTCTCAAGACCAGCAGATTGGCACCAGCCAGGCAAAGAGTAGTCGCTGTGATCGCTTCCCAGAGTAACCCTTGAGTTTCATTCTCTTTGGCCTGTTTTGTTTTGTAACATTCGCTTCCTAAATTAGCAATGATCGGCATCATAGTCATGTTATCCTTAGTAATTACCCCTATCTGTTTTACCCTTTCCATCAGAGAAAAACTATATTCAATCCCATATCCTAAGGGTGAAGAAAGGGGATCGATAACCACCCGTTCTGGTGGCAAAAATTTACAAAGTTTGACATTTAATTCCTTAAGGAGGTTAATGTCTAACGGGCTTTGGGCAATAGCTATATGGCCATGGTCCAAGATAGCTTTACCGACGATTTCATAGTTCTCTTTCTGTACTGGACCGATTAAAAGATTTTCCCCCGTACATACCTCGGCCACTCTGGGCAAAACTTCGGCATCTTTCTTTTCATCACCTGAGCCGTAAACGATCAAAGGCTTTTTCAATTCAGTCAGCATCTTTTTCACCAGTTGAGCAGCCTCTTCCGGCGAACTATCCTTTTCTGCCGGATCGGTACTAAGGAGGGTTAAACAGATAGCATCCACGCCGAAAGTTTCACATTTCTTCGCCCATTTAATTGGATCGGTAATAGTGTCCCCGAAGGGTTCAAGCAGGTGGGGAATTTTTTCCCCGGGCTCCATATCCATAACTTCTAAAGCAAATCGGGGCGGGTTAGGCATTGTCCCTTCATCAAAGTAATGGAAGGGAAGAATATTTTCACCCCCAATCTTCAAAGTCTTCTCGCCGCGGCCAATGGTGATTTCCCGGACTACTCCTTTGTAGGCTTCAATAGGTGCTTTATATTCCATTTCTATCCTCCTGTAATAGTGACTTGAAAAAAACTAAAATTCATTAAGTTTCCAACCAGGCATCAGAATAAAGGGTTTGAGCCATTAATACTCTGGCTGTTTTTACATAGGCAGCTTCTTTTTCAGGCAAGGTGGTTAAATCAACTTCTTCGCCATCCATCGTTTTATAGATCAGTTCCGTAACATGGGAGAGCTCCCCTTTCATCAAGGACATTAATTCTTTATCCAATGGGTCGGCAATTGCGGAATAGAGGCCATTACGGGCTAACATGACCAAATAAGTGCGGTTGAGAATGGGGCGCAAATGATGGGGGACCCCATTGGAAACATTTGAAAGGCCCACGGTGGACTTAACTCCTGGCAACACATCCTGCAAAATCTTAATAAATTCCAGACAGACCACAGCCGCTCTCTGCCCTTCTCCGGCGGTGCTGATAGGTAAAATGATGGGATCGACCCAAATATCTTCATTGGGTATGCCTAACTCATTGGCGTAAGCCACTGTCTCCATAATACTCTCTATTTTTGATTCCACTTCCGGAGGCATACCTTTATCAGTCATCACGGAGATGACCACATCACAATTATATTTTTTAGCCAAGGGTAACATCTGTTCTTTAGAGTCTTTTTTCCCTGAGGCCGAATTAAGGAGAGGTCTTTTTTTACAATGCTTCAATCCGGCCTCCATGGCCACGGGATTCATGGTGTCAATGGACAGAGGCAGATTGCTCACCTCCTGTACACAATTGACCAGCCATTTCATGGTCTCTTCCGTGTCTTTTTTCATAGGCCCCACATTGAGATCGATATAGTCTGCTCCCGCCTCAGTTTGTTCTTTAGCCAGACGCTGAATCACTGTAGGATTCCTTTCTTTAAGCGCCGTGGACACTTCCTTAGAAATAACATGAATATTTTCTCCGATAATGATCATAACTTTTCCTCCTCTTTATATTCCTTTTTCTTAGCCACAAAAGCTCCCACGGGGCAAATTTCGACCAACTCCCCTCGTTGGCCGCAGGGTGAGACTCCCACGGGTTGATCATCAAAAGTCGTCACCCACCGCTGGAAGCCTCGATAGGCAAAACCAATAGCACCCATCTCCAGTTCTTCCTCAAAGTACCTAACACACTTACCACATAGCACACATTTCCTGGGCTCGTATATAAAAAACGGACTTGTTTCATCAAGGGGGCGTTCTCGGAAAAATTTTTTAAATCTCTCGGTATTTAATTTTACCCGCAGGTATTTAGCAATCCTTGGCAATTCACAAGCTCTATTTTTTAGACAGTGGGCGCAATCTACCGGGTGATTGCTTAAGATTAACTCAAAAGCCGTGCGCGCTAACCTTAGAGCCATTTTCCCTTTCGTCTTGACTACCATTCCTTCGGTAACTTTTGTGGAACAAGCAGTCACTGGATGGGTTATTCCTTCTATCTCCACAAAGCAGAGTCGACAAGCCCCGTAAGGCTCCTTGTCCTCTCTCCGGGCGCAAAGATTAGGAATATAAATACCATGGTCCAGAGCTACCCAGAGCAGGACTTCTCCTTCCTCACATTCAATCTCTTGGCCATCGATGAATAGGCGAATTTTTTTCACTCTGGCAGATGTTCAATAGGAGATCTTTAAAAACCGACTTTTGGTCACTCCCGCGAAAGCGGAAGTCCACAAAAGCCTTGAAAATACTGGGATTCCTGCCTGCTTCAGCCTGCTTCGTGCTTGCGCGGAATGACGTAATTACATCTCGAGAGAATTTTCCAAAGATCTCCATAGCAAAAATTGCCGCTGATTACAAGCTATTTTAGGGCCCTTTTAGGACCCGCTTTGTTTCCCTTTATCTTTCCCTGTTGGCCATCGTTTTTTTATACCTCTGGTCGCGGCAAAAGTCCAGCTCTATCTACGATTTCATGGACTACTTCTTCCCATTCAATGGCCATCAGATGAATTCCATGCACTCCTTTAATCTCGCGCAAGCGCTGAATCTGCTCTACACAGATTTTTATTCCCTCTTCTCTAACTTTATCTTTGCTCACTCCTTTTAAGCGATTGATGATCTCATCGGGAATTTCCATGCCGGCTACTTTTTCCTTCATATACCGGGCCATGCCCACTGATTTCAAAGGCGTTACTCCCGCTAAAATGTGCACTTTTTCATCTAAGCCGCGGTCTCGGACCATCTCCATA
>Ga0209102_1000456_pt1 | contig 27087 bp, 17 predicted proteins | sample ConPoolayeHmetaG_FD_185483 | JGI IMG/M metagenome (GOLD analysis project Ga0209102, IMG submission 185483) | Hot spring microbial mat communities from California, USA to study Microbial Dark Matter (Phase II) - Cone Pool mat layer H metaG... ...
ACAACCTTCTTAGTTCGTTGTCGCGGGTCGAAGTTCTCTATCATGTCTTTAAGAATTATTTTTTCTTGATGCGAAAAAAAGAAATGGTCTTTTCTTGAGAGGATAGACAAGATAACGAAAAACTAAATAATAAGCAAGAACCTCGGGTTCTGTCTCCTTGACCCATAAGAATCAGGGAGAAAGACAGAAACTTTTTCAAGCCATAAATTAAGGCTGGCGGTCTGATTTAGTTTTCTCCTGGCCGAAAAGTCTTGAATTTTACGGGCAAACAGGCATTTTTCCGCCAGAATTTCAATTCAGTTACTTTATAGACGCTTCTTTTTCTCACGCTCAGAATGCCCACCACTATATCTCTATCCCAGTATTGATAATCATGACTGGAAACGGTGGGCGGAGCTTGGGGATGGGAATGAATCGACCCGATATAGCTCAGTCCACTATCGGAAACAATTCGGTCAATTTCCTGGTAATCAGGGATGACATAATCATAGGTGGCTTCCCGGATAGGGGGAATGACAATTTTAACCACTTTATAGGTATGGTTTTTCAGCTTTTTACCCAGGAGTACACCGTAAATCTCTCGGGGGTAAAACCGACTGGCTTTCCGCTTGAACTTCCTGAGGTCAAGCTCATTGATAACAAGCCTCATTGCCTCTCCCGAACCCTCAATGGAGGGTGGTTTGAGTTTATAGCACAACCCTCGAGGGGAGTCAATTAGCCACTTTTTTGTCGCTATAAGTATTTTATTTTCAATAACTTAGTCATTTAAAAAGCGCTGAGGCCAAGGTGGTAGAGGACGGCTGGGTTGAAACGCTGGCTCGCCTCTCGGGTTTATAATATAATGAAACAGAAAAGAGGAAAGAATGTTCTCTTTAGAGCCGAGGACAGAGTGGCTCAAAAAGACAGCTATTTTTATCTTCTCCTTAATTATCCATGGAATAGTCCTCATTATTTTGATCCAAGCCCTAACTCCCGTGACCATTATCAATTTCCCAGTAAGTGTCACTCCTGTAGTTATCGTACCCCGCGAAGGGCTCCTTCTACCCTCTCCGATAGCGGGAAAAGTTGTCCCTGGCACTAAGGGCTCAACTCCGACGGGGGTGGCGGGAAGAGAAATCTCTAAGGCGCCTCTTTCCTTAGAGGAAAGACTGGGCCTCTTGGAAGAACCAGCCCTTCCTTCAGCTGGGACCAGACCCCCTGGCCCCATGCCTCTCCCCCCTTTTAACCTTAAGCCAAGAGCGGCCTCGGGAACTTCTTCTTTTACTTTAACCCTGCCTGCTCCCCCAGAGAAAAAGGGTGACGTAGCCGCTAAAGAAGGGCCGCGTCCCGGCTCAGCGCATGATTATTGGCGTTATGTTCTGGCCACTGAGCCAGGGAAAGAGAAAAAAAAGGGGGAAGCAGGCACAGGCGTAATAGGTGGTGCTTATGATGTTGTCAGCCAAATTCCTAAGGTCGCCATTGAAGGCCCTGGTTATGACCTTTCCCCTTGGGCTCAGGAAGTTGTCTCTCGTCTGCAGAAAAACTGGCAGATTGCTGCTTCCCGCGCTCCCTTAGAGAAAGGCACCCTCCGTCTTCAGGTCTCGGTGGACAAAAACGGGGAAATAAGCTTTATGCGCATCGTTAATTCCTCTCAAAAAGCCTCTTTTGACCGTGCCGCCTTAGAAGCCGTGAATCTCAGCCTGCCCCTTCCCCGTTTTCCCGCAGCCATTCCATTTGACTCTCTCGAGCTAATAATTATCTTTGAGTGCGAAGAGAGCCGGGGATGAACCTAAAAGGCAAATTAATAATAGTAGTCGCCATCCTGGGAACTCTTCTATCCCCTTTAACCAGCCAGACCGGAGACTGGCGGTCGGAGTTGGCCTCTCTTTTTCTTCGTCACGCGGACTGGTCAGAAATGATTTCTTTCCTCGAGCCGCAATTCGCTTCCTTGGATGGCCTGGATAAGCCTACTGCGGCGCTCGTCCTCGCCTTTGCCTTTGAAAAAAATAACGACCGAACCAACGCTTACACCTGGTTAGCGCGTTTTTTTGAAGAGCACCAAGGAGAAGGGGCTTTTTTCGATTTTCTGCCCCGCTCCGCCCAAAACGAAATCTGGGCTTACCTGCGTCAATGGCAAGCGCGCTATCCTCGGGTTAGCGACCTTTCCTTTTTAATTCCGGCTCAAACCTCGCCTTCTCTTTCGCCTCCTGACCGCTTTGTCCTTGCTATTCAAATGATTAACGCCGCCTTTTTTAAACTGATTTCTGAGGGAGAAACCATCAAGGCTGGCGAGCTGCAGCGGGGCCTAAACACTCTTAGCTTAGAAAGCAGCTCTCTAATTAGGCAAAGTGGCCTCCACGCCTTTCTTCTTGACCTAAAAGTGGACGACCTTATTATCCGGAGAGAAATTTCCATCGATGTGAACCTTTCTTCGGAGTTAGTGCTTTCTTCTCCGGCCCCGTCTGAAGTTAGCCGGAGCTATCGGGTTTCGCTTCTTCTTGGAGAAAAGCTTTTAGCCCAAAGCCAGAGTACGATAAAGCTTACCCCTCCCGTTCAATTAACCTTGCCGCCGGCTGATGGCCGGTATTCACCCTACGGCCCGGTCCATCCTTCTGGAAGAGACCCTAATACCATCGGGGTATCAATCTTAAATTTGCCCCTGGTTTTGGCTCAGTTGATCAAAGATTACAAAGCCAAAAAAGAAGAAAAGGAAAGGGTACCCGCCCCTGAAACTAAAAAAGAAATCCAAGTGGTCTATCTGAACCAGACTCAAAAGGGGTTGGAAAAAATGACGGCTGACCTGCGTCTGGAATTTAAGGGTTACCAAGCGATGGTCTTTTCAGCCAGCTTTCCTTAAAATTAAACCCGATGGGAAAATAACAAACGTTAAGGCGTAAGATTGGTCCGGCTGCTGCTGCGTTTTAGTCCCGACCGCCGAAGAGCCAACCTTTTCATTTCCATTATGGAACTTCTGGGTTTGGTGCGGGTAAACCTGGAGAATTAAAAGCCCGTGGAGAGCCTTTTGATGGGCAGCTTTAGACGAGTTTTAAAAGCCAATTGGCTATGTCGTTCTCATATTTTGTCGGTTTTCTTTTAATTAGCTTCATGGCCAATAAACCTGCCTGATGTGGATTCGTTAAGAGGGGCATCGCGTCATGATGTTATCTTATTTTTGCTCCCAAGAAAGTCGGAAGAACCATTATTGTTTAGGCAAGGTTTAAGAGGCCGTCCAAGCCGATCGCGGGGAAAAGTCAGGGTGGATTTTAGCCTAACCTATATTGAATTGGCGGCTCGCAGTCATTTTTTTATCTTAGTTTGAGACTTAATTTTAAGTTTTTCGCCTCCAGCCAAGAGGGTCTTCTTGACAGACTCGATAATCTAAAATATACCTCAAACAAATGAGTCTCAAACGCCACCTTGCCAGCATGATTTTCTTAGTCGGTCTATCTTCTGGCTTGGCTCTTTTCCTCTTACTCGTCATCAGGGTCGAGCGCCTCTCTGTCTTCCACCATTCCTATCCCTTTGACTTTTCCCTCTGGAGCGTTTTATTTATTCTGTCCTGCCTGTTTTTTGTTGCCCTCGGGATTTTTTGGGTTCGCGTATTTCGTCCCTATTTCTCAGCGGATAAAACATGGAGAACAGTTTTTTCTCTTTTCTCGCCTTGGCTGGCTTTTCTCCTTTCTCCCTTCCTCCTTCGCTTTTATTGGAGCCGTCAGGACCTTGTTAGCCGACTTCTTCTCCTTGTCCTTTTCGTTATTCTGGCTTCGCTAAGCATCGGCCTTTTGGCTTATGAAAAGGCTACTCAGAGATTAACTGGCTGCCTCAGGCATTTAATAAACTATTTCCATTCTCTCCCCCGCCGGCGAAAACTCGTTATTTTGTTTTTTGCGGCCTTTCTGCTTTATCAAGCCGCAACGCTCCTTCTGGTGCTCGAGGGCATAACTTTTTCTGGCGACGAACCCAATTATCTTTTGACCACTCATAGCTTACTCTATGACGGAGATATCAATTTGGCCAATAACTACGCGCGGCAGGATTACTACGCCTTTTATTCCCGCGAAGAACACCCCCGCCTAAAATTGGGAATCTACGGCCGCTATGGCCGGAAGGGCAAAGATTATATTTACCCCATCAATTTACCGGGTATTTCAGTCCTGATGATGCCCTTTTATGCCCTTAGCCAATTATTCCACGGCAAAATCTTAACTTTTATTCTCAAAGGCAGCCTAAGCCTTTGGGCCGCGCTTTTTAGCCTTCAGGTTTATCTTTTAGCTCGCCAAAGGTGGGGTCGGGAAGGCCTGGCCTTAGGCCTTTGGTTTCTGACGAGCTTTACGCCTCCAGTGCTCTTTTATTCCCACCATCTCTATCCTGAAATGCCCATGGCTTTCTTTTCTTTACTTATCTTTCGACGCTTAATCGCTCCCCATCCTCCTTCCTGGCTCGAAGCTTTAGGGCTGGGTTTTCTTCTGGGCACCTTCCCCTGGTTCGGGCTTAAATACAATTTTATTTTCTGGCCACTTCTCCTTATCGGTGTTTTCCGACTATGGCGGCATTACCAGGCTAAAGGGGCAGCCGCGGTTTTCTTGCTCCTGCCGGTTATTTCCCAGGTTCTATTCTATTTTTTCATCTACCAGCTTTACGGGACTTTTTCGCCGATCGCCGTTTATGAAGGAGTAATGACTAGCGAGCAGTTGCGGGCCTTTCGGCAAATGGTGCTGGAGATTCCCTGGAGACAACGCGTTGAATCTCTGCTGGATTATTTCCTCGACCAGAGAGACGGGTTGTTGCTTTATTCACCCCTCTATTTTTTTGCTTTAGCCGGGATAATCGATTTGGCTAAGCGAGCTAAGAGACTTCTTCTCTCTCTGCTCTTTATCTGCTTACCTTTTCTTTCCAATTATTCCTTTTTCACTCACCGCCAGGGATATTCGCCCCAAGCGCGCGTTTTAACGCCTATTATTTGGATTGGGATTCTGGCGCTTGGCGAATTTATTTACTCCAATCAAAAAAGTGTTTTTCGCCATTTTTTCTCCCTCTCGGTCCTGATCAGCTTCCTCTTAACGGGCTTACTCCTTTTTCATCCCACCTTCCTTTATCAACCGACTACCCATGAATTCACCTCCCGACCAGGCGACCTTTTTGTTTACCTAAGCAATACCCATTTCTTTCTGCCCTCGTGGCTCCCTTCTTTTATAAAAATAAATAATATTAATTATTGGCCTAATTATTTCTGGATATTTTTGCTTGGCCTTTTTCTTCTGACTTACGCCTTCAGCCGTCACCGGTTTTTCTATCAGGGCGGGTTCGGGCAAGGCAGTTGTTTAGCTCTTTTCGCCTTAGCCTTGTTTTTATGGGTGCTCTTTCCGCGGCCGGCCCTTTATCCACTTAAAACCATCACCTATTCCCCTCAGCGCTCTCTCGGTTTCTATCTCTTCTCTCTGGGTAAAGGAGTAGTTGCCAAGGAAGCGGGTGATTTTTATCTTCATCTGGAAAAACCCTACCGGTTTATATTTAGCGCTCGCCAGGAGCTCAAGAGAATTCAGCTCATCTTCGGGTCAGAGACTGGTGATTATAACCTCTCTCTTCAGGCTTTTGACCAGCCACTGGCCGAAGAGCGCATCCGCCGCGCTCGAAGCTCACTTGAAGTTGACCTGCCGCCAGCCTATAAAAGAAGGCATCTTTTTCTTTATGAGATAACCGTCAAACTGAAACACCTTTCTTCCGAGTCCATGCTCCTGGAACCATTTCTCTTCCAGATTATTCCCGGCCGGCGGTAAAGCGGGCGTAAGCATCGAGTTCCAAGACCGAAGGTAAGGGAAGACCTTTTTTTAATTTTAAGGCGGCTAAAGCGCCTACCATGGCCGCGTTGTCCGTGCACAATTCGGGCGTTGGAAGATAGGCCTTAACCCCGATTTCCTTTCCCAATTCCAGAAAGCCACGGCGCAACCGGCGGTTGCGGGCGACGCCGCCGGCAAGCAGGATGGCTTCAGGGTTATGATTCATCGCAGCCAAACTAAGATTATCAATCAAAGAATTAACCACGGCTGACTCAAAGCTGGCCAGAAAATCTTTCAACTCGGGACTAACTGAGGAAAGTCTTTTTTCTTTTATATATTTTAGGGCAGCCGTCTTCAGCCCGCTAAAACTGAAATCCAGGCTGTTATCTTTCATTCTGGGAAGAGCAAAGGGGAAGCGGGAAGCATTCCCGGCCTCGGCCAACTTTTCGATAACCGGACCTCCTGGATAGCCTAAACCGAGGAACTTGGCCACTTTGTCCAGGGCTTCACCGGCGGCATCATCCCGGGTTCGGCCCAAAAGACGGTAGCGAAGTCTTTCCGGCAGTAGAAAAAGAGAAGTGTGACCGCCGGAAACGACCAAGGCTAAGGCGGGCAAGGGAATATCCGGATAGTCCATAAAAACCGCCTCGATATGAGCCTCGAGATGGTCAACCCCAATCAAAGGTCGTTGATAAAAATAGGCCAGGCCCTTAGCCAAACAGACGCCGACTAAAAGCGAACCAATCAAACCTGGCCCTTGGGTAACCGCGAAGGCCTCGATACTCTCAAGCTTAGTTTGAGCCCTGAAGAGAGCTTCATCGACGACGGGAAGAATGGTTTTGAGGTGTTGACGGGAAGCGAGTTCAGGAACGACACCGCCAAAAGGAGCATGGATGAGGTCCTGACTGAGGACAACGCTGCTCAGCACTTCTCGCTCGAAGCTGACGACCGCGGCCGAGGTCTCATCGCAGCTGGTCTCAATGGCCAGGATAAGTCCTGGAGCCGGCGAAGGTGGCCTTGATTTTTTTAATTTCTTTTCTTTTTTCGGCATAAAAATTATTGCGCTATTGAGACAAGCGGACGATTACCTCCTCGTAGGGCGGCCAAAGAAGGCCTTTCTCCGTGATGATCGCCGTAATCAACCGGGACGGTGTAACATCAAAGGCGGGATGACGCACTGGAACTTCGGGCAAAGTGACCCAACACTGGCCAACCCGGCGCACCTCGTCAGCGTTTCTTTCTTCAATGGGAATTTCCTCGCCCGATTTAATTTGCGGGTCAATAGTGGAAAAGGGAGCAGCGATATAAAAGGGTATCCTGTTTTCTTTGGCTAAAACCGCTAAGGAATAAGTACCAATTTTATTCGCTGTGTCGCCATTACGAGCGATGCGGTCGGCACCAGTGATAATGAGCTGGACCTCGCCTCTTTGCATCAGCCAGCCAGCCATGTTGTCTGTAATCAGGGTAACCGGGATGTTAGCCCGGCGCAGCTCCCAGCAAGTCAACCTGGCTCCTTGCAGAAAAGGCCTGGTTTCACAGGCCAGAACCTTGATTTTCTTCCCCTCTTCCCAGGCAGCTCGGACCACGCCTAAGGCTGTTCCATAGCCGGCAGTAGCGAGCTCGCCGGCGTTGCAGTGAGTGAGGAGGGTTGAGCCATCAGAAATAAGCGAGGCTCCGTACGAGCCAATCTTCTTATTGGTCGCCACATCTTCCGCTTCCATGGCCTGAGCTTCTTGAAGCAAGCGCTGGATAATAATTTCTTCGGCTTCGCCTTGAGCTCGGTCATAAGCCTGCCTCATTCTTTCTAAGGCCCAGAAGAGGTTACGGGCTGTGGGTCTGGTTTGACTTAGGCGGGCAATAACTATCTCTAAAGCCTCAGCAACGGGCTTTCCCTTAGCTAATTTTTTTAGGCCAAGGACGACACCAAACGCGGCCACCACCCCAATGGCGGGAGCTCCTCGAACGACCATGGTCTCGATGGCCTGAGCCACTTCTTCATGGTCATAGCAGGCAATATAGGTTTCTTCAAAAGGCAGCTTTCGCTGGTCAAGAAGAAGAAGCTTTCCGTCCTGCCATTCAAAGGCTGGTCGCATTAGTGCCTCCTCTTTTTGGCAAAAAATATCTTTTCCCCGCCTTTGGCCTCAAAGTAACTCTTCATCCCAACCATTCTCGCCTTTTAGGTCCGCTCTTAAAATTAGATTGATAGATATTTATATCCTTGAGCTTAATTAGGCTCAGCCTCCTTCGTTAACTCACGGTTTAATATTCGTTTTTAAGAATCAGCCCATATCATGGCAGAAAACTTGGAAACCGTCAATTTGCTTACAACAAAAGGAAGAAGCCAGCGCCGAGGAGATTGAAAATTTCTCGGCTTCCTTGACTTTTGCCCCCATCTCGCTTAGGCTAATCTTGGTAAAGGTTTTTGCCGGCGTGAGCCGAAAGGAGGCTGTGATGTTCTTGTTTGGACCAATCGGACCGACCGAGCTCCTTCTTATTTTGCTTATCGTAGTCATCATTTTCGGCGCCCGGCGTCTTCCGGAACTCGGCAAATCCCTCGGTGAGGGAATCAAGAACTTCCGTAAGTCTGTCGGCGGGCGAAGCGAAGATGAAGAAAAAAGGGTCGATAAGGATAGAAACAATCCTCCCAGCCCGAAAGAATGAAGCGAGTCCTGGAGAAGCTGGCCGCTGAGCGCTTAGCCCAAGAAGAAGCTCTAACTCAAAAACTCGCGGCCTTCAAAGCGCCAAGAGAAATCAAAGCTTTAACTGAAGCTCAAGTTAGGCTAACACAACTTCTTGACCAGCTTCGCCAACTAAGGCATTCCGTTAAGACAAAGAAAGGGGCGTTTTCTTTTCTTCGCCGGCCTTCATCGGCGGAACCCTATCTAACTTTGACCGCCGAAATACTTGAGTCATTTCGACTTTGGTTTGATTACCAGAAGCAAATTATTGAGCAAACCCGTCAGGAGATGGGAGAACTCATCCAACTTCTTTCCTACTTGACTGAAGCTCGGGACCGAGAATGGGATGCCCTCGGAAGTAACCATGTGGGTATCATTTTTAAAAGCTTGGAGTGGCGGGTGGAAAAATTAGCTGCCGAGTGTCAGGAAGCCAAGACTCTGCTCGAAAGGTCTCATTTCTTAAGGGCTAAACTGGAAGAGGTGCTTTTGGCTTTGGGAGAAAAACCAAAGTTTGAGCCGGCTCCAGTAAGAGAGCTGGCGGTGCTCCTGCGAGACTGGCGCTATGCGGCTTTTGAAAATCGCTTCCGAGGGCCGGAAGAAGAAGTAAGAAAGCAATTAGAAAACTACGCCTCTCTCTTCCCCGCTAAGGGCAAAATCCTCGACCTTGGCTGTGGCCGCGGAGAAATGGTCGAATTGCTGCAGGAAAGAGGCCTTGAGGCTATCGGCGTTGACCTCAATGACCAGATGATCTCCCTTTGTCGCGAGAAAGGCCTTCCCTGTGAAAAAAAGGATTTGGTCGAGGCACTGACCAGTTGCGAGGACGGCTCCTTAGCCGGCATTTTTTCTTCCCAGGTCATCGAACATTTAGCGCCCGCTGTCCTGGAGTTAATGATTGACCTTTGCTATCTCAAGCTGGCACCATCTGGTGTTTTAGTTTTAGAAACCGTGAACCCGGCGTCGGTTTTTGCCCTGGTTCAAGTTTATCTTCTTGACCCTTCCCATGAAAAGCCAATCCACCCTCAATCCCTGCGCTTTCTCCTGGAGACTGCCGGGTTCAAGCAAGTGGAGATTCGCTATGCCGCCCCTTTAAAAGCTGAAAGACTTAAGGAAATTCCGGGAGCGGATGAAAAAACCACGATTCTTAACCAGAATATTGATGCCCTAAACGAGCTCCTCTTTGCGCCGGTAAATTATGCGGCCATCGCCTGGAAATAGATTTTCCCAATTGAGGCCAAGATAGCTGATAGCAAACGGCCGGAAGCGGACATCTCGCTGATTTAATTTTCAGGGCTGAGAATTATCTGCATTTTAAAGAGAGACGATGGGCTTAGCAGCAGGATTGGACATCGGGGGGACGCAAATCAAATTTGGTCTGGTCGACGGAGAAGGCCAGGTTTTTTTTAAAGGCGCCGCGGCGACCCCGCCCGATATTTCTGATTTAGTTTCTACTATTAGCCATATCTGGGACCGGCTGAAGAGGCAAGCCAAGCCAAGAAAAATTCTGGCCGCCGGTTTTGGGTTTCCTGGAATATTCAGCCCGGAAAAGGAAATAGTACTTCAGTCTCCGAATTATCCCGCACTCGATGGCCTGCCGCTGCGACCTCTTCTTCAAAAGCTCTTTCCGGTGCCCTTTTGGCTGGATAACGACGCTAATCTGGCCGCTTACGGAGAATGGTGGGTTGGAGCCAAGAAAAGACCCCGCAGCTTAGTCCATTTAACCTTAGGAACAGGGGTCGGCTCAGGGATAATCCTTAACGGGAAAATATGGCACGGCGCCGCTGGCTTTGCCGCGGAAATCGGTCATGTTACGGTCAACCCTGAAGGCGAACGATGCCACTGCGGCAACCGAGGTTGCCTGGAGACCGAGGTTTCGGCCCAGGCTATTGTCCGTAACTATTTTAGCTTTGGCGGAAAAACCGACCTTAGAACCGCCGCTGAGGTGGCGAGCCGAGCCCAAGAAGGCGAAGAGGCGGCCCAAAAAAGCTTTGCCCAGGCTGGCTATTTTTTGGGGATTGGCCTTGGGATTATCATTAATACCCTCAACCCCGAGGAGATTGTCCTGGGAGGAGGGGTAATGGCTTCAGGAAACCTCCTTCTTCGACCAGCTCTAAAAGAAGCCAAGAACCGTTGTTTTCGGCCAGCCTTCGCCTCCACCCGGATTCGCCGCGCCGTCTTAAAAAATAATGCTGGTTTTGTCGGCGCCGGCTTACTGGCTTGGTTTAAGCTCCTGAGAACCCAAGCTTAGGCCCTTGATTCAATAATTTGAATTCAATCGCTTGAATCGATTCAAATATTTGTATTTTTTTGGCGAACCGAAGAAGCGTTACCATCGGCCATCAGGCCAAATTGCGATGAATTAAGGCTGCTAAGCGATTTTTTGTTTGGCACAAATTTTGCATATCTTCTTAGTGATTAAAAAAAAATTTCTTTCTTTGCGGCTTTACAAAGGGCACAAAGGCGCAGTAAAATCCAAGCAAAGGAGGTGATAAGGGACAGGAAGCAAAAATTCAATTCGTTAACTTAAAAGGCAAAAATTGAAGAAAGGAGGTTTGAATGAACCAAAAGAAATTAATAATTGCGGCTATCCTTCTTTTTGGTTTTGCCCTTTTCGCTCAAGCTCAGAGACAGACAGGCTCTATCTTCGGTAAAGTCGCCGACAAAGAAGGTAATCCCTTGCCTGGGGCTACGGTTACTATCTCTGGTCCGGCCCTGATGGGAACAAATTCTTTTGTTACCTCTGAGGTTGGTATCTTTCGTTTTCCCTCTCTTCCGCCCGGCGAGTACGAAGTCAAAGTCGAGATGCCCGGGTTTAAGACTCTGGTTCAGAGAGGCATCTTGGTGAGCGTCGGCAAGACCACCGAGATTAACCTTGAACTCGAAGTAGCCAAAGTGGAGGAAGAGGTGACAGTGGTGGCCGCCTCGCCCGTAGTCGATGTTCAATCGACCAAAATGAGCATCAACTACGGCACTCAGTTTTTGACCAGTATCCCGATGAACCGCGACCTCTATGATATCCAGAACTCCATTCCGGGGGCTATTGCTGACGGCGCTGATTACCGCCGAACTTCTTCCATCCTTGGGGGTACGGTAAGAAGCCAGCTCTACGCCCTCGACGGTGTGCCCATGAACGACCCCGCAACCTGGTACTCAATGGTTAACATCAACGTGGATGTCTACGAAGAAATTGAGTTTCAGGTGGCTTCTCTGCCGGCTGAAGTTGGTCAGGCTGACTCAACCTACATTAACATCGTGACTAAAAGCGGCGGCAATAAATTTTCTGGCGGCGGCACTATCTACTATACTGGCGAGAGTTTAGCTCAAGATTTAATTTCTAAGGAACAAATCACGGCTCTCGGCGTTAACCCGCCGGAAAAATACACTGATTCTCGCGACGCTTCGCTCAACTTGGGCGGGCCGATTATCAAAGACCGCATCTGGTTTTTCATCAACGGCCGGCGGTTAACCTGGGACCAAGCTTATCCAGGAACCCCGGAGACGAGGATGTGGAAGCTCGGGTTTACCAACAGCCCCCATTATGACTTAAGGCATGAAGAGTGGATGGGCTTTGTCAAGTTAACCTTTCAGGTATCGAAGAACCTACGCTACATGGGCATGCTCCATTATAACCATATTTATGAGCCGGTATATTCCAATGGTGTCGGTACGAACATCTCTTATGAATTCACCGAAATCTGGAATCATGAAAACACCTATACGACGACCCACCAGTTCAATTGGGTATTAAATCAAAATACTTTCATTGATATTCGTGGTTCCTATGTCTGGCGCTATTTCCCTATAATTTCCCGCACCCAAGGTCAACCTTCCTTTTATTGCAATAACGTCAAGGTTTACTGGGGCTCCTCTGATTATAATGATGAATATCATCGGATCAAGATTCCTATTACTGGTTCCTTAACTCATTTCCGTGATGACTTTCTTGGAGCTTCCCATGAATTCAAGGCCGGAGCCGAATTTGAACAGACGGAATATCACCGCGATTGGTACCGGGCTAACCCTTATTACTCCTACTGGGCTGACTGGAACGCCAAGAACCCCTATTATTATTCTACCACCGGAGCAAGAGGCCGGCTGCGCATTCGGACTTGCCCGCCCGAAAAGGGCCAGTGGGATGTTCAGGATAATACCCGCCGTTTTTCCGCTTATGTGCAGGATAGCCTGGTTTCAGGCAGGCTGGCCATTAACCTCGGCCTCCGTTTTGATTATTCCTACCAGTATGAGCCAGAACAGACCAGACCAAAGCTTCGGTATAAATACGGCCCCTATGAACTTAATCCGGCCATAACCGACCCCAACGCGCTTCTGGAGGCTTTAAGGGCTCAGTGGTACGCTGACCCGACATTACCACCTTATTTCCCCTTTGACGAGCTTACCACCCCCTGGAAAAAAGTGGTCGAATTCAAGACTTTCTCCCCTCGAGTTGGCCTGGTTTATGACCTCTTTGGTGACGGCAAGACCGCCTTTAAGGTTTCCTTTAGCCGCTATTATGAACCCGTCTGGTCAGCCAAATACAATGCAGCCCAAATTTTTGGTGCCTCCTCGATCAACTATTACTGGTATGACCTGAACAAAAACAAATTAATGGACCTCCCGCCAGTGGATAATTATGTCTTGACCTCTTATCCCAATCAGGACCCTAACTACAATTATTATATTAAAGACCTAAAATGCCCTTACATGAACGAAGTAGTGGCCGCTTTAGAAAGGGAAGTTTATAAGGATTTTAAGCTCGGGCTACAGTTCATGTGGCGCCAGAATAAAAACATCGTCGAGGATACTGACCTCAATAATGGCTACGATGCTACCGCTAAGGATGAAAAAGGGTTAATCTGGCTACCTTTTAGTTTCACTGACCCTGGTTATGACGGCAAGTGGGGTACTTCCGATGACCAGCAGATGACCGTTTATGGGTTGAGGATAGACAGGCCAGTTCCTACCTGGAAAGGAATGAACCCTCCCGAGGCGAAAAGAGAATATTGGGCGGTAATCTTGACTTTTGATAAGCGGATGTCCAACCGCTGGCAGCTTAACGGTTCAGTTCTTTACAGTTCCTTTAAGGGCAATGCCGCCCCTACTTATGGCGCGACTGAGGGCGAAAGCGGCATGTTCGATAACCCCAACACTCTAATCAACGCCTATGGTTCTACTGATTTTGACCGACCGCTGCAAATCCGACTCATGGGCACATATATCCTGCCTTATGACTTCATCATCAGCGCCTATCTCCAGTTCCGTTCTGGCTCTCCTTGGGGAAGGACAATTGCTCGCGTTTACTTCCCCGCCAGTTTTGCCGCCCAAGTCCAGCAAGCCTATGTCTCAGTCAACGCCGAAACGCCCGGAAGTCGCCGCAATCCGCCCTATACCAACCTTGACCTGCGCGTGGAAAAAACTTTTAAGATGCGCAATTACGGAAAGGTCGGCATATATGTCGACATCTTTAACCTGGCTGGCCGCAACGGGGTCAACGTCAACCAGAATCCTGACCCCTATCTCCGGTTCGATAAAACACCTGCCACCTATGAAATTTCCACTGTCTATGGCCTGATTACCAGCTGCTACGGCGTCCGTTCTTTCCGAGTGGGCGCTCGCTACAGCTTCTAAAAGGAAAAGAAGCGTAAGGGAGGGCCAGAGGGCCCTCCCTTTTTTATTCCAGGAGAATCTTCCTCCCAAAAGATAATTGAGCGACATCCTTTGGGGATTCCTTTTCTGATAGATTCGGGATTCCTTAGCCAACGGAAGCCGCTATTTGAAGTATGAAACACCGGATTGCCGCAATGAACTTCCCAAAAATATGGCCGCCGTTGCTCAGGCCTGAGGGGCAAAATACTGGGACTTAGGTTTTCAAGAAATAATTTTTTAAGCAACCAAGGGACTTAAATATTTTCAGTTCAACCTGCATAAAAGGCCTCAAATCAGCTTTAGATCAGATTAGCCATCTGCCCGATTCAATTATTTGAATTCAAATAATTGAATTTATTCATAATTTTGAATTATTATGGGGCTATGCTGGCCATATTCCTTGCTCTATCTGGTTTATATTCAGATAGTTAGGAAAAACTATGGAGGTTGGCATAAAAATTGCAGCTATTTATAAATAGTAAAAATATTTATCTAAGATATGATTTAATGGAGGATAAAAAAAATCAAAAGATTCTTTAAAAGGAGGTGGGAGTTAGCAAATACAATATATCAAATGTGGGGTAAAGGTTTTTCTCTCTTCCCTCAGGGAAGAAAGAAGGGTTATAGGGTTAAGGAAAAGGAGGCTTAAGGAAAAATGAAGAAAAGTTTTTGGTTTTCCTTGGTCTTTTCTTTAATTATGTTGGCGGGGCTCTGGGCCCAGGAGCAGACTGGTTCCCTCAGAGGTATTATTACTGATACCGAGGGGAATCCTCTGCCCGGAGTTACAATTACTATCGCCTCGCCGGCTATGATGGGAACTCGCTCCTTTGTCACCACCGAAACCGGCTCTTACCGTTTTCCCTCTTTGCCGCCTGGCGTCTATAAGGTGACGGCTGAACTCAAGGGCTTTAAGACGGTGGAAAGGACAGATATCATTGTCCGGGTCGGGATGACTGTTACCGTGGATATTCAAATGGAAGTCGCGGCGGTGGAAGAGGAAATAACCGTTGTCGCCGCTTCGCCGGTAGTTGATGTCCAGTCAAGCAAGCTGGCGGTTACTGTCGATTCTAACATGCTTAAAAATATCCCTATGCGTCGTGACCTTTATGACATCATGACCGCAGCTCCTGGCGTCGTCTCTGAAGGGGCAACTTATCGCAGGACTTTTACAGCTCACGGCGCAACAGTCCGAGGCAACACCACTGCCTTTGACGGTGTCAACATGAACGACCCCGTGGTTATGTATACGTTGACCAATATCAATTTTGATGTCATGGATGAAGTTGAAATCATTACCGCTGGTCACCCGGCCTCCATTGGCTATACCGACGGCGCCTATGTCAATGTTGTCACCAGAAGCGGCGGCAATAGGTTTTCAGGCGGAGCCACAGTTTACCACACCCGAGAGGGCTTCAACCAGCACCTCTGGTCCGATGAGCAGATTAACGCCATGAAGATTGCCAAGCCCGAGGTGGATAAGAGCTGGTTCGACGGCTCCTTTACCCTGGGCGGTCCCATTATGATTGATAAGGTCTGGTTCTTTACTAACGGCCGCTACATCAAACTGGAAAGAAAGACCAATTTCATCGGACCCTGGACCGACTTTTTCGGCCGCACCCACAATCCTTATAACTGGACCCATGAAGAAAAAATGGGCTTTTTCAAGTTAACTTCGCAAGTATCGACCAAGATCAAGTTCATGGGCATGTTCAACTTTGTTGACATTTACCGACCGATGTATGAAGAGCCGGGCTCAAGAACCAATTTTATTTCTACGCGTACCTGGGATCATGAAAAAGGATATACTGGCAATGGTATCATCAACTATATCCTAAACCAGAATACCTTCCTTGATTTGCGTGTGGGTTATGTCCATCGCTGGTTCCCCATTCCTTTGAAAAAAGAGGTAGCTAACCTCCCTCTGATTGACGACCTTGGTGATCTTTATTCAAGTTTGACTACTGCCCGGTTCAACGAAACCTATTTGCGCAAGCGCTTCCAGACTGGCCTTTATTTCACCCGCTTTGAGGATAAGCTCTTCGGTGGCAGCCATGAGATTAAGGGCGGCGTGGAATATGAGAACACCTATGGAGACTGGGATTGGTGGCGCAAAGATAATATGATCTGGTACATTGATAGCCGTAACCCCAACCCATATTATCGTTATGCTACTTATGGCTATGTTGCCTTTTATATTTGTGGTCCAGACCAGGGTTCCAGCAAAATCATTGACCGAGGTGGTCGAATTGGCGCCTATATTCAGGATGCCATAACTTTTGCCGAGAGACTCACTGTCAATATCGGGGTACGTTTTGACCGCAGCTGGGGCTGGAAGCCAGCCGTTACCAAAAAAGCTGCGGGTAATCCCCTCTCTGTCTGGTTGGGTGAAAATATTGTCCGAAAATGGGTAGCAACAAATTATCCTGCGAATTTCCCCAACGGCCTCAATCCTTGGGGCGAAGCCACCGCGCCTGAATGGAGCAATATCATTAACTGGAATGCCTTTTCGCCTCGTATTGGCGTTACTTATGACCTCTTCGGCAATGGCCGAACCGCCCTCAAATTCTCTTTTAATCGCTATACTGAGTACTTGATGCTCCAGTACTTCTCCACGCTCCATCCTTTTTACCCTCGCTCCTTTGCTTTCATGTGGTGGGATACCAATGCCGATAATTATCCCAATATCGGCGATACCTTCACCATGTATTCAGCTGATTTCCGCGGCATGGACCCGGAGTTCGCCAAAAAGCGCCTCGATCCTGAGGCCAAATCTCCTTACAATGACGAACTTCTTGTTGGGATCCAACATGAGCTTTTCCGCAATTTCTCCCTTGGCCTGAACCTCATTTACAAGAGTAAAGGGAACATCCTCGAAGATTCCCTTTATAATGCTGACTCTGGCCAGTACTGGTATCATATTGATCAGGCGGAAGCCAAGAAATACTGGATTCCTTTCACCGCCACTATCCCCGCCCAGGATAATTATCCAGCGCGTACCGTAACCTTATATATCAGGTCTAATGCGGCGCCACCACTTTTCTATCGTTTCCACAACGTCCCTGAACTCCAGAGGAAATACTGGGCCGTCGAATTCCTTTTCAACAAGCGAATGTCTGAAGGCTGGCAGCTGAGTGGTTCGCTGGTCTATAGCAAGACTTATGGGAATGCTGGTGGCTGGTATGACGATTCCTGGGGCTGGTCCGGATTTGGAGATAATCCTAATACCTTCGTTAATCAATGGGGAAGAATCAATACTGACCGTCCTCTCCAGATTAAGCTCATGGGTACAGCCCAGCTTCCCTGGAGAATTTACCTCAGCGCCTACTATCAGTTCTTTAGCGGTGGCCCCTGGGTAACCAGTGGCTCGGTCCGTCCACCAGCGGCCTGGTGCACCGCCAATAATGCCTATCGTGATTATTATGGAGTCAACTTTGAATCCAGGACTAACCCTCGCCGTTTTCCCACCTGGAATCAGCTTGATATGCGAGTCGAAAAAGAATTTTCCTTTGGCCGGTTTGGTCGCCTGGGCATTTATGTCGACGCCATTAATGTCCTTGGGGCAACCAGTGTTAGTCTTGGCCTTAACGATACCCAATACTGGGAACCCACGGCTGAAGGCGCCAACCAGCCCGGTACCAGAACTAATTACTCCAGCTATAAAGTAATCAGCTCTGTCTCCGGCGTTAGATCCATTAAGCTCAGTGTTCGTTACAGCTTCTGATTGAAATGAAGTGGGGGCGACGGCTGGTCGCCCCTCCTTTTTTTTGAGTATTAGTTTTTCTAATAAACGTCATAGGCCGAAAGACTAAAATTTCAAGGGGCGCTTTCGCCGTCTCGGCCTACCCGCCTCAGCAAAATGGAGGTGAGGCCGAAAAATTAATCACTTTTTGATTTTTTCTACGGCTTCAATAATGCTCTTGACCTGGGGCGCTTCCGGGCTATTGGGGTCCATCTCTAAGTATTTCCGTAAATTCACCAAAGCTTGCTCATAGTCGCCCTTGTTGAGATAGGCGAGACCTAATTTATGATAGGGTTTGGACCAATCTTTTCTAATCTTTATGGCCATTTCATAATAACGAATGGCCTCATCAATATTTTGATGGGAAAACAGAATTTCCGCTACGTTATAAGCGGCTACCTCATCCTCGGGCGAAATTTCCAGGGCTTGGGTAAAATATTTGCGGGCGGTGTCCAGGTCGTTCCGCTTAAGATAGATTTCTCCTAAGCCGGAAAACGCCCGCAAACTCGCGGCCGGGTCTTTCTTATAATCCCCATAGACCTCAATCGTCTTTTCTAAAACCATTTTAAACTCGGCTTCGGCTTTATCCAGTTCTTCTTTCTTAAGATAGCAAGTACCAATATTCAGTCGCACTTGATGAATCTGGGGGTATTTAACCATGAATTCTTCAAAAACCTTCAGGGCGGCGTCATACTGGCCGGCTTCAATCAATTTATTGCCCTCGTCAAAAAGCTTCATCGAAGTTTCATCGGTAGTCAAAGCAGCCAGCCCTGTTACTTTTTTCAGAGTAAAAGTGATGGGCGGGTTAGTCGTCAGCTGCCTGACATACATATCGGTGGAAGAACTGGTATAACCAGATTTAGAAGCCGTGATCCGCCACATCCCTGTCCCCATCCCGGCAACAGCAAAATGTCCTTTTTTATCTGATTTTCCCTCCAGCTTGGTCGTCGTCTGCAAGCTTTCCACCAAAATCAACGCTCCCTCAACGGGATTGCCGTTTTCATCAACTACCGTTCCGTTTATTCTCCCTTTGCCCAGATTCTCCTGAGCGGCAAGACTGCTCAACCCCAAAGCCACGGTAAGACAAATAATGCTTAGGAAGACGCTCTTTCTGATGACGGCTGGTTTCATCCTTCTAATCATCTTGCCTCCTTATGATTAAGCTATGATATTTTGCCTTCTTTTGACCTAAAAACCTGGGATTTTCACCCCAAGGCGCTCTTAAATTTTGACTTTTAATAATTTTTCTATTTCTTGCTCGCCAGATGAGTTGACCAGTTTAAGGTAGATGGCGTACTCTCCTTTTTCTAACCAGTGTTTAACCGGAACAATCATTTCGAAGCTGCTATCGCGGTTTTGCTCCAGGAATTTCTCCGTTAACCGCAGGGGAAAATTTAGCTCATCGGCCCAGACTACTTCTTCCTTACTGCTTCTCACCTCTACCGTCAGCCTCAATTCAGCTTCAAGATTCTCGGCCGCCGCCAAGAAAATCACCTTTTTATAAGGAAGAAGAATTCGGATGGTCAGGTTGGAATTAGTCCCACGGTCAGATGTACGGAGTATTTCATAGGTAAAATTAAACAGCCCGCCCTCGAAAAATTGACGCTGCCGAACGCCTTCTTCCTTACTCAATTCATGAACCTGAAAAAGGTTGGGTTGGACCATGGCGTGGAGGCTTCCAGGAATAGTTTCATCCAGGTCGGTGGTTAAAATATAATCACCCGTGCCGTGGACATCGACAAAAACCAACCTGATTTCTTGGGGCTTCTGCAGATGGGAAAAAAGATTATAATAAACCCAGATTTCAGTTGGTTTCTCGCCCGTTGCCTGCCGCTGGGATTGAAGCGAGTTTCGCGGGTCTTCGTAAGCATCCATAGGTCGGCCACCCATCGGGTTGGTCTGGCGTTCGTTAGGCGGACCGAAAAGAATATAAATCCGGCCCCTGTCTTGAAGCCAGCCAGGTTTAGCCCCGCGAAAAAGATGGTTAGCCTCTTCAATCCGCCGAAAATAGAGTTCTTTAAATTCGTTCCTTTCTGTGGTCGGGCTGGGGTCTCGACGCCGCCAGAATTCTTCGATAAATTTTCCCCTGGACTCGGGCGGCAACTCCAAGAAAATTTTCGACTCTTCAGCCGTAATGATATATCTCACTTTGTTCAAGAATTCTTCGCTAACAGGGTCGAGGGAAACCTTTTTTTCCGTAGAAGCACAGGAGGCGAAAATAAAGATAAGGCTCATAAACAGGCCTAAATAAAAATATTTTTTCATCGGCCTACTCCTTTTCTTTCTCCCGCTTCCCTCAGCTTTTTAGCCTAAACCTAAAGTTTAAACTCAAAAACTTTGCGAACCTCCTCTCCTCCTGTCTGGTTATGGAGCACAACCTGAACCTTGCCCTTTTCCTGGCGGAGGTTTTCCAACCCTTCGGTTAGGACGAAGGGGATTTCCAGCCGATAATCTTTTTTACGCTGGGCCTTCAGCTCCTCTTCGCTAAGCTCCAAAGGAAAACTCTGCTTATGTTGCCAAAGCAGACGACCCGCCACTTCCCTTATCTCTAAGGAAACATCCAGAATGGTTTTTAGCTGCTCGCCTTCAGAACCAAACCAGATGGAAGCAAAGGGGATTTCTAAGGCAAAAATTCCTTCTACCCGTTCTTCGGTGACTATGTTTTTCTTCAGGCTGAATTTAAAATCGAGAAACTCCTTTTCCTGAGCAAAAGTTTTTTGGAGCCGAGACTGGGCTAAATTTAATTCATGAAGATGCTCTAAACTCAAGGTCACCAGCACATAATGGCCCGTACAGGTGTCATCGATAAAGACAACCGGGAAGTTGCCATAATACCAGATTTCCTGGCACCTCTCCCCCCCGCCACCCATAGGGTAAGTTATTCTATCAGTCGGCGGTCCGAAGAGGACATAGATTCTTCCCCTGTCAGTGAGCCAGCCAGGTCTGCCTTCACCCAGAAACATCTCGTTAGCCTTCTCGATGCGGTTAAAATACTCAATCTTGAACTCATTCTCTTCCGTATTGGGGTCAGGGTCGCGACGCTTCCAGAATTCTTCGATAAAGCCTGGCTTTTCGGAATCCGGCAACTCTAAGAAAATTTTGCGCTCTTGAGAAGTAATAATGTAGCGAACCTGGCTTAAAAAATCAGCGTATTCAGGTGACAGCTTCCTTTCCAGGTTATAAAGCCGACAGGAAGCAAAAAACGAAAGCCCCAAAAGCCCGGCGACAAGAACAATGTTTCCGATGCCTTGGCGACTCATGAATCACTTCTTCTCCTTGAGTAATTCCACGAGTCGCCGGACTTCAGGCTGGTCAGGAACAAGCTCCAAGGATTTCTGAAAGGCCTGTAAAGCTTCCACTCGCTGGCCGAGCTGAAGATGGCATTCCCCAGCTAAATTAAGGATATTGATATTCACGCCGTAATGAGTTATCGCCTGGTCGATAACTTGTAAGGCTCTTTCAGCCTGCCCTTCTTTCTGATAAGCCGTAGCCAGGAGGAACATCATTTCATAGCGGGGTGGCTTTTCCGGGTTCATAAATGGAGCCAGCAGGTCGATCACTGGGCCAAATTCACCTTTCCGGGAATAGAGTTGGGCTAAGCTCATCGAGAAATCAGGCGAATCGGGCCGGCTAAGGTGGGCTCGGCGAAGATGGCTTTCCGCCGCCTCTAACCGACCTAAGTTTACTAACTGGGAGCCGATAATAAAATCATAAACTGGGTCAGAGGCCGGAGGGAGCACTCGGGCATGAACCCAAGGTCGAGGAATGGCAGCCTGATGGCTGAGGTCAAACTCTTCCTCGGCCTGGATAATTTCTTTCTCCTCTACCAGTAAAGAAACCTTAACCTGATAATGGGCTGGAGAAAGGCTCGCCAAGGGAGTAGCTTCAATTACCACTGGCCAGTCAGGGTATTCCGTAGCCTGCTTAACATTAGACCAAACCTCCTGGCCTTCTCGGAGCAAGTTATAACGAAAGCTTATTTTTTCCTTAGGAGTTGCTTCTAAACTGTAGACTTTAAAGCCAAGATAGAGAGTATCGGCCGGGCTAAAAACCCGGCCAGGCTGAGCGTAAACCTGCACGGGACCTAAACGGAAAGGTTTGAGATTGTTTATTGGACCTTCTTGTCTAACCAAGCGGTAACCGAGAAGAAGCGGGCTCAGATGGGGTCCGGAAGCTTCCGGGACGATTATTTCCCGCTCCAAGGAAGTAAATTCCTTGGAAACATCGTTTTTAATCAAAACGGAAACACGATAACGGCCAGGGACAAGCGGGAAAAGCTCATGGAGATTAAAAGGTTGGCGGCTGGCCGCGGCCAGCTGGTTCTGGTCTAAGTTAACGCTGACGGAACGGTCAAATTGATAAACCATCTGGCCATCCAGGGTCGTTACGCTTACGTTCACCTTCAACTGAGTAAAATATTTGTTGCTGTCTAACTGCTCAACGGAAAGCCGGGCCGGCTCCACGGCTAAATGAACAAAAGGCACCGCGGCGTCGCCTTCAATGATTTTTACTAAGGCATCGCAATCAATATAATTTGCCGTGTATTCCACCTCAACAATATCTTTGTATTGGAGAAACTTCTGGGCATATTTATCTTCAGCTAACCGCTGCGGCGTTGACTCGACTCGTTGCACAAGGATATCGGAAGAGAGAGATGGCCGGCCCATGGTGGGAGATTCCTCCCCAGGAATCAGGCTAATCGAGACATTGGCTAATTCAGGCTCTATCTCCCGCAACTGCTCATAGGCGGCTTGATAGTCAATCGGGTCGCCTTCGTAAGAGGTCATCAGAGCTTGCGGTCCATCCTTAGAGGGGCTATAAAGCCGATATTCGCCAATGCCACCTTGCTGGAAGAAAACTAAATGGAAGGCGGGCGGCAAGCCCAGGTCTGTTTTTCCTTGGTAAAACCAGACTTCACAGGGATAAATGGCGGATTTGCCCGAATAGCGCTGGATGTCGTTGGGCTCACCCAGGATGATATACATCCGACCCCGGTCAGTCCTCCAGCCCGGCTTAGGACTTTCCCGGAAGAAATGATTAGCATAGTTGATGCGTCGGTAGTGCTCGGTTTTAAATTCATTTTCCGGAGTCGAGGGATTGGGGTCGCGATGCTTCCAAAAGGCTTCGATGTAAAGGTCTCTTTCTCGGTCAGATGTTAGCTGGAGAAAAACTTCTCTCTCCAAAGGGGTAATGATATAAACTACCTCTTCTTCTAACCACTTACGGTATTTTTCAGGCAGTGACGAGACAGAAACTTTTTTCTGGCTGTAAAGAGGCAATAAAGAAAAAAGAAGGGAGAGAAGGAGGAAAAGGTTCAACCAAAGGAAGGTTCTTTTTTTCAAGCGGCACACCTCATAAAAGGTTAGCTTCGTCCGGCGACTCCTCTCCTTTTAATATAACCTTTAAACGGCTAAAAAGCAATCTAACTTAAGCCGCTAAAAATTCGTTTTTAGCCTCGATATTCTTAAATTTATTTCAACCCAAATTTGAGGCTGCCAATTAGCCTTTCCGCCTCCCAGGGGGTCTTTTAATGCGGTTAACAGCAGACCTTGTTGTCATAAACCTCTGGCTAAGAAGTCGCTCGGAAGGCTGGCGGCCAGGCCGATGGCCATTACAATCTCCAGGCTTAGACCGGTTAATTCTAAATTGTCACCTTAATAACATTTTGGTTAAGAAGCGAGCCGCTATTTTCAGAACTAACATGTTTTGCGACTAAACACACCTTGAACCCCTAAAAAAATCGACCTCCTTATCTTGCCCTCTCATTTGGGGCTTTTATCTACGGCTCTTCTCTGCCTCGGATAAGCTGCTCAATTCTCCTTAGCTTGAGGCCGATGGTTTCATCTTCAAGATGAAGAAAAGCAATTTTATTCTGAAGGAGGGGGTCTGAGTCCCGCTTTAATTTTCCCTGGGCTATAAGCCTTTCCCACTCCTGAGTACCGGGAATAGGTGAAAAAAAAGCCAGCCGCGGCTGAGCCCCAAGCCGAAGAACTTCCAGGACGTCTCTCTCCACCTGCGACCAATCCTGCCCAGGAAACCCGGCCAAAAGATAGACATTTAGCCGCTGCCGTTCGAAACCCGCTTCTTCTAAATAATTTAAGGCTCGAGCCAGGTCGTCAGGTGAAACCTTAGGGGAGGTGGATTGAAGCCAGTTAGGGTTCAGTGATTCTTGGGAAAGATAAATAGAAACAAAATTGGCCTGCTTCATCAACTGAGCCAGGTCAGCTTCGATAGCGCGAACCTGAAGTCCGTTGGGAGTGTGAAACGAAAGGGGTAGTTGCCGGCAAATAATTCCTTCTAATAAAGGCTGAAAATGATTTTTCTGGTTAATTAGAAGGGCGTCATCATAAAAAGCTAAGTTTCGGCAATTTAATTTCCGGACCATAAATTCGATATCGGCCAAGACTGTAGCTACGGACCGGGTCTCAAACTGAGGCCAGAGAAGCGAGCTGGCACAATAGGTACAGCGGAACGGACAGCCTCGGGATATAAGGAGGGGAAGGGTGTCTGTTGGGCGTAGCAAGTCATAGGCTGGGAGTGGCAGGTCGTCGAGGGTTTCGAATCTCCGCTCCTGGACAAAGCGGTCGCCGAGAATCTCGCGAAGCAAAGGCAGGATTTGGTTTTCGCCCGGGCCGACGACAACATAATCCGCACCGCTTTCGGCTCGCGCATGCTCAGGAATTAAGGTAGGATAAACTCCGCCCAAAATGATGGGCACTTGGCCATAATGCTGGCGAATCAGCTCGCAGACCATTTGTACTCCAGGGTACCAATAGGTCAGACTGCAGGTCAAAAGCACTCCTTCTGGAGTCGGGAGACGTTCGAGCTCTTCCTTAAATAAAGATATCGGGAGGCCGTAACGAGAAAACTTGCGGGGAACAAACCGCAGCACCTCGGGCTTCGCCACCGCCTCCTTGGGAAACGGACCTCGGCCATCAGGCTTAGAAAGATATTTATGGGGCAAGCCAGGGTGAAAACGGTCTAAGCAATCGATAAAGTGAACTGCGGCGCCCGTCCACTGCCGAACAATCGCTGCTATCTGCAGCAACCCCAGGGGCTTAAGCCAGAAATCATAGGCCGTAAAATCATAAATCCAGGGGTTAACGAAGAGGAGATGCTTCACTTCTTGATAGCGACGAAAGCAGGCGGGGGACGATGTCTCGCTCATCCCCCGCATGCGGAAGGTGGGACTCGAACCCACACGGCCTTTCGGCCATAAACTCCTGAGGCTTACGCGTCTACCAGTTCCGCCACTTCCGCGTCCGGTCTTAATTATAATCAGAAAACGACGAGCGGTAAAGCCCCCCTCTTGACAAAAAGAACTCCAGCCCTTAAGTTTAATATCACCCGATGGGAAAAGCCGACCACAGACTTAACGGTCAGGTTTTTCCCTGATTTTTATTTTAAGGAGCGATAATGCCTTATTTCGACCGCGAGGACATTCAAAGGCTATCTCGGCTTAAAACCGAGCCCTACTGGGTGACTTCAGTTTTCTTGGCCACCGACAAAAGCCTCTTCTCCAAAAAGCAAATTAGCCTCAACGTCAAGAATTTGCTGGCCGAAGCTCGCACCCGCTTAGAACAGCTCCAGGTGAGCAAAGAGATTCGCAGTTCCTTGGAGGCTGACTTGGAGACTGTTGCTCAGTCAATGCCTTCTCAATTAAATTCGCTTCGTCACCCCGGGATAGCTATCCTCAGCTGCTCGGGTAAGGGGTTCCTGGAATCCTTTAACCTGCCTCACCCTCCCCGCAATCGAGTCATCTTTGACCCCAATCCCTACCTCCGCCCTCTGATGGCCATCCTGGAACGCTATCACCGCATTTGTGTGCTGCTTCTGAGCCGCCGTCAAGCTAAATGGTATCAAGTCTTCATGGGCGAAGCCTCGGCTCTGGAAACTCTAACCTCTGATGTCCCCGGCAAAGTTCGTGAAGGTGGCTGGGAGGGCTACGAGTCAAAACGGATTGAACGGCACATCGAGGCTCATGTTCATGATCACCTGAAAATTGTAAGCCAAAAAACCTTTAATCTTTTTAAACAGAAGCCCTTCGATTGGCTCTTCTTAGGCTGCGAGGACAAGCTGTTCAGTGATTTTGAGCCCCTTCTCCATAATTATCTAAAAGAGAGACTCAAGGCCCGAATCAAGGTCAAGGCTACTGATTCGCCCGAGAAAATTCGTCAAGAGGCTACCGAGTTAGAAATAAAACTAAAAAAGGAAGAAGAAAAACAGGCTGTAGAAAGGTTGGTGGCGGAGCTGGAGGCGGGCGGTGCGGCTGTCGCCGGATTAAAAGAAACCCTCCGTCAAATCAACGCCAATAATATCCAGATGCTTTTAGTCAGCCATAATTTTTCCCGGCCTGGTCGCTTTTGCCCGGCTTGCCGATTTCTTTACCTGGAGGAAAAAACCTGCCCCGCCTGCAAGCAACCGACCACAGAAGCCGGCGATATCGTGGACGAAGCTCTGGGGTTCGCCATGGTCAAGGCCTATCCGGTGCGGCAGATTACGCCTCCTTCCCGCTTAGACCATTATGGCAAAATAGGTGCCTTGCTCCGCTATAAAGCATAATTTAGTTGATTTTTTTCATCTTTTGGGGGGTAGTCGCCGACCCGGGATGGCCTCGCTCTATCCATGTTTTCGACCCCGCTTCGCCTTCGCCCTTCGGCGAGCCTGCGGAGCTTGCCTCCCTTTTAATAGAGGTGACCTTAAAGAAGATGATATTTAGCGCAGGCCCTGAGCTCGTAAAAGTATGTGCCGATTTACCTCGTAATACTACACGCCTCTTGGCACCCTTAAAGCACTCCAGCTCCTCTTAGCCTATTCCTTTTACTGTTTATTCAAAAATGCTTAAGTATGGGAGCTGCCACCAATTTTAACCAATTTTAAAGGTAGATATGTTAGATGGCACCAAATTTTGTGAAAAAAATAGGTATCTAAGCTGTTAATAATTTTGGGACAGAACTCGCCTCCCTGTTCACAGACATAATCCTGAAGCCGCCTACCTCGATTGCCCCCTCTCATTGCACCCTTTTATAAAAAAACATATAAGATGACACCCATTTTTTGGCTCGAAAGACATCCTGCCACGACCTGCCTTCGCTGCTTTAAGCCTCAAGCCTAAGAAAATCAAACTTGGCTGAGAAACTAGGTTATTACAATGAAATTTAAAATGCTTAGGATGACAAAAAAATCGGTTCTAAAATTTGTATCTAAGCAAAACTTAATGACCTTATCAAAGCCCTGAACTACTCTATGGTTAATCAGCCGCTTTAATTTTTTT
>Ga0209102_1000457_pt1 | contig 27052 bp, 29 predicted proteins | sample ConPoolayeHmetaG_FD_185483 | JGI IMG/M metagenome (GOLD analysis project Ga0209102, IMG submission 185483) | Hot spring microbial mat communities from California, USA to study Microbial Dark Matter (Phase II) - Cone Pool mat layer H metaG... ...
GTTGTATCCAGAGTGTAAACTCTGCCATCCGAGCTGCTAATATAGATAGTTTCATTAGCTATAACTAAGCTACCCACAATAGCTCCCATTGAACCAGTTCTGGGGTAGACCCACCTCTCAGTGCCTCGGGCTATGGTTAGGGCGTATACCTGGCCACTATAGGTGCCAATGTAAACCAAATCACCATGCAGTATCGGCGCGGTGTATATAGTGGTAGCGGGGGTGATAGTGTAATCCCATTGTTTACTTTGCGTTGATGAATTTATCGCCACTACTCTGCCATCTACAGTGCCCACATAAATAATGCCCTCGTGAATTGTAGTTCCTGACCAGCCTCTCGCTGACTGAGTTCTACCTGAAACACAAGAAGTCAGTATTAAAGGCAAAAGAGCAATTACAATGAGAAACAGTATCTTTGGTTGTTTCATTCTATAACTAAGGCACTGGGTCGTAGCCACCTTCGGAGAAGGGATTACAGCGAACTATCCTCTTGGCTGCCAGCCAGCTACCTCGGAAAACCCCATATTTCTTAATTGCCTCGAAAGCATAATGAGAGCATGTAGGCTGGAAACGGCAAACACTAGGAAGAACCCTCGAAAGTGTGTTCTGGTACAATTTAATTAACCCCAGAGCTAATTGAGTCATTCGTTGCTCTCCAGCAATTGTGCCCGAGCTAAAAGCTTTGTTATGGCTCTCTCTAGCTGGTGATAGTCTGTATTGACTGCGGCAGACCGAGCAATAAAGATAATGTCCCATCCAGGCTTTAGTGATTGCAACCTCATTATTTCCCTGAGTAACCTCTTCAAGCGATTACGCTGCACCGCCTTACCTACTTTTTTAGTCACGGAAAAACCATATCGGCTTAGACTTAAACCATTGGGCATTGCCTTCATCACTAGCAAGCTATTTGCCCATACTTTGCCTTGTCGATAAACTGAAGTATATTGCGCTCTATTAGTTAAAAATCGAGGCTCCTTCACTGGATGGAATTAAACTGGAGTTAGCCTATACCTCCCCTTAAGGCGCCTTGCTTTAAGCACTCGTCTCCCAGCTCGAGTGGCCATTCTAGCGCGGAAACCTAAGCTGCGCCTTCGGGGAATTTTCTTCGGTTGATAAGTCCGCTTTGGCATTCTTCAAACTGTCGAACGGGATAGGCCGACGCCTCCTGTTTTCCAAATATGGGTTGGTGCGTAAGGCAGCATAGCGAGATAACGAGCCCTCTTTATAGCTTGTGCTAAGCTTCTTTGATGTTTAGCACAGGTTCGGCTCCTCCGCCGAGACACAATCTTACCCTGACCGGAAATATAGCGAGATAATACAGAAACATCTTTATAGTCGATTTTCATACCTCCCTTGCAGAAGGGACAAACTGCAGGCTTGGTGACAAAGCTCCTCGTAGGTCTTACCTTTCCGGTATTAGCTGCTCTTCCAGTGTTAGTCAAATCTTCCTCTCCTTTATTTTAGTCAAAGGGCAAATCTTCAGGCTCAAGCTCCCCTTCCTCGCCCGGGGAAGCCGGAGCTCGCCTACCAAGGAAAAGTACACGGTCTGCAGTCACCTCAAGACTGGTGCGCATCTGCCCATCCTGTCCCTCCCAGTTGCGAGCGTGCAATCTCCCTTCAACGTAGACTTGCCTTCCCTTGCTTAAGAATTGATTGCATTGCTCAGCTTGCTTGCCCCAAACGCTAACTCGGAACCAATCTGTCTCTTCCTTGGTCTCTCCAGCCGAAGTGGTGTAGCGTCGAGTAGTAGCCATACGAAAAGAGGTAACTGCCTTCCCGTTGGGCGTGTACCTCATCTCCGGGTCGGAACCCAGATTGCCAACAAGTATTACTTTACTTAGGCCTGCCATGTCAATCCTCCACTCTTACCACAAGATATCGCAGAATATCCCCAAAAGCACTGATTTCTGTTTCAAGCTCCTTAACCGATTTAGGCATTAACTTAAAGCGGGCTAGAATGTAATCAGCCTCCATAAACTTTTTTATGGGGTAAGCCAGCTTCCTTCTCCCCCAATTTGTTATCTCGTCCACCGCCCCACCGCGGCTATTAATGGACTGGGTCACCTTGTCTACAATTCTAGACACTCCCTCTTCATCAACTTCGGGACTAATTATAGCTACCAGCTCGTAATCATGCATGTTTAAGATTTTATATCACAGGGAATAAAATGGCAACAAGACCTATATTTTAACCACCTATTATATCTACTAGCTGGAATGTCAAATAAAGCCAGTGTTATAATTCCGCTAATGAAACTATCTGAGTTGGGGGAATTCGGGCTCATTAACATTATACGAGATATTGTGGCTAAATCTCAAAATCTGGAACATGCCTCTTGGCAAAAAATCTTATTGGGAATTGGCGACGATACTGCCGCTTGGCAAAGTAATGAGCACATTGAATTGGCTACTACGGACACTCTGGTTCAAAATGTACACTTCGACTTGGGGCTGACAAGCTGGGAGGAATTGGGCTGGAAAGCACTCGCTGTGAACTTAAGCGATATAGCTGCTATGGGTGGTATTCCTAGCTATGCTTTGCTTTCTTTGTCGCTGCCTGGCGAACTGGAAGTTAAAGATATCTCCAAATTCATCAACAGCATGGTGCATTTAGCCGGGGAATTTGGCGTAGCTATAGTTGGAGGTAATGTAGCAGCTGCTCCTAATGTCGTAATCACAGTAACAGTAATCGGCTATTGCAAAGGTAAAGCATTGCTTAAGAGGTCAACAGCTTCCCCTGGTGAGCAAATAGCTGTCACAGGATACCTGGGAGTGTCCGCTGCCGGCTTGGAGATGCTCCAGGGAAAAACTATCTCAAATCCTGAAGTAAACAATATCCTGAGGCGAGCTCACCTTAAGCCTATGCCGCGGGTAAAAGAAGGACAAATTCTGGTAGGGCAAGGGGTTAAAACTGCCATAGATATAAGCGATGGGCTTGTTGCTGACCTTGCTCATATCTGTGAATCCAGCAAAGTCAACGCCAGGATAAAGATCGAGAGAGTGCCAGTGCACCCTGTGGTCATAGCCAATTTCCCGAATCATAAGGAGCTGGCTTTATATGGTGGAGAGGATTATGAGCTTCTTTTTACCGCTGATGAAACCATTATTGCGAGGGTTAAGCAAGCCTTAAACTGCCCGGTGACCGTAATTGGGGATATAACAGAAGAAAAGTTACCAACACGGGTGACTGTAGTGAATAGCAAGGGAAATATCATTCCTTACCGAAAAGGGGGCTGGGAACACTTTAAGAATTAAAAATGGAGTCTTTCAAGCTAAATTCGTATAGCCCTGAACAAACTCAGCTTTTGGGAAGATACCTGGGGGAACTTGCTCAAAAGGCTGATATTTTCCTCCTCGTAGGTGAGTTGGGAACAGGCAAAACCTGTCTTGTCCAGGGCATCGCTCGCGGGCTGGATGTGAGAGAATATGCCTTCAGTCCTTCTTTCGTCATCCTTAGAGAGTATCATGGCCGACTTCCTTTATACCACATTGATTTTTATCGTTTGGACCATATCGAGGAAATTGCTGACTTGGGGCTGGAGGAATATTTTTACGGCGACGGGGTCTGCGTTGTGGAATGGGCAGAGAAGGGGCTGTCGGTAGTTCCCCGTGATAATTTGCTTATCACCATACAATATACTCCTGCCTCCGAAACAGGACGGTCTATTTGTCTGAAACCTCAAGGCAAGCGCTACTGTGAATTGATAGAACAACTCAAGAAAAGAGAGGGAATCCTGGCCCTGAATACGAAATGCTAAACTTTTTAACTTTTGCTCTTTGCATTTAGATTTTGGATATGGAATTAGCTATAGATACCTCGTCCAATATTGTCAGCGTTGCCTTGTGTCGTGAAGGTAAGATATTAGCTTCGTTAACGTGGCAAACGACACAAAATCATACGGTAGAGCTGTTGCCGAATTTAGTTTTCTTGTTACAAAAAGCTAAGGTGGAGCTAGACTCTGTAAAAGCAGTCATTATAGCCAAAGGTCCGGGAAGCTTTAATGGACTTCGAGTGGGCATAAGCACTGCCAAAGGGCTGGCTTCTGCTTTAAATATCCCTTTGCTTGGTATAAGCACACTGGAGGCTGAAGCCTACCCTTTTGCCTTTACCGGATTGCCCCTCCGTCCCATTCACAAGGCTGGTCGCGAAGAAATAGCTACCGCTCTTTACCGTCAAAAAGATGATGAATGGCAATGTCTGGAGGCGGAAAATCTGACCAATGTTAAAACTTTGTGTCGTCGAATTAAGCAAAAAACGCTTTTCTGTGGCGAAATCCCTGCGGACATAATAAGCGAAATACAGCAAAAGCTGGGCAAGAGAGCTGTAATTTCCCAGAATAGTAGGCCATGTCGAGCTAATTCCTTGGCTATATTAGGTTGGCGAGAATTGAGCAAAGGGGAACGAGATGACCTGGCTGCTCTACAGCCAGTATACCTTCGCCCCCCTCACATAACCAAGCCCAAGGACAAAATACCTCCTTTGTCATTCAGAGTGGAGTAAGGGAACCTAAACTGACCCAAGAACATCTTGCGATTTTCTTGGAAACCCAGTTAAGATTTAGAGTAAATTTAACAGAGTCGCCCGCAATCTTACAGGCTTTTTGGGGTAGTTTAGGAAATGGAGATTCCCAGATCAGACGCTGAGTGTACAGCAAGGCTTTGTTTTGCCTGCAGCCAGGAGAATCCCATAGGGCTGCAGTTGAAACCTGTTCATGATGGAGAAAAAGTCACAGCAGTGTTCACCGCCGGGGAGTTTCATCAAGGCTGGAATGGTGTTGTCCATGGTGGTATCCTCTATACCCTCCTCGATGAAGTAAATGCTTATGCCATGCTTTGCCACGGGATTGAGTTTGGCGTTACTGCCAAGAGCGAGATAAGGTTTAAACAGATAGCACCCATCAACGAGCCAATCCAAGCCTTTGCCTGGGTCACTAAACTGACAAAACGGTTAGTGGAAACAAAGGGGGTGCTTACTCTCAAGGATAATACAGTCATAGTCGACGGCGATTTCTTATTCTACGTTTGGAGGCAGTCTAAGAAGGCAATTCTCTGGGATATGGACGGAGTTATTGCCGATTCCAGCTCCTTCCATTTTGCTGCCTGGCAAGAGACTTTTGCTAAAAAGGGGGTAAAATTCAGCAAAGAAAATTTTACCAGGCTCTTTGGCGCTAGAAATGACTTCATAATCGGCAGCGTGATGGGCAAGGAATTCCCTGAGAGAGACGTCAAAATAATGGTGCAAGAAAAAGAAGAAAATTTTCGACGGAAGGCAACAGGAAGCGTCAAACCATTTCCCGGCGTAGTAAGGTTGCTGAATGCCATAAAGAAAGGGAATTTCAAGCTAGGCTTGGTTTCCTCAGCGCCCAAGGAAAATATCGGCCTGGTCCTTAGGGAGCTTAATTTGGAGGGGATTTTTGATTGTGTTGTTTTTGGTCAGGAAGTGTCCGAAAGCAAACCCAGTCCCCAGATATATCTTTTAGCTGCCCAGAAACTGGGAGCGACACCTAACGATTGCTTGGTAGTCGAAGATTCTCCCTTAGGAGTCAAAGCAGCCAAAACTGCGGGGATGAGATGTCTAGCTGTAACCAATACACACCCTCTGCAAGAGCTTGGGGAGGCTGATAAAGTAGTTGACTCTTTAGAGAATGTGGACTTGATCACCTTGCTCACGAGAGTTTAGAAAGGGGTCCGGATAAAGAAGAAGGAGACTAAAATCATGGAAAGAAGTTTAGTCCTTATCAAACCAGATGCTATACAACGGGGATTAGCTGGAGAAATCATTTCTCGCCTGGAAAAGAAGGGGCTTAAAATCGTAGCTATGAAGATGTTGTATATGGATAAAAATTTGGCTCAACGCCACTATGCCATTCATAAAGGGAAGGCTTTCTTTGATGATTTGGTGAGTTTCATTACTTCTAGCCCGGTCATCGTCATCGTCTTTCAAGGTAAAAATGCTGTGGAAATGATAAGACGAATGATGGGAGAAACTGACCCGGCCAAGGCGCAGCCTGGCACCATTCGAGGCGACTTGGGCATTGATATTGGACATAATTTAATACATGGCTCTGATTCCATAGAAAATGCCTCGAAGGAAATAGGCTTATTTTTCTCGGAAGAGGAAATCTTCAGCTACGACCGGGAGCTTGACAGATGGATTTATTGAATCCTAATTACTGGGATCGCCTTGTCCCATAATTTATCCAGTTGATAATAGTCCCGCTCTAATGGGGCAAATATATGAACAATAACCGAACCAAAATCAGCCAGCAGCCAACCTGAGTCAGGAGTCCCTTCGTTGTGATGAGGTACGATGCCTTTGGTTCTCAATACCTCATCGATACCCTGCCAGATAGCTTCGATGTGTCGCTTAGTATCTCCGGTGCAGATAACGAAATAATCTGCAAAAGAGCACAAGGCTCTCACATCCAGCATAGCGATATCCCTGGCTTGCTTCTCAGAAGCAAGCTCAGCAGCCAGACGTGCTATTCCCTCCGCTTCCAGAAAGACACTAACCTCCTTTTCGTATAATTATACTAATTATATCACTCATGGCAATATTTGACCAAGACCATCTTATCATTATAATTTTGAATATAGTGCGCCCTGCATTAGAGCTGCACTCTAAGGCTATTCCGCTGGCAAATTTGAGAACAAAATTTTTAAGTTTGCAATATATCTGCTATAATTAAGATAAGGATAAAAAGATATGCAAACAAAATGGTGGCGTAGTGGGTTTTTTTACCTAGTGCTTCTAGGAGTGATAGTGGGTCTGGTGCTCGTCTCCATGCCCCGTGAAGGGCCTGAGTACATAGATAAAATTGGGCGCTTTATTGAGAAGGTAAAGGAAGAGCAAATTGACACCATCCAGCAAGGTGGTGATACCCTCATTGCCTTAAAAGATGGTAAGGCTAAGTACAAAACTGGCTTCACCGGTAGTACTCTTGAGTTACAGCAATTGCTTAAAAGTGAGGGAATAGATCCTGGTATCGTTGCTCCCATAATTAGTAGTGGTATTGATTGGGGGACGATAGGGCTAACAGTCATTCTACCCATTGTGCTGCTCGGGGCATTGTTCTACTTCTTATTCTTCCGTGCCGCCCGTGGCGCTGGCACACAAGCCTTCAATTTCAGCAAAAGCCGTGCCCGCTTAACTCTGGACAAGAGGCCTGATGTAACTTTCGCTGATGTTGCTGGAGCCGATGAAGCTAAGGAGGAGGTTCAGGAAATAGTGGAATTCCTTAAAGCTCCTCAGAAATTCCAGGCCCTGGGGGGGCGCATACCTCGAGGTGTACTTTTGGTGGGGCCACCGGGAACAGGTAAGACTTTACTGGCTAAGGCTATAGCTGGAGAAGCTAGGGTGCCTTTTTACTCTATCAGTGGCAGCGAATTTGTGGAGATGTTTGTGGGCGTAGGTGCTGCCAGAGTCAGAGACCTGTTTGACCAAGCCAAGCGTAATGCACCATGCCTTATATTTATTGACGAAATTGATGCTGTAGGCCGACACCGTGGTGCCGGCATAGGTGGAGGACATGACGAGAGGGAGCAGACCTTGAATCAGATTCTGGCTGAGATGGATGGCTTCGATACCAATGCCAACGTCATTATCATGGCTGCCACCAATCGCCCTGACATCCTTGACCCAGCCCTACTCCGCCCTGGGCGTTTTGACCGACACATCGTGATTGACTTGCCTGACATAAAAGGGCGCAAAGCTATTCTGGAAGTACATGCTAAGGGCAAGCCGCTGGCCAAGGAGGTCAACCTCGAAACAATAGCCAAGGAAACGCCGGGGTTTAGTGGTGCTGACCTTGCCAACTTAATCAATGAAGCGGCTATCCTGGCTGCGCGGCGCAATCGTAAAGATATTTCATTACGAGAGCTTGAAGATGCTGCCGACCGCATTCTAGCCGGACCGGAAAAGAAGAGCCGTGTAATAAGCCCTAGGGAGAAAGAAATAGCTGCTTACCACGAGAGTGGCCATGCCTTGACCGCCAGGATGTTGCCTAATGCCGACCCTGTGCATAAGGTTTCCATTGTCGCTCGAGGGATTCTGGGGGGCTGGACACGCCTTTTGCCGTCCGAAGACCGTCATTTATGGACTAAGTCTCAGTTTGATGATAGATTGGCAGTGAGCTTGGGCGGACGTGTTGCCGAGGAAATTATTTTCGGCGAAATGACTACCGGCGCCCAACATGACTTGGAAGAAGCAACTAAGTTAGCGAGAAGAATGGTCACCGAGTATGGCATGAGTGAGAAACTGGGACCACGTACCTTTGGTCAGAGACAAGAGCTCGTCTTCCTGGGTCGTGAAATTAGCGAACAGAGAGATTACAGCGACAAGATAGCCCAGGAAATCGATGAGGAAGTGCATAATATTATCCAGCAAGCTTACAACACCGCTAAGAGAATTCTGACTGAGAACAAGGACAAACTAAAGCAGCTAGCTGAAGAGCTTATAGCTCGGGAGACTCTGGACGAATCTGAGCTCAATAAGATATTTGAAGGCTTAGCACCGCAGCCAACTACCTAGTTAAGTCAAAACGCAAAGGTCAAAATTACAAATTAACAATCAGTTTTCCCCTTTTGGTTTTGTTTCAGGGAGCCAGGCGGTCGCTTTCTTTAGCGACGATATCTTCATCTAACTTGACAAACAGTGGTTGGGGCTGGCGCAATTTCTGCCCTGCAGGCAGGAACTGAACTTTCCAGCCCGCTTCTTTCACACTGCCATCAAATCCCAGGAAATAGTGGAGCTTTTCTGAGCTGAAAGGGAGGAAAGGATAGAAGATGGTTTTCAGTGCCGCCAGCACAGAAAGGATTGTGTAGGCGGATTTAGCCGTCATTTCTCGTTCGGTCTTGATTGTTTTCCAAGGAGCTTGTTCATCAAGATAACGATTAGCTTCTTGGGCTAGAGACATAGCCTCTTTAACCGCCTCTTTGAACTGACAACGATAAAGCAAGTTATCCACAGCATCTAAAGTAGCTTGAGCCTTGTGAATTAGACCCTGGCTGCGTTCGTCTAACTCGCCAGGTGTAGGCACAGCTCCCTCGAAATTGCGATAAGCAAAGGTGAGGATGCGATGGGCCAAGTTGCCATAGGTCGCTACCAACTCATTATTGTTACGACGGAGGAATTCACGCCAAGAAAAATCACTGTCCCCGCTCTCAGGCATATTCGCTGCCAAAGCGTATCTCAGAGGGTCTGGTTCATATCGTTCTAGGTAATCATGAAGCCAAATCGCTCGACCACGGCTAGTGGAAAGTTTTTTGCCTTCGATGGTCAAAAATTCATTAGCGGGGATGTCATAGGGAAGATTCAGACCGTCGTAACCCATTAACATCGCCGGCCAAATAAGGGTATGGAAAAAGATATTATCCTTGCCAATGAAATAAAAACTCCTGGCATCGCCCACCCAGAAAGCTTTCCAGGCATCCTCATCACCCTGTAGTTTTGCCCATTCCTTGCTTGCTGATAAATAACCAATGACTGCCTCAAACCATACATAAATGCGTTTACGCTCAAAACCTGGCTGCGGCACAACTACTCCCCAATCCAAATCACGAGTAATAGCTCTGTCCTTCAATCCTTCTCCTAGGAATTTCCAGGTGGTGCTAAGCACATGCTCCCGCCAATGGGTTTGTTCTTTTATCCAGGCAGTCAACTTATCTTGAAAAGAAGAAAGGCGCAAAAAGAAATGCTCTGAGGACTCGAAGCGAGGTGCAGTGGAACAAAGGTAACAGCAAAGGTCCTTAAGTTCCCACGGATTCAAAGGCTTACCGCACTCGTCGCATTCATCACCTCTAGCTTTCGTGAAGCCACAGTGGGGACAAGTGCCTTGCAAATAGCGGTCGGGAAGGAACCTTTGACACTTCGGGCAATAAGCTTGAAGCATCTTATCTTTGTAGATATAACCCTTGCTGAGCAAAGTGAGGAATATGTCATGAACAACTTGAGTGTGATTTGAAGTGCCGGTAGTGGTAAATAAATCGAAAGAGATGCCTAGTTTTTCCCAGCAATCGACAAATTGCTCATGATATTTGTCTACTACGTTTTGTGGTGTGGTAGATTCTTGTTCGGCACGAATCGTAATCGGCGCTCCGTGTTGGTCGCTACCAGAAACCATCAGCACCCTGTTACCTTTAAGACGGTGATAACGGGCAAAAACGTCGGCTGGCAAATAAGCACCGGCGATATGTCCCAAGTGTAACGGGCCATTGGCATAAGGCCAAGCAACACCGATGAAAATACGTTCGCTCAAATTCTTCCCCCGAAAGTCAGCTTATTGTAACTTATTAATTGTCCCGTGTCATTGTCATGAACCTGAGGGCCTTTACTGATGTCATTCTGAAGAATCCAGATTCATGGGGACGAAAAAATCTCAGAGATTCTTCGCTTGGCTCACAATGACAAGGAGGGTTGTTAGATGAGCCCCAAGCTGAGGCTCTCAAGTGACATCGTCACCGTTTATTCCTTAGGGAGAAAGGTGATTATTTCTTTCCCTTTTTCTGTTCCGTATGAGATATAACCGCGGCTCAGGCAGCAATCAATACAAAAACGTTGCTTTTCATCCCCCTCCCCGTTGATTACCAGATAGCGCTCTCCGTATTTAATAGGGCGGTGACAACTATCACATTCTACTTTTCCTACAGCAATACAACCACGGCGCATTTTAGCTCCTTTCCTGAAATTTCAACCAAGCTCGAGTTTTACCCTCGATAACGAGACTAAACTCCCCTTTCGGTTCGGTGAAATGCTGTCTAGCTTGGCTCACTCTGCCTCTGAAAATCTCCTCGTGAACTTTGGTAAGCTCACGGCATACAGATACCCTCCTATCCCCTAGAATTTCTTCAATGTCACTCAATGCCTCTTTAAGGCGATGAGGAGTTTCGAAAGCCACAATAGTCCTTGGTTCATCAACTATTGAGCTGAGAAGACGTTGCCTTTGCCCTTTACGTCGGGGCAGAAAACCAACGTAAAGGAATTGGTCGGTCGGTAATCCGGAAACCACCAAGGCAGTAACTACCGCTGAGGCGCCAGGAATAGGTACCACAGAAAGTCCACGCTCAATTGCTGCAACTATAAGTTTGTAGCCAGGGTCACTGAGTCCTGGCATGCCAGCTTCCGAAACTAGAGCCAGGTCTTCTCTCTCGAGATAGTCTAATAAATAATCAAGTTTAGCTCTTTTACTATGCTCGTGATAACTAGTCAATGGAGTTTTTATATTATAAGCATTAAGCAAATGCCGCGTAGTCCTGGTATCTTCAGCAGCAATAAGTTTGACCTCTCGCAGAAGGCGTAAGGCACGCAAGGAGATATCCTCCAGATTGCCAATGGGAGTAGCAATGACATAAAGAATCGGCATGTCTCAAAATTATACTCAATGGCTATCATTTTATCCACAGGACTCTCTCGACTTTGGGGCAATCAATAGCCCGCTGTCATTGTGGGCTCTGATTTATCGGGGGCGAAAAATCTGACTTCGCCAGGAATCCGGAGGCTCTTCACTGGCGCTCAGAGTGATGGTTTAACCTGCCTTGACTTTAGACTGCCGTGCCTGTATATTTTGTGGCAACTTTTTATAAGGTGGGAAAAATGCCTCATCCTAAATTTAAAGAGTTGGAACGCGCTTACGGATTTGATGAGGTTTCACTTGTCCCTGGTGATGTAACTGTTAATCCTGACCAAACCAACATAGACTTCACCATAGGAAATTACACCTTTTCCATCCCTATTTTAGCCTCAGCTATGGATGCTATTGTTGCCCCAGCCTTTGCTATCAAATTCAATAAGCTTGGCGGGCTAGCTGTCCTCAATCTAGAAGGTGTACAGACAAGGTACGAAAATCCCGAAGAAGTTCTAAATCAAATTGCTGAGACTCCTGAGAAAGAAGTCACTCCCTTACTTCAGAAAATCTACTCTGAGCCCATCAAGGAAAAGCTTGTTAGCCAACGCATTGAAGAGATCAAGAAGGCTGGGGCTGTCTGTGCCGTGTCTGTAACTCCGGCTAACACCAAACGCTTGGCTCCTATAGCCAAGGATGCCGGGATGGATATACTCGTGGTGCAGTCTACCGTCACCACAGCCAGGCACATCTCCAAGAGTTATCGGGGGCTTATTCTGCCTGAACTCTGCCAGCAACTGTCCTTGCCTATCATAGTAGGCAACTGTTGCAGTTATAGCGCGGCTTTAGAGCTAATGAGAACGGGGATCGATGGCATCTTGGTTGGAGTAGGGCCTGGGGCTGCCTGCACCACCCGGGAAGTCATCGGTGTGGGAGTTCCCCAGATAACTGCGACTCTGCATTGTGCCGCTGCTCGGGAAACATATCTCAAAGAAAGTGGTAAATATGTAGCGGTGATAACAGATGGAGGTATTCGCACTGGTGGCGATTTATGCAAAGCATTCGCTGCCGGCGCTGATGCCGTCATGATTGGCTCACCTTTAGCTCAAGCAATAGAAGCGCCGGGAAGAGGCTATCACTGGGGCATGTCTCATTCCCATCCCGCATTGCCGAGAGGGACGCGTGTCAGAGTTGGCACTGTTGCCTCATTAGAGCAGATTCTCTTTGGTCCTACTTCCGTCACCAATGGCACTCAAAACTTAATTGGTGCTCTACGCACTGGCATGGGAGTATGCAGCGCTCGGACCATTAAGGAAATGCACAAAGTTAAGATGGTTGTTGCTCCATCTATAAAAACTGAGGGGAAATACTTTCAGGCAATTCAGAATGCCCCTTGATTTTATAGAAACGCAGAAAGGCAAAACCTGACACCAAAGCCAACCAGAATCAAAGCACAAACACTAAAGACAATCTTCTGCACCTTTTGTGTCCACCATCGCTTTGACTCGAATGTACCCACGGAGAGAAATTCACTCCAGGCCAAATCGAGAGGCCAATGCACTATAGTAAACAAAATGACACCGACAAGCCCGAACCTGGCAGCACCAGTTATCAAAACTGCACCTGCGGTCGCCCACCATATGTAAAAAGCCGGGTTAGTTCCTGTAATCACAATGCCAGTTATTAAAGAGCTGGCTGGCAGACCGCCCACCGCATTGTGTGTTTGACGAGTAGCTCGAAACATACGGAAACCTAAATAAACCAGCATCAAACCACCGACAAGATATAGTACTCTTTCCACTTGGGGAGAGCTGAGGAAACGCCCGGACCCAAAATATATTGCGGTCATTACAGCTATGAGAGGTATTTCGATAACAGCATGTCCGGCTGCGATCCAGACACCAGCGTGTTTGTCACTATAACCTTTGGCGATGGTGGCAGCAGTCATTGGTCCAGGTAGCATAACGCCAGTAAGGGAAATCGCCGCTGCTGATAATAAAAATAAGCCTAGGCTTGTCTCCATGACTTACTCGGGTAAAGCCAAACTCTGGTTAAATTTCCTCTTGTTCCTCGTCTTCCTCTCCAGCCACAACCCCGCCATAACGAGGGAGCATCACGTCTACTTTTGTGCGGCGACCTCTGGCTCCTCTGGGTAGTTCGCTAATCATCCTCTTTAGCTCTGCCAGTGCCTCAACCGACTGTGCTGAGGGCGTAACTACGCCATCTACCCCAGCTTGCCATAAACTGGCCAACTCAGCTTTCGTGGCTAACGAAGGCAGGGACATGATAACTGGCTTCTCTAAAAGCTCGACGAGCCTTCGGCAAATAAGCAGATGCTCTACAGCAATAAACTCTCCGCTTCTACTGCTGATAACCACACCGTCTACTCCAAGCCTATTAATAGCTTTAACAAACCCTGGGTCTAACGAAGGCTCTATCATCAAGAATTTGCCTATCCCCTCTTTGTGTAAAACTGCGGCAGGTACTTTGATGTCAAAAACCACAAAGTCACACCTTGTGCTCACAAGCTCGTTTATTCTCTCTTGGCTCATGTCTTTCACAGATACTCCCAGAGGGACATCGCCCATGGCTTCGACCATCTGCTTAACAGTCTTGGCGCTTGGTCCCTCGCTCATTATCAAGCCGGCATCGGCGTTGGCATCAGCCACGATTTTAGCTTCCTTGACCTGTGTTCCGGACAGCCCCACAATAAGCAACATTGCTGAGCTTTTTGGTTCGGAGACAGACGGGCGGAAACCTATGGGCGTGGTTGAAGACTTAGAGAGGCTCTGCAATTTATCTACAAGTTTGCTCATATCACCCCCAGATTAACCTCGATATAAACTCATGTTGAATTTAAACAGGGTTCTCAAGAAAATTGCAAGATTTTCTTGGGATGGTTTAGCCAGCGGTCGGATTCGAACCGACGACCGACGGTTTACGAAACCGCTGCTCTACCCCTGAGCTACGCTGGCACTCATTCGCGATTATTTGCCTTAATGACCCTATTGCTAGGGATTCTACCATACCTTAGCGAGCTATCCAAATTTCAGGGGCTCACTTTCCTGGGTGCTCTAATAAAGGCGAGAAGTATCAGCGCCAGGATAGTACATATGCCGCCCACTATGAAAGCCAGGTAGTAAGTGCCTGTTACGTCAAACATACGTCCTCCGAGGACTGGTCCAATTGCTCCACCAATGGCTACCCCCAACATTTGAACGCCAATAATTGCGCCTATGGCCTTAAGCTTAAAGAGTTCCCCAGCTATCACCGGGAGCAGGGGCACACAACCGCCATAGGCAAACCCAAAGACTGCAGCAAACAGATAGAGCATCCATACATCCGTGGCTTTGAGGAGCCAGAACATCGCCAAAGCTTGGAGGACCAAACAGCTAGCGAGTGTGCGCTTTCCCCCCAGTCTGTCAGAGACGGCACCCATCATCAGTCGGCCGATAATACTGAAGATGCCAATCATAGCTATGAAGTTAGCCGCCACCACCTTAGGTATGTCGAGGCCGATTGCATGCTTATCTATATTAATCATTACCATTTGGAGGCATATAGACCAGAAGATAATTATGGCCAGCAATAACCAGAATGCTCTGGTTTGAGCCGCGTCTTTGAGAGAGAATCCTTGTCTCTGTGAAGTAAGGCTGTTTTCTTTTATATTTTGATTTTTCTCATCACCTGCTACTGCCTTAGCCTTGCCCAGTGGTAAAAGCCCTTTCTCCTCAGGGCTACGCCGTAGCAACAGTGCACCCGGGATAACAATGGCCCAAGCCACGAGCCCGAGAATGATATAGGTCCAGCGCCATTCATAAGTATCGATGAGGTATCTGGCTAGTAGAGGTATGACCGCTGTGCCCACCCCTGTTCCACCAACAACAATACCTACCGCCAAACCTCTTTTCTGCATGAACCACCTCGATGCTGTGGCTACTAAAGGAGCAAAGGCTACACTCAGTCCGAAGCCGACCATTAGGCCGTAGAATAGATACAATTGCCAGGCGGCACTGATTCGGCTGGTCAATATGAGGCCCAGACCCAGAAAAAAGCCTCCAATGGCTACTGTTGTTCTCGGTCCGTACCTATCGGTGGCTCGCCCGGTGAGGATGGCTAGGGCGCCACGCGAAAACATGAAAAGTGAAGCAGCTCCCGTTACTAATGCCTGACTCCAGCCGAAAGCTTCTGACAGAGGGTCGAGGAATTTGCCGAAGGAGTATTGGACTCCGTATGCGACCAGAGCCACGCAGAAGGCGGCAGCTACTACTATCCAGCCGTAGAAGATTCTCTGAGCTTTCGCCTGGGCAACTTTGCCAGATTTCGTTCAGGCCTCCTGTCGCATATCCTTTATCAATTTCTTGGCTCGAGTACCTTTTTGTAGTGAGCCCGGGGTTACCAGTTGTATCTCGGGCGTGGTCATTTTTCCCATTTTGACATTTTTGTGAACCGGCGGGACTTTTAATATCATTTCCCTTATCAGTTCTTCGACTGCCGCTCCTGTTCTAGCTATCTCCACCTGAAAGGTCAGCTTGTCTTTGCCGCCATCCTTGTTTACGCTCACTTCATAACCAACGATGTCCGGAATTGTATAAAGTGCCTCGTCAAACATCGCCGGATATATCTCATCTCCATCTCCTAGTCTTACTACCGACTCCAGCCTTCGTGTTACCTTATCCAGCTTCTTGAGAGCAGTCATGCCACACTCACAAGGTTTAGCACTTAACCTGGATATATCGTGTGTTCTGTATCTGACTAGCGGCATCGCTTCCCTAGTTAAGGTGGTAAAGACTAGCTCTCCTTCCTCTCCCTCAGGCAAAACCTCTCCGGTTTCCGGGTCTATTATCTCAGCCAGAAGGTCAGCCTCGTTGAAGTGGTAGCCATTATGAGCTGAACACTCCACAGCTACTCCCAACCCCATCTCGGTTAACCCGTAGTGGGTGAAGATTTCACAATTCCACGCAGACTGGAGGTTAGCCCTCATCGAGTCCGAGAGGTAGTTAGAAGTGAGGAATAAGACTTTGACCCCTAATTTTGTCAAATCATGATTTTTCCTAGCTTCCACCGTAATTCGATTAAGGCGAAGTGTCTCACAGAACAAAACAGTTGAACCGTGTTTCTTAATGGCCTGGATTTGCTCCTCAGGGGTTGGCTCAATCCCGGTGACGACAGGAGTAGCGCCCATTTTCCGGACACCTTGTGCCAGCAGGTCGGACTGCCCTAAGACCATACCCTTGGGCAGCATTATCTGAACGACATCATCGCTGGTAGCTACCACGCTCATGCCCGCCCCCATAAAATCGGTCATTATCTCGATGTCTTTTTCGCTAAAAAAAATCCTCTTCTGCGGGCCAGTGGTGCCTGAGCTGGTAAAAGTAATTACTCGGGTCACATCTCCCAGAGGAACGCATACGAATCTCAAGGGGTTCTCAGCTAACTCTTCGGGCTTGGTTAAAGGTAACTTGGCCAAATCCGCCAGTGACCTGATTTCACTCAGCTCTATTCCCTTTTTGCTAAACAGTTCTCGGTAAAACAAGCTCTTGTCATAAACATAGCGTAAGGTATTCCGAAGCTGGAAAAGCTGAAAATCCTCAAGGTCGCTTCGGGTTAGTTCCTCCAAGCTTTTCTTACCAATATGTTTACGGTATTCTGGAGTCTCCTCTATTCTTTGTGTAATTATCTTGTTGAGTGACTTCTGCAGGGAAATCCGCTCTGCCATGTGATTTGCCTCCAGCTATGCTATCCCCGGGTAAAGTCGCTCTCCGTCAACGCTCGTTAAATATTTGGCACATAAAGGTACCAGCTTCCCGGCAGAGGTAACGATGTGAATACAGCATCTTTTCAGCCTTTCCAGGTCGATATTCCAGACATCTTGAAAGGCCATGCCTGAAATGTATAAATACTCCCTTTGCAGATGCTCTAATAAAGTACTGAAGGGCGCTGGTTTATATCGAGATGACGAACAGCGTTGCACTTCATCTTCTTCAACATATCTCCAATATCGTTTGGCAAATCGTCGGGAATGCTCAGCTCCATCCTCATTGATTCGTCTTGGTTCCAAGTGACTGATTGGTAATAATTTTCCATCCATCAATACGAAGAAGCCTGAAAAAGAGCAATGAGGATGCTCGCAAACAGGAGGCGCGAAGTTGTTCTCCTTTAACTCTCCTTTCGTTTGTTCCTGAAGAGCCCTGATTATATCTGGTATGGTCAGCCTATCCTCGTCCCCGGGTGTTCCTGGATATCTGCCGAAATAACTGATTGGCTGGAAGTAAACTCCTTTTACTGTGGGCACCCAGTTCTTAGCAAACCGGACGATGTCGCCTATCTGCTCAAAATTAACGTTGGGGATGACTGTGGGCACCAGGGTCACCCCTATCTTCACCTCGGCACAATTACTTATGGCTTGAACTTTGAGGTCAAAGAGGCTTGCGCCGCGGGTATAACGATATACGTCATCAGTTACACCATCAAATTGAAGATAGATAGTGGTAGCCCCGGCCTCCTTCAATCTATACAAATATTCCTTGTCCTTAGCCAATCTGATGCCATTGGTATTTATTTGGATGTGATTAAAGCCCATCTCCTTACCGATAGCAATAATCTGAGGCAGGTCCTCCCGGACAGTTGGTTCGCCACCGCATAGTTCTACAGGATATGTCCCGCAAGTATTCAAAATTACTTGGTACATCCATTTGATGCTGTCCAAGGAAGGCTCATAGATAGGTCTTTCATCGCCATAGGTAAAGCAGATAGGACAATGAAGGTTACACCTGTTAGTAGTCATAATAGCTACGGAAGAGGTGTCTTGTTCATGGTCTGGGCAAATACCACAATCATAAGGGCAACCTCCGTTATGGCTGGTCAGCCTCTTTTTGGGACCTACAGGAGTGCCATTACCGCCGAACTTCGCCCATTTGAGGTAATGTTCAGCATTATTTCTCCAGATGATAACTTTATAATCGCCATGTCGCGGGCAACTTTTCTCCAGATAAACCTTGCTGTCTTCAATGATTATCGTCGCCGGTATCCTCTTCAGACAAGCTGGACATAGGCTCTCTGTTTCTTTCAGTATCTCTTTCATCTCGTTAGCATTATCCAGACGAATTCCTAACCTTGCGGGATAGAGCGATATCTGTGGGAATGTTCTGGTACAGCCTTTCCCCAGTAATACTGGTGACATAAAAGGCACATAAAGGTATTAGTTGCTTATTGTTGGTGACAACATGAACACAGCATTTCTTTAGCCTATGTAAATCGAGTGTCCACACATCCTGGAAGGGCATGCCGGTAATCGTCAGGTAGTATAGGCTTTCCCTTTTCAGAAAACGTCGCCAAGCCTCTTGATTCGGACTACAGCATTGACCACGCCCTTTCTCAGCTTGTTTTGGCTTTTCGCTAACCAATCTCCAGCGTCTATTGATGAATCCTCTTGCTGTTACTGCCGGGGGGTCTTTCCTATAGCCGAATCCGCTTACTGCTTCCTGGGCGATGTCTGTCCTTGCTTGCAATTTACCGTCCTCCATCAGTACAAAAAAGCTACTAAATGAACAGTGCGAGTCCTCACATCTGCGAGGCAGAAAATCTGTTTGCTTAAGTTCGCCGTTGGTCTGGATGATTAATTCATGGAGGACATCCGATAGGGTTACCCTATCTTCGTCTTTCGGCGGCCCGGGATACCTACCAAAGTAGCTAACTGGTTGGAAATGGATGCCTTTAACAGTGGGTATCCATTTTTTGGCAAATTGCACGATGTCACCTAGCTGGTGAACATTAACATTGGGGACCACAGTGGGCACTAGGACGACTCCTATCTTCACCTCAGCGCAGTTACTTATCGCCCGAACCTTGAGGTCAAACAGGTTTCTACCGCGGATAGCACGATAAACATCGTCGGATGTCCCATCGAACTGGAGGTATATCAAGTCAGCACCGCTCTCTTTTAGCCTTACAAGATATTCCTTATCTTGGGCTATCCTGATGCCATTGGTATTTATCTGAATATGATAAAACCCCAATTCCTTGCCCAGAGCCACAATGGCGGGCAGGTCGTCCCGTAAGGTAGGTTCCCCGCCACTCATCTGCACGGGATAAGATCCACCAGCTTCTATGATGGCTTGATACATTCCTCGGATTGTAGCGATATCCGGTTCGAAGCGGGGGCCTTCGTTGCCAGCAGCGAAGCAGATAGGACAATCGAGGTTACATTTGTGGGTGACTTCCATCACGGTGGTGCATGTATCTGCCTCGTGATTGGGGCAGAGGCCACAGTCATAGGGACAGCCGCAGGTAATATCAGTAAGCCTCTTTTGTGGACTGACAGCTTGCTGGCTGTATTGGCTCCAATTGCGGTAAAGCTCAGCGTTTCGCCAGATCAGAGCCTTGAAATTACCGTGCTCGGGACAATCTTTTTCTAGATAGACGTCTCCGTTCTCCACGACCTTCTTGGCTGGTATTCGGCTCAAGCACACCGGGCACAGGCTCTCAGTCTCAGCTAATACCGACTTCACCTTGCTAAACCTCTACCTATATGTGGAATGCACTTATTTTAAGAGTAGAGGAAATTGCTTGCCTATGGCTTGGTCAAAGCTATCAAAGCATACCCAAGCTCCGATTCTTTAGAGAACTTTTGACAGGTCTTAAAAAATGAATAGACATCCGATGTCTCTTTGCTACTGTAGCGGGACTGTGCTGCTGGGTTGGCAAACAGCTTATCCTGAGAACCAGCGATATAGGCTACCCACCAACCTGTTCTTTTTACTTCTTGTGAGTAGTCTTCAGTGTAGGGATTTTGAAAGCCTGCTTGTTCAAAGAGCTTGATATATCCCTCCAAATGTCTGGTTCTGGCTAGGCAAGGAAGGGATGACATTTGGCTCTGGAGCTCCTTTGGTACTTCCTTGCGAAGTACGAAGTCTAGCATTAATAATTTCCCGCCGGACCTTAAGACACGCCTGAACTCCTTAGCTGCCCCTTCTTTGTCTACAATAATGGAAAAGACAGCTTCACATATTATGGTATCGAACATGGAATCTGGAAATGGCAAATTCACTGCATCTGCCACCAAAAAGTCTACTTTGTTAGCTAATCTCTCACTTTTGACTTGTTTTACTGCTGAAGCAATCATTCTGTCCGAGGAATCTATGCCAACGACATGGCAGCCATATTTTTGGGATAAAAAAACGGCTGTAGCTCCATTCCCACAACCGACCTCTAAAAGCGTATGGGTGTCGCTAAGTTCAGTAAGTCTTGCTACATCAGTGATAAGTTTAAGTCTACTGGGACGCGTGCCAAAAACCTGGGTAAGTGACATCAGCCTGGGGTCGTCTAATTCCGACTTCATCTTACTTTGACTCCAGCATTTTCTCACCCTCGTTGACTTGCGTGAGCACGAATTCTTCTAGCAGATATTGCGCATCACATTTAGGGCATTTCACCCCGAAGGCTCCTGGTAGCACTAAATCCTTGTATTTTAAGAATACCTCACCCTCCTCCATTTTCTCTTTGCATTTAAAACAATACCATTGTGCCACTTACTTTACTCCTTACCTATTTTTGACCTGTGGGAGTAGGCTGTATGGATAATGTAGCCCTTTTCATCCGTGGAATATTCGACATAGATTGTCACCTCACCGAGCCTGCATTTAGCCAGGTATCTATTTCCATCTGGCTGGTATAGCTTCTCGCCTGCGGTCTCGGCAAAGTCTATTACCTTCTTCACCTCTTCTTCTGATATATGCCTATCCTCCAGACGCTTCTTTACCTCATCACCCACCTGTAACTTTATCTCTTCCCAGGACATATTGACATCTCCCTTCTTAAGAAGTTTTTACTCTTTCTGTCAATAATGATTTAAGGAGTGCTTGGTTCTCTCTTCTTACCGGTGTTTTATTGATAGGTTTGGCTTTATCCTTTTCCCAATTAGGGTTAAACATGAGGTCCAAAATATGCAAAGTGGGCTTGTGCATAGCGAAAGTCTCACGGCAAGCAGCGCAGTAGGTGAGCATGTCAAAGTGAGACTCAGCTAGTCTGGATTTGGTTAAACCAAATACCAGGAAGGGATTAAGTGCCACAATTAGCCCACCTTGTCCACAGCAGCGAGTTAATTCCCGTGAATATCTCATCTCTTCTATCTGATAGCCCGTAGTAGCTACCAAATTTCTAACGCTGTCCTGTATTCCCCTTTCCCATCTCGTTTTGCAGGAGTCATGAAGAGTGAAAATTTGGCCGCTCCCTTTAGGTATGTCAGAGATACCTGTTTCAGCCATCACTTCGTATAAACTTCTCAGTCTATAACTGGGTGCCACCCGCTTGATGGTGTCATAGCATTCAGGGCAACCAGTAATTAGTTCGGACGCCCCCAATTTGTGCACCTCATTCTCCAACTGATGTGATATCTCTTGGAATTGTGAATGCTTTCCTAGGTCGTAGGAAAGAGCCCCGCAGCATCTCAAGATAATTCCTGTGCCTGGTAGTTTGGCTCTAAGATAGTCCCAGGTGGCGATAACAAGCGGAGGAGAATATGCCGACAAGTTACAGCCCGGGAAGAAGACCCTCTTACACTCAGTACTATTGGGGTCAGGGAGAGACAGGGTAAAAGCAGGGGTGAGGACGAATTCTTGCTCTTCTTCCATGGATTTATGTTTATCAAGCGGGCCTATCCCATCCTCTACTAATTGCTCGCGAAGCGTTAAACATAGCTCACCGATATTAAGCCCGTAAGGGCAGGTTTCTTTACATAATCCACAAAGATTGCATAAGTAGGGGATTTCCGGATTTTGCTTGAAGTAGTCTTTTGCTCCCAGCAAGACCATACGCCCTATCTTTCGTGGATTGAATTTCTTATCAATCTCTCTCACGAAGCAGCCAGCGCTGCATGTTCCACAAGCCAAACAATGCTTCAAATTTTCTCCCCCAACTTGCGCTATAATCTTGTCCCTAAATTTGGAATCTAGTTGATTTGCCTTTATTGGACTCAATTTTTATCACCGCCTGCAGTTTTAGTACTCTCCGTGTAGCTCATTCAACTGGGCTAGGGTAAATATGGGGCCGTCTTTACAAACATACTGGTTTCCTATGTTACACCTCCCGCACATTCCTATCCCGCATTTCATTTTCATCTCCAGCGACAGGACAGTCCTTTCCGGTGGAAAACCAAGGTCTCTGAGAACTGGCAAAGTGAACTTTATCATGATTGGTGGTCCGCAAACTACAGCATAGGCGTTCTCCGGGCTAGGAGCAATCTCTTTGAGAATACTGGGGACGACTCCCACCTTTCCTTGCCAGTTGCCATCTGTCTTATCAACGGTAAGATGGACGTCAATGTCGGTCCTCGCCTTCCACTTTTCAAGTTCTTCCTTGTAAAGCAACATGCCCGGTGTTCGAGCACCATAGATTACTACCATGTGACCAAAGCGGCTTCTATTCTCTGGATACAGCATATAGTTGACTAGGGAGCGCAAGGTGGTAAAGGCGAAGCCGCCTCCAATAATTACCGTAGTCTTGCCTTGCAATGCCTCTATGGGAAACGAGTTTCCCAAGGGGCCTCTTATCCCGATTATCTCTCCCTCTTCCAGGTTGTGAAGAGCGGTGGTCAGAACCCCTGCCTTGTTCACGGTAAACTGAAGGCCATCGGGCTGTGTTGGTGATGAGGCTATTCCAAAGGGAGCCTCCCCTTTGCCTAGCACAGATAGCTGGGCAAACTGTCCGGGCAGATAACTAAAATTAGCTTCATCTTCATCATTGAGGAAGTTGACGGTGAACGTTTTTATATTCTTGTCCTCGGTTTCGATGACAATCTTTTCTACCCTCATCGGCGATGGCAAATACGGGTTCTTCATCTTTACCTTGCGTCCTGATGATTTAATATGCTATCAAGCACTACTCGAATATCCAGATTCACGGGGCACTCTTTAATGCACCGACCACACCCCACGCAGGCTGCCATACCGTGATTAGCTACGAAATAGTTAAATTTGTGCATTATCCTCTGCCTGTACCTTTCTTTATTGGCGGGTCGGGGATTAACCCCTGAGGCTTCCAGAGTGAATGAAGGAAAGGCACAAGAATCCCAGGTGCGAACCCTTTCTCCACTTTGACCCATAACCTCATCAGTTATATCAAAGCAGTGGCAGGTGGGACAAAGATAAGTGCAAATGGCACAACCCAGGCACTTCTCGGACACCAAGTCCCAGAAGTGGTCATCGAACATACTATCCAGTTTCTCTATGACCCTCTGTACATCTATCTTGGGTTTTATTGAGGATTCTGCCGTCTTTATGGTGTCCTGCATTAAAGATAAACTACGGGGTTCTGCTTGCTTGAATTCGTTATGTTCTTTGGCAAGTCTCTCGCCTTTCTCAGTAAGTACTTGAACAGTATACTTCTCGCCGATATCTACCAGAAGCAAGTCTGAGCCGTCCTGTGAAAAAGGACCTCCTCCTAACGACGTGCAAAAACATGTGCTGCATGGCTGGTTACAACCTAAGGCAATAATGCTTGTGTCTTTTCTTTTCTTTGTGTAATAGGGGTCTTGGTATGGTTTTCCATCAAATACTTTATCCAGAAGAACGAGGCTTCTAGCATCGCAAGGGCGGATGCCAAAGATTATGCTCTGCTGCTCTTTCAAGGCAGGTTCTTCTATGCGCCAACCTTCTCTCTTGCTCAGGTCGTAGCTGAACAATCTTTCTGCCTGAGGGAAAAATATCTCCTTGGGAGGTTTCTTGGAGTTGATATAATCGAGGGACACCTCGCTACCCGAGTGAATTTCCTGGAAGGTGACAAAGCTGTTTTGCCCTACTGGAGCAAAGACTTTATAGTCTCTGACCAAATTGTCCAGGAGACTAACTACATCTGTTTTAGCAATTTCCACTTCTTTCATCGGCTACCTTAAATTCAGCATACTTACATTATGAATTCCTGAGGGTCATCGGGATTAAAGGTTGCCAACGGCGGCACATCCTCAAGACTTATTCCAGCTTCGTAATGAAAGAGCTCTTTAATATCCATTTCCATCTTTTTGCTCAGCTTTCTGAGGTCAATTCCCATAGGACAGGCTCGGTCACAGGCACCGCAATCAACACAGCGTCCAGCAAGGTGGAAGGCGCGAATAATATGAAAGATTGCGGTATCGCTAAGATTGGTGGTCTTGCCAATCCATTGGGGCTGGGAGCTATCTACAAAGCACTCCTGACAATAACAGAATGGGCAAGCATTTCTGCAGGCATAGCATCTAATACATTTGCTAACTTCATCGCTGAAACTTTGCCATCTCTCATCGGGGGATTTGGCTTCGAATTCCTTTACCTCTTTATATCCATCAACTGTCTGTCCTTCCACCACGTTATCCCTTATCAGGGTGTCGTAAATTACCGGATTCTTGTGGGCGCAGGCCTGGCAAGAGTCGTGAAGAAATTCCTCCTTTTTAATAGTCGCCTTGAAGTTGTGACCTTTAAGGGTAATCGTGTCATTCTCTTCCTCAGCTTCCATTATTTCCTCCCCGCCCAGTCTGGCTTCTATCTTTCTTCTATCAATTATCCCTTGGCAAGGGATACCGATGATAAACACTTGTTCTCTGGTAATCTGCTTTTCCTTAATGAGCCCGATGATTGAGCGGACATCACAACCTTTGGCAACAATGCCCACTCTCTCTTTTATCTTCGGTAGGTACTTGGCGAGATTATTCTCACAATTGGCATTCCAGATAAGCCTGTCTACTTCTGAGGCATTTCGGACGAAACAAGGAGTGCTGTGCAGAGGGATGCTGCCTTGTTCAAACCCGATTATGAGGTTAACCCTCTTCTCATCGAACAGTTTCCTGGCTATGTCTCTTATGGCAATAGATGTATCCAACGTGAACCTGCCTTAAACCTGCTTTCTAACTAATTTCGTAGCTGGCCCCAATTTCCTTACGTCTTCGGTAATCTTTTGTACCAGCTGAGCAAACTTTTTCCCTTCTGCTGCTGATACCCAGGCAAATTGCACTCGCCCTTTCTCAATACCCAAGTATTCAAGAAAGTTGTTTAGGACAGCAAACTTTCTTCTAGCTACATAGTTGCCGCTGATATAATGGCAATCGCCAGGGTGACACCCGGAAACAAGAACACCATCAGCCCCATGCTGCAGACATCTCAGAATTAGTAATGGACTGATTCGGCCTGAACAAGGGACACGAATAATCCGGGTATTGGGCGGGTATTGGAGGCGGCTGACCCCGGCTAAATCTGCGCCGGCGTAGCTACACCAGTTACAAAGAAAGGCGATTATCTTGGGTTCCCATTTGTCTGCTTTTCCCTCGGGTTGTGGCATTTGATTTTCCATTATATTGAGTTCCGTTTCATGAATCTCATCATAACTACTAAGCGGCATCAATCGCCGCCAGAATCTGAGTATCGCTGAATCCCTTCATGCTTATAGCACCACATACACAGGAGGAGACACATGCTCCGCATCCCTTGCATAGAGCCTCGTTAACCACCGCTATCTTATCTTTATCGCTAATCTCTATTGCCTGGAAGGGACAAATCAACTGACAAATTCCACAGCCACTGCACTTGTTCTTATGGACAAACGAGACTAGTCCGCCTACTTCAATTACCTCTTTAGATAGGATAGTACCAGCCCTAGATGCAGCGGCCTTAGCCTGGGCAATAGTCTCATCAATAAACTTGGGGCTGTGAACAAGACCACACATAAACACACCTTCGGTAGCGAAGTCCACTGGGCGTAGCTTTACATGGGCTTCCAGCAAAAAGCCGTCCTCGTTTAGTGGCACTTTGAATAGTTGGGATAATCTTTTGTTGTCGGTGGCAGGACTAATAGCCGCTGCCAGAGCCAGTATATCCGTATCTATGATTAAATCCTCACCTGATATTGGGTCTCTCACAGTGACCCTCAGCAGATTCTTATTGTCCTCTGTCACGGTTTCCACCTTGGGTTTATTATCCACTTCGTAGCGAATGAATATTACCCCACGCTCTCTGGCTTCCCGGTAGTAGTCCTCCTTAAATCCATAAGTTCTTATATCCCGATAAAGGACATAGATGTTCATCTCCGGGTTGGCATCTTTTAGCTTCAAGGCACATTTTATCGAGTTGGTGCAGCACACCCTGCTGCAATAGAGTCGGTCACCTTCTCTGGAACCCACGCATTGGATGAACACCAATTTATTACACTGCGTAATCCTACCATTGCCTTTAGCAATCTCTCCCTCTAATTCCAGCAGTGTCATTACCCTGGGGTCTTGCCCATAGAAGTATTCGGTAGGTTTGTACTCCTCGCCGCCGTTAGCAATGATGACAACTCCATGCTTAAGTTCGTGAGAATGTTGCTTAGGGCCAACTACTATTCTGGTGGTAAAGTTTCCGACATAGCCGGTGGCTCCCATAATCTGCGCGTTGGTATATACCTGGATTAAGTGATTTTCAGAGACACTGGTGATAAGCTCCTGAATATAGCTTTGGACATCGTTACCTTCAAGAGTATGTTGTATTCTTCTGGCCATCCCACCTAGTTGGTCGCTTTTCTCAACCAAGTAGACCTCAAATCCCTGTTTAGCCAGGTTCAAGGCAGCCACCATCCCAGCTATGCCGCCGCCGATAACCAGGCCACTATGAATTACCTGCAGAGGTGTTTGCTTGACAGGCTGGAGCAGCCTGGCTTTGGCTATCGCCATACTTACCAATTCCTTGGCTTTCTCGGTGGCCTCCATCGGAGAC
>Ga0209102_1000458_pt1 | contig 27000 bp, 27 predicted proteins | sample ConPoolayeHmetaG_FD_185483 | JGI IMG/M metagenome (GOLD analysis project Ga0209102, IMG submission 185483) | Hot spring microbial mat communities from California, USA to study Microbial Dark Matter (Phase II) - Cone Pool mat layer H metaG... ...
TTGACGGTGTGCGTCAGGCTTATGAGACCGGAAGGGGTAGTTTTACCGTTCGGGGCAAGGTGGTTTTTGAGGAGGTGAAGGCAGGACGGGATCGCCTGGTAATTACCGAGATTCCTTATCAGGTGAATAAGGCGAGTCTGGTGGAGCGGATTGCAGAACTGGTGCGGGAGAAGAAGATTCAGGGTGTGGCAGATCTGCGGGATGAGTCGGATCGGGAGGGAATGCGGGTTGTTTTGGAGTTGAAGAAGGAGACGCCGAAGGAGGTTATTCTGAATCAGTTGTTTAAGTGGACGCCGCTGGAGAGCAGTTTTGGTGTGATCCTTTTGGTGCTGGTGAATAATGAGCCGAAGGTTTTAAATCTGAAAGGTCTGCTTGAGCAGTTTCTGGAGTTCCGGGTTGAGACGGTAACCAGGCGGACAAAGTTTGAACTGGCAAGGGCAGAGGATAGGGCACATATTCTTGAAGGGTTGAAGGTTGCCTTAAAGAATATTGATGCGGTAATTGATTTGATTAAGAAATCTAAGGATACGGAGACCGCCCGGACCGGTTTGATGCAGAAATTTAAACTTACCGAGCGTCAGGCAGAGGCGATTCTGGAGATGCGTCTGGCACGGTTGACCGGGCTGGAACGGGAGAAGATCGATACGGAGTATAAGGAGTTGATTAAGGAGATTGCCCGACTGAAGAGTCTGCTGGCTTCAAAAAAGATGTTGTTCGGGGAGATCCGGCAGGAACTTCTGGAGTTGAAGAAGAGATATGTGGATGAGCGCCGGACCGAGATTCTTGAGACAGCGCCCAGGGATGTTTCTATTGAGGATCTGATCAAGGAAGAGGATATGGTGGTTACGGTGACCCACCGGGGTTATATCAAGCGGATGCCGGTGAGCGTGTATCGGCGTCAGCATCGGGGAGGTCAGGGCAGAACCGGGGTGCCGGTTGCAGAGGAGGATTTTGTTGAAGGGTTGTTCATCGCCTCCACCCATGATTATATGATGTTTTTTACCGACCGGGGAAGATGCTACTGGCAGAAGGTTTATGAGATTCCTGAGGGTTCTTATGCTTCTAAGGGGAGATCAATTGCCAATCTGGTGGAGATGGAGAAAGACGAGGTTACCACCTCTTATGTCGCGGTGCGGGATTTTTCCAGAGAGCGGTATGTTTTCTTTGTAACAAAGCAGGGGATTGTCAAGCGAACGAGCCTTGAGGCTTTTTCCAATCCGAGACGCAAGGGGATTATTGCGATCAATGTAGATGAAGATGATGCCTTGATTTCTACGATGTTAACATCTGGTAAAGATGAGGTGCTTCTGGTTACCCGGAATGGAATGGGAATTAAGTTCAAGGAGACCGATGTGCGGGAGATGGGGCGGAATGCGGCGGGTGTGCGGGGGATAAAACTTTCCAAGGGTGATGAGGTTATCGGTGCGGTGGTGTGCAATTCAGGGAGTTCGCTTTTGACCATTTGTGATAACGGGTTTGGTAAGCGGACCGATTTTGAACTTTTCCCGGTGCAACGGCGCGGAGGTAAAGGGGTGATCGCAGCAAAGCCGGTTGAGAAGTCAGGTAAACTTGCCTGCGCCAAGGCGGTAACCGATTCTTCAGAGATTATTGTTACATCAAAGCAGGGGGTGGTGATCCGGGTTAAGTGTTCAGATATTCGAAAGTGTGGCAGAGCGACCACCGGCGTCAAGGTAATGGCAGTGGAAAAGGGGGATGCGGTGGTGGATGTGGCGTTGATAGAAGAGGGATAGGTTTCTGCCTTAAAATCTGATTTAAAATAGTCAGCCGATAACAATTTAATCTAAAAATTCGATTTGACAGGGGTGGTAAGGGGGGTATTATATTTCTGTAATAACCACCGGAGGTGTTTATGCCTGATTACCGCCGCGGTCCGTCTGACCAAAAAAAATACTGGCATTGGTGCCGGGAGTGCAGTAAATGGCCCACCTATGATTATGAAGTTTCCCACACCAAGCCTAAGGAGGGTGAGTTTTGTCCGGAGTGCGATGAGAAAATGCCGTTGAAGGACCAGAGCGATGAGTTTTAATAACGGCGTAAACCGTTTCTGAGGAGGTTAATCAGGTCGTTAATGGTGCGGACATAAATTTGGGCAAAAGGCATTACCTTTGGGATCTGCGTGGGTCTAATGGCTTCAAGATGACGGGTGAGCAGTATCGGTGTCATATCTGCTCGCTTAGCACCGGCAAGTTCATCAGAGCCACCATTGCCAACAAATAGGCAGTCTGCGGGTTCAAGGGTAAGTTTTTCCGCAGCGAGATGGTAGATTTGTGGGTCTGGTTTTTTCAGTTTTACCACACAGGAGAAAATCGCAGCGTCAAAAAGCGGGGCAAGTGGTGACTCATCCCAGTGGGCGATTTCGTCGCAACCGCAGTTGGAGATTAATCCCAGTTTGTAGCCGACTAACCGGAGTTCTCGTAATCCGTTGATGGTTTCAGGTTCGATGTTTAGCAGGGCGTGGCGGAAGCGGAGATGGCGTGTTTTTATCGCCAGGGCAATTTGCTGTTCGGTAACCGATGGGTTAAGCTGACGGGCAAGCCGGCTGATCGGTATTTCTACCGGGACAAGGCCAAGACAGTAATCAGGTGGGTCTTTGAACCAGTGTTCGTTCCAGATTTCTGGTTCTATACCGAGTATTTCAGCGGTGGAGGCACCAGGTGTTCCTGAGACCTCAAAGGAGGTCAGCGTGTGAAAAAGGTCAAAGATTACTGCCCGAACCTTTTCAATCATCGGAGTTGGCGTGAATACTCATAGCGGCTGATTATGCCCGGTCCGGCAATCCAGAGAAAATTTTCGTCCGCATAGAGGGCGGTGATCGGGGAAGGCATCAAACCCTGCTGTGGGGTAAGTGATTGCCAGGTATTGTCAGTCAAGCGGTAGATAGCGATTTCCTGGTTACTAGCAACAAAAAGAAAGTCTTTTTGTGCAGTCATCGTCCGCACGGGCTGGGATAGATCAAATCCCGGGGGGATGAGCTGGGTCCAGGTGTTATCCGGGTCAAGGCGCAGGATTCTGCCCTGGGTGCCAAAGAAAGTTATCTCTTTGGTCTGGCTGATGTTGTAAACTCCAAAGTCCAGACGGGCAAATGGGTCAGATACCCGGATAAGTGAGTCAGCAGTTAACAGAAAAAGGCCATTGTCAGTACCGATCAGTATACTATCCTGAAATTGGGCGATAGCGTTGACCGGCGTATTAAACCGGGCGATGAGCGCGGGTTGGTGGTCATTATTCAGGCGATAAAGGGTGGTGTTTGTGCCGATCAGTAACTCATTTGGTAGCGCGAAGATCGTCCGGATGTTTTCCTGGCGGTTGAGTTCAAAAAACTGCTGACTGGTTAGAAAATGCTGGCTTTGAAATGTCAGTTCGCCGGGGCGGTTTGCCGAAAAATGCCAGGTTCCTGCTGAATCAATGAAGAAGGTCTGATTTTCGGTGCAAAACCATAACTGGTTATTCAGTTTCAGAACTGTTTTTACCGGTTCTGAAGGTGGACCAAGTCGGATAGCGGTTTCTTTTATTCCCAGGTTGAGATGATAAATGAGAACGCCGTAGTTAGGACTGACAACCAGCAGGCGTTGGTTTTGTGGGTCAGGATAGGCTCTGGTTAATGGGTAGGGATTTAACTCCTCGTCGGTTATATAGTAGGGTGTGAGAAATGTCCATCCGCGGATGTTACCGGTGTCTTTGGCGCCGTACCAGGTTACTGGTTCGATTATGTTCCGGGCAGTGGTATAGCGGTCAGCACCGCCGTTTTTCTGGAATAATCCCATTTCGGTTTCCAAGAATGCGCCGTTACGGGCGATGCCGATGGAACTGATATGCTTGAATGGGGGGTTGAGCTGGTAAATCTGCTGAGTAAGGAGAAGAAACTGATAAAGATGCCCGGGGCAAACAATTAAAAGTTCGTTGCCAAACGGGTTGAATGCGGCGAAAAGTATCTCCTCTTCAATACCATCTGCCACGGTGATGGTGCGACGATGGTGATAGGTCCGGGGGTCAAGGATGTAGATGCCTCCGGGCACAGCGATAAAAAGTGATCGGTTACTGAAGGTTACCGATTTGATTTCGGACATTGATGGGTAGTGGAGCCAGTGCCTGGGTTCATAGGTGAGTGTCGCCAGCAGGAGAAAAAGTTGTAACATTTTGTTTTCAGATGCTATTGATTACCGAGCGGAATGCGGTAGGCAGAAATTGGAGCAGGTCCCGGGCAGTAAGACAGTATTCGCTAAGTTGCTCGGCCCCCAGGTCGGCTGCTCTACCGTGGAGATAGACACCGCAGATCGCCGCGGTTAGCGGTTCACAACCCTGAGCAAGTAAACCGGTTATTATACCGGTCAGGACATCACCGGTACCACCACTGCCTAAACCGGAGTTGCCGGTTGGATTGATAAAAACTTTGCCGTCAGGTGCCGCAATTACGGTCGGCGCACCTTTAAGAACGATAATGCACTGGTAATCCCGGGCAAAGGTGCGGGCGATGGTAACCCGGTTGGAATTTATTTCTGATGGTGGAATATTGAGCAGTCGACTGAGTTCGCCCGGATGCGGGGTGAGAATCAGCGGGTGGGAGAGTTTTTTTAAAAGGGCAACATTACCCGCTAAATTGTTGATTCCGTCCGCATCCAACACAATTGGTTTGTCCAGTTGGCTCAAGAGATGCAAAAGCAACTCTCGGGTTTGGGTATGTGTTGATATGCCGGGACCAATTCCAAGTGCCTCAGCATTCTGGGCGAGTTTCAATATCGGGTCAAGCGCTTCAGTGCTGAGTGTGAACTCTGGCGTTTCGGGCAGTGGGTGTTTTACCGGTTCAAGCGCCAGAGTTTCAATTATCGGACTTAAGCTGGTAGGGTAGGCAATCCTGACCAGCCCGGCACCGGCGCGTACCGCAGCACAGGCAGTAAGTACTGCCGCACCGCTGTAGCCCCGGGAACCGCAAATTAAAAGCGCGGTACCAAATGTACCTTTATGTCCATCGGGCGGTCGCGGTGGAAGTGTTTTTCGGACAAATTCATCATCTATCAGGAAGGTGTCAGCGTCTTTTTCTGTTAGACTTTTCGGTATGCCGATGTCAGCAATCTCCAGTTTACCAGCACAGGTTCTGCCGGGATAAAGCAAAAGGCCGATTTTTGGTAGTCCCATTGTTACGGTCAGGTTGGCTTTGACTGCTAGTTCCAGGACTTTGCCGGTGTCGGCATCCATGCCTGATGGGATGTCAATACTAACGACGAATTTCGAACTCTGGTTGATTAAGCGGATGGCGGCAGCAAATAAGCCGGTAGGAGGTGATGATAAACCGGTACCGAAGATAGCGTCAACGATGACCGAGTGTCCGGGTAAGATTGCCGACAGATGTTCTTCAGTGGTGATTTCAATAATCTGGTGGTCTGTCTTTAAGAGGATTTCCGCATTGGTGCGGGCATCGCCTTTGAGGTCAGCGGTTCTGCCCAATATGACAGTGGTTACGTGGACACCATGGTTGAGCAGATGTCGGGCGATGACCAGGCCATCACCGCCATTGTTACCTTTACCGCAAACGATTAGAAACCGTTGTTGGGGAAAATCAGGCAGGGTTTTAGTGATCGCATCGACCGCGGTCCGGCCGGCATTTTCCATCAGTACCAGACCGGTAATACCGCATTGAGTCATTGCCTTTTGGTCAATCTGTTTCATCTGCTGGGCGGTGACTACTGGATACATAGTGGTTATATTATAGGCAGAAGAAAATTGGCAGTCAATTAACAGAAGTGGTAACGGTTGACAAGCGGATAAAGCTGATTAGAGTAATATAGAGTCATTGTTTGAAAAGAAAGGATCGCAATGCGCACCGGTCGAGTTATGTGGTATGAGAAAGATAAGGGATATGGGTTTATTAAACCCGATGATGAACAACGAAATATATTTGTATATTCCAAGGATCTCACTGGTGATGGTGAGAAGGTTTTGCAGTCTGGTGAGCTGGTAAAGTTTGAAGTTGTTGAGGCACCACTGGGACAAAGGGCAACCAATGTTGAAAAGTTGCACCAGCAACCCGGTGAAATGTAAGCGGGTGTTAGCGATAAGCCCGCAGCGGATCGTTTACCACTAAACCGAGGCGATATTGGCGGTGACTGAAGCGTATCTGGGGCTGGGTACCAATCTCGGCGCACGGGAGGATAATCTTTATCAGACCCTGGCAGAACTGGTGAAAATCGGTCCGCTCCAGCGTTCCAGCTGGTATCGGAGTGAACCGGTTGATATGCCGGGTGCACCGTGGTTTCTCAACGGCACGATCAGGCTCTGGACGACATTATCAGCCGCAGAACTGTTAACAAGAGTTCAGCATATCGAAGAGAAAATCGGACGCCAGCACTGGCGGGAAAGAGCTGCAGGCAAAAAGATGCCCCGGATTATTGACATCGACATCATTTTTTACGGCGCGGAGGTTATCGGGTGGCGTGATGGACACCCTGATTTCAATAGTCATTTGATTGTTCCGCATCCACGGCTGCATGAGCGGGCGTTTGTGTTATTACCGCTGGCAGAACTGGCACCGGATATCAGACATCCGGTTTTTAATCTGACGGCGGCTGAGTTGTTGTTGAGGGCTGACCAGCGTGGGGTGAAGCGATGGAAAGAGATTTGAGGTATGTGGCAATTGAGGGACCGATCGGTGTCGGGAAAACCGCGCTGGCAGAACTCCTTGTTCGAAGATTACAGGCGCGTCCGGTGTTGGAACAGATCGAGGAAAATCCGTTTTTAGAGCGTTTTTATCGTGATCCCCGGGGTTATGCGTTTCAAACCCAGTTGTTTTTTCTGTTGTCCCGGCACCGGCAATTACAGGAGATTTTTCAGGCGGGGATGGTGATGGTGGAGGGTGCGTTAGTGCCGGAACAGGCGGTGGTCAGTGATTATCTGTTTGAGAAGGACCGGATCTTTGCGACGCTTAATCTCACCGAGCATGAACTGGCGCTCTATTATCGGATATATGAGCTGATCCGACAGGATATTCCCAAACCGGATCTGGTGATTTATCTACAGGCAGAACTGGAGGTATTACTTGCCCGAATCCGATTGCGCGGACGTCCGTTTGAAGCAAATATCGATCCGGGGTATTTGATATCGCTGGCAAACCTCTATAATTCGTTTTTCTTGCATTACGAAGAGGCGCCGTTACTGATCGTTAATACTGACAGATTGGACTTTGTCGCTAACCAGCACGATTTTGAGGGTTTGTTCCGGGCAATTTTGGAGCACCGTTCGGGCCGAAAGTTTTATTCGCCCAGGAGTAAGGTTAAATAAGGTTCAGGCAGATGAATCACCAGGATAAGGTTACGGTGCTACGACTGGCAAAGATGAAGAAAAAAGGGGAGAGGATTGTCTGTCTGACCGCATACGATTATTCCTTTGCCCGGTTACTGGATCAAGTGGGTGTGGATGTAATTTTAGTTGGGGACTCCGCAGCGAATGTGGTCTATGGTATGGAAACAACTCTGCAGATCGGTATGGCGGAGATGGTTTATCATACTAGGGCAGTGGCAAGAGCGGTGCGTCGGGCATTAGTGGTCAGTGATATGCCGTTTCTTTCTTACCAGGTCTCGGTGGAGCGGGCGGTAGCAAATGCGGGCCGACTCTTGCAAGCCGGGGCGGCAGCAGTAAAGGTAGAAGGTTCGGGTCCGGTTGTTGAGACTGTTAGAAAACTGGTAGAATACGGGATACCGGTGATGGGCCATCTGGGTTTGACTCCGCAGGCGGTACATAAACTGGGTGGGTATCGGCTTCAGGCACGCAGACCCGAAGAACAGGAAAAACTGCTTGCTGATGCCCTGACACTGGAAGCGGCAGGCTGTTTTACCGTAGTGCTGGAAAAGATACCGGCAGAACTGGCAAAAAGGGTTACCAGCTGTCTGCAGATTCCCACGATCGGCATCGGTGCCGGCCCGGACTGCGATGGCCAAGTGCTGGTCCTCCAGGATATGCTGGGCTTTTTCGACGAGCCGAAATACAAGTTTGTCAAACGATATGCAGAACTGGGGCAGACTGTCCGTCAGGCGGTAGAGAATTACATTGTGGATGTGCGGGCGGGCAGGTTTCCGGCTCCGGAGCACAGTTTTTACCTCGATGAGGGTAATAAGAAAGATTAATCAGATGCAATCGCTTGCCGAGCGATTGCGGCAGCAGGGCAGACTGGGCTTTGTGCCGACAATGGGGGCATTGCATAAAGGCCACTTACAATTGGTGCAGGTGGCACGTCGTCGGTGTGACTATGTGGTGGTGTCAATTTTTGTCAATCCTATTCAGTTTGGGCCCAACGAGGACTACCGGACCTATCCACGTGATTTTACCCGGGACCAACGTTTATTAAAAGAGGTGGGGACGGATGTGATTTTTTCCCCGGATGTGGCGGAGATGTATCCAGTTGGTTATGCCACGTGTATTGAGGTCAAGGATTTAACCCGGTATTTATGCGGGAAATCTAGGCCGGCTCATTTTCGCGGAGTTACTACCGTCGTTGCCAAACTGTTTAATATTGTTAAACCCCATCTTGCGGTGTTCGGGCAGAAGGATGCCCAGCAGGCGTTCGTGGTTAAAAGAATGGTAACGGATTTGAATTTTGATGTAAAGATTTTAGTTGTGCCGACAGTGCGGGAGCCGGACGGGCTGGCAATGAGTTCGCGTAACACCTATTTAACATCTGATCAGCGCCGAGAGGCGACGGTGCTGTTTCGTTCTCTCCAGTTGGCGGAAAATTTGATTAAAAATGGCGAGAGAGATGCTGGTCGGATTAAAATGGCGATGCGGCGATTGATCAAAAGTAGTTCTCAGGGGAAAATCGATTACATTGATGTTGTCGACACCGAAAAACTGGCACCGGTTAAGCAGATTGCCGGTGAGGTGCTGGTGGCACTGGCAGTGTATTTTGGTAAAGCAAGACTGATTGACAACATCATCATCAGGGTTTAGGTCCGGTTCTTTGCCGGCAGTGGATAAGAGCCATTCCGGTAATCCCGAATAATATCAGAGCAATACCAATAAATATTAAAGCCAGGCGGTAAGAGGTTAAGTCACCGAAAGTACCGATTGCGAGAGTGGTACTCAAAAATGTGGCATTGGTGATGAACTCCCGGCTGGAGAATATCCGGCCACGAATGCGTTCATCAACCTCCTCCTGAAGCATAGTATTTTGCACCACACCCAGCCAGGAGAAGGCGATACCGGCGATAAGGGCGACCAGAATCATAAACCAGAGGGTGATCAACCAGTAACCAATTAAAAATAAAATACCATATACGATAATTACACCGGTAACGATCAGCGGGCGGCTAATATTTGAAGATAATAGGCCGATCAGCAACGCACCCGCAATCATACCGACCGCGAGGATGCCGGCAAATATGCCGACGCCGGCGGTTCCCATACCCAGTACCTGCTGGACAAGAAATATCAGAATCGTATAGGCAACCGCGGAGATGAAGGTGGAGATAACAATTGAAGTTAGCACAAAGGCAACAGTGAAATTTACGAATATCAACTGGATGACCTCGGTAAGATCCCGGAAGAACTGAATAAAGGCACGGGTGATCAACGATATGAATGGTGCGGGTGGATGGGTAATGGAGGTCGCCGTTTGTGGTGAAGTAGGGGAAAGTCCGATATTGAGAACAATTACGCCTGCGATAAGATGACAGGTAGCATCAATCCAGATACCTTTTTGCCAGCCGACCCATTTGATTAGAAAGCCACCAATTACCATTCCGAGAACGGTGGCGATCCGGGAGAAAAACAGACTGATGGAGTTGGCAGCGAGGATTTCATCTTTCTGGACCAGGCTGGGTAAAAGCGCAGGGTTGGCAGTATTGTTAAAGATATCCAAGCCGAAGAAAATGGCGAGGGCGATCCAGAAAGGGGTGTAACTGTGCGTGAGATTAATAGCCAGAGGGGTAAGAGCCAGTACCGCGGTTTGAAGAAAGTGGGTCCGGGCGATGGTTAGGCGTTTATTCCAGTGGTCAACCAAAACACCGGCGATCGGTGAGAGAATAAGAGTTGGTAAGACAAAGGTAAGGGAGCCGCTGGAATAGGCGAGGAGTTTTCCTGGATTGGAGACGCCGATAATCGTGATCAGAAGCATATGTGACAGCCGATCACCCAATTGGGACATTGCACCGGAGAAAGCGAGGAGAAGAATATTGCGATTACGAAAGACCGCAGCAAGTCGTGATGCCATTGCGGGATAGTGTAATTGAAAGACGATAAATTGCAAATCGGTATCAGATAGTTCCCGCTGTCGGGTATTCCTTGACCCAAGACTGATCGGCAGTATACTTACCTTTTCTAAGGTCAGGTAAGGCAGAGACAAAAAGGTGTAACCTTAATTAAAGGAGGCAAAAAGATGAAAGAAAAAGAGTTCCGTTCAATGATAACCATTTCGGTAATTAAAGCCGATATCGGCGGTTATGTGGGTCATTCCGCAAGCCATCCGGAGATAATTGACTTGGCAAAGGATAGCCTGAAAAAGGCGCGCAAAGAAGGATTGCTGATTGACTATTATGTTACCAGTTGCGGCGACGATCTGGAACTGATTATGACCCATAACCGGGGTAAGGACAGTGCCGAGATTCACAAACTCGCCTGGGATACCTTTATGGCCGGCACTGAACTTGCCCGGGAACTGAAACTCTACGGGGCAGGACAGGATATGCTCGCTGATGCTTTCAGCGGCAATGTCAAGGGTATGGGTCCTGGTGTTGCCGAGATGAGTTTTGTTGAGCGCAAGTCCGAGCCGGTAATTGTCTTTTGTGGTGACAAGTGCGCACCCGGTGCCTGGAATCTACCACTTTTCAGGATTTTTGCCGATCCGTTCAACACCATTGGCTTGGTGATTGATTCCTCGATGCACGACGGGTTCCGATTTGAGATTCACGATGTCTTCGAGGGGAAGGATATGGTGCTATCCTGTCCGGAGGAGATGTATGACCTACTGGTGCTTATCGGCTCGCCGGAAAATTATGTGATAAAGAATGTCTACCGAAAGGACGGCGAGATCGCTGCCACCAGTTCCACCCAGAAACTGGCGCTGATTGCCGGCAGATATGTCGGCAAGGATGACCCGGTGATGATGGTGCGTTGTCAATCCGGTTTTCCTGCGGTCGGGGAGGTGCTGGAGGCGTTTGCCTTTCCCCATCTGGTATCGGGCTGGATGCGTGGTTCGCATTATGGGCCGTTGATGCCGGTTGCCCAGCATCAGGCAACGCCGTCCCGGTTTGATGGGCCACCGCGGGTGATTGCCTTAGGCTTTCAACTGAGTGATGGAAAATTGGTTGGGCCAAGGGATATGTTTGATGACCCGGGTTTTGATTTAGCACGTAAAGAGGCAAACAAACTTGCCGAGTATATGCGTCGGCACGGGCCATTTGAACCGCACCGGCTCGGGTTGAAAGAGATGGAGTACACCACGTTGCCGCAGGTGCAGAAGAAACTACTGGAGAAAGAAAAAAGGGCATAGGTTCGGAACGGATAAAGGGAAAAAGTGAGAGATACCGGCGGTGATGTCCAGGCGGTGGCACAACTGGCACAGGCGCGGGCGCGGATTGAAAACGAAATCAGCAAGATAATCATCGGTCAGAAGGCGGTCATTGAGCAGGTTCTAATCTGCCTGTTAGCACATGGTCATGCTCTGCTTATCGGTGTGCCCGGTCTTGCTAAAACCATGCTGGTTAACACCCTGGCAAAAGTCTTGGAGTTGTCCTTCAACCGGATTCAGTTCACGCCGGATTTGATGCCTTCGGACATAACTGGCACAGAGATAATTGAGGATGACCCCGAGACGAAAATGCGGCGGTTCAGGTTTGTGCCTGGTCCAATCTTTGCTAATGTGGTGCTGGCGGACGAAATCAACCGCACGCCGCCCAAGACCCAGGCAGCATTGTTACAGGCGATGCAGGAGTATCGGGTAACCGTTGCCGGTCAAACTTATGAGTTACCCGCGCCGTTTTTCGTGCTTGCTACTCAGAATCCGATTGAACTGGAAGGGACCTATCCCTTGCCTGAGGCACAACTTGACCGGTTTATGTTTTCAGTGGTAGTTGATTATCCCAGTGCGGAAGAGGAAAAGGCAATTGTTAAAAGCACCACCTCTGCTTATGAGCCAGCGCTTTCCCGGGTGCTGAATGCGGATGAGATTAAATGGCTCCAAGAGCTGGTACGTCGGGTGCCGGTTGCGGACGAGGTGGTTGACTACGCGGTGCGACTGGTGGCGATGAGCCGACCGAACAATCCCACTGCTCCGCAATTTGTCAAGGAATGGGTGAGTTGGGGTGCGGGACCACGTGCTACCCAGTATTTGATCTTAGGTGCCAAGACCCGGGCGATCCTTGCCGGTCGCTATACCCCGACGGTTGAAGATGTGCAGACGGTGGCATTTCCGGTATTGCGTCATCGGATTATCACCAACTTTGCCGCCGAAGCGGAGAATATCCGGGTTGAGGATGTCGTTCGGCGTTTACTAAATTCCTGTCCGGTTGGCCGGTAAACACCGCTGCGGACAGTTTTTAAAGGAGCAGATATGAGAAAAATCGGGTTGGTGCCGATTGCCACGCTCAAATCCGGAGACAACCGGTTTGAACTTGATGGTGAGGCAAAAGATTACGGATATGAGAAAAGGGAGGTAAAGGAGAACCCTTCTTTTCAGTCAATTTTGGGAAAAATCAGAGCGGAGGTGATAATCACCAGAAGTGGAAAGCGGTTTTTAGTTCGGGGCCGGGTTAATTTTCGGGCGAAACTGCTCTGTGCCATTTGCGGCGAGGGTTATGAGCGGGATTTTACCGAGGAGATGTTTACGGAGTTCACGATGCTGGAGGGAACCGGACCGATCTATGCCCGGGAACTTGAACCTGAGGAACTGAACCGAGTGCCGGTCGATTCCGATTTCATTGACTTGAATCCGATCGTCCGAGATACAATTCATCTGGCGATTCCGATTGCACCGAGATGTCGTGATAGTTGTCAGGGTTTATGTCCGGTCTGTGGGGCAAACCTTAATCTTGGCAAGTGCCGTTGCGATAGCAATTCGGGCAGGAAAAAATAATGGCACCTGGTTTGACAGTTTGGAGACCAATGGTTAATATTTTGTGAGGTGATGATTTATGAAGGACGCTCATCAGTATCAACCACTTCTGGCACCGCGGGGTAACAAACTTTCCTGTAAGGGCTGGCATCAGGAGGCGGCGCTCCGGATGCTTTTGAACAATCTTGATCCTGAGGTGGCGGAAAAACCTGAAGAGCTGATTGTCTATGGCGGAACCGGTCGGGCAGCCCGGAACTGGCGTTGTTTTGAGGTGATTGTCAACAGTCTTAAGAAACTGGAGGATGATGAGACCTTGTTGATTCAATCGGGTAAACCGGTTGGTATTTTTAAGACCTTTACCTATGCGCCACGGGTGCTAATCGCTAACTCCAATTTAGTCCCTCACTGGGCAACGAAAATATACTTTGATGAACTTGAATCTCAAGGGTTGATAATGTACGGTCAGATGACCGCTGGTTCATGGATATACATTGGTACACAGGGTATACTTCAGGGAACACATCAAACCTTTGTCAGTGCTGGGCTCAAGCACTTTGGCAGTGGGGATCTAAGCGGTCGGCTGGTGGTTTCTGGTGGTTTAGGAGGAATGAGTGGTGCTCAACCTCTTGCTGCCACAATGGCAAATGCAGTTTATCTCGGCGCAGAGGTGGATAGGAAGAGAATTGAACGACGGCTGGCATCAAGAAAGCCTCGATATCTTGATCAGCTAATTGAGGACCTGGACCGGGCGATTGATGCCTCACTTGATGCGCAACAACACCGCCAGGCAAAAAGCATCGCCTGGTGTGGAAATATCGTTGATCTGTTGAAGCGACTGATTGAGCGGAATGTTACTCCAGATTTACTTACTGATCAAACCTCTGCTCACGATGAATTAAATGGTTATGTGCCCGTGGGGATGAGTTTTTGGGTAGCGCTGGAGTTACGGCAGCGGAATCCGGATGAGTACCGGAAACGGGCATATCAAACAATGGCAACCCATGTCCGGTTGATGCTGGAGTTGCAAAGTCGGGGCGCGGTTACCTTTGACTACGGTAACAACTTACGGGGCAAGGCGCTGGAAGGTGGTTATCTGAAGGAAGATGAAATCAGAACTCCGGGTAAAATCGGTTCTTGGAAATATCCCGGTTTTGTGCCGGCGTATATCCGTCCGCTTTTCTGTCAGGGAATGGGACCTTTTCGTTGGGTGGCGCTGTCCGGTGATCCGGATGATATTTTTGAAACCGATCGGATTGTGATGGAGTTGTTTCCAGATAACCAGCCCCTCCACAACTGGTTGAAAAAGGCAGAGTCTGAGGTACCATTTCAGGGCTTACCGGCAAGAATCTGTTGGCTTGGTTATGGTGAGCGTGATAAAGCAGGATTGGCGTTCAATAAGGCGGTGCGTGAGGGGAGACTTAAGGGTCCGATTGTCATCGGCAGGGATCATCTTGACTGCGGTTCGGTGGCTTCGCCGAACCGGGAGACCGAGGCGATGCTTGACGGTTCAGATGCGATTGCGGACTGGCCACTCTTGAATGCTCTCTTAAACTGTGCCAGCGGGGCTTCCTGGGTTTCAATTCACTCCGGTGGCGGAGTGGGAATTGGGTACTCGGTTCATGCGGGTCAGGTGATTGTCTGTGATGGCAGTCCGGAAATGGAGGAAAGGCTCAAACGGGTTTTAACCAATGACCCGGGAATTGGTGTCTGTCGGCATGTGGATGCGGGCTATGCGGAGGCAAAGGAGATCGCGCGCCGTTTTGGTATTAACATCCCGATGTTTTAATGAACGGTGCGTTTTGATTCTTGCTCTTGTTTTCTTAACCTGCGGACAGTTAAGACCATTAACCCGTGCTGATCGGTTAAATCAGGATGAAAAACTGGAGTATGTTATCCTGCGCACTGTGGACCGGAGTGCGGCAGATGAATATCTGAAATTGCTCAATGCTCCTACCCGTGCCGACTATCTCCAGTGGTTCTGGCAGAAAAGGGACATCACTGAGCATTGGCTTTTCCAGCGCCGGGCAGAAAAGGCGCGGGAACTTTTTGGTAAACTGGACCTCCTGGGCGACGAAAGGATTCCAGTTTATATCCGTTATGGACCACCGCGGCGTGAGGAGTATGCGCCCCAGCCACTGGAAAATGAGACATTAAGGATTTTTGTCAATCCGGCGGAAATCTGGAGTTATGATTCAATTGGTCTCCAGTTTGACTTTGTCCAAAAGGGTGTAGGGTATCAGCAGGTTGGTTTTACCCGTTTTGGTAAAAACTATTTTCCGCCGGCATTTGAGATGGTGGATTACGGTGCAAAAATACCGGCACCGGTGCTGTCAGCACGAAAAATCGGCTTGAAGATTGGACTTTACCGGTTTGCGCAAAAGGCGGATAGCGTCGCGGTAGAACTCCATTATGGAATACCAAGTGAGGAACTGATCCGGGAGCCAAAAAACGGACATCTATTTCATTTTCAATTCAACTTTACCTCAAGAAAGGGTAGTCAATATCGTCGTTCTGGGTGGTTTAGTTTTCATCCGGACACAAATGCCGATTACATCGTGGGTAGAGAGATTATCTACCTGCCGGTTGACCTCTACACGGTTACGGTTGAGGCGATTAACCGCGATGGCACGATTTATGGCACTGCCGAGCAGGAACTGAGTCTTGTTGACTATGTCCGGCGGGCTCAGCCAGTCTCGGATATGACATTTTATGCGCTGATTGATAATGTTTTCCAGAGCCCACAGTTCGTCCGTCCAGAATGGCAGCGGGTTATTCCTCTGCCGGGCGCAGAGGTGAAAACAGGTGCCACCTTTTATGTGCTATTTGAGATATATAACCTGAAACCTGACAGCCTTAACCGACACCGGGCAGAGGTGAGTTATGAGATTATGGAGATCAACTCGCGCCAGATGGCGGTAATTCCTACACCGGTCAGATTTATCACCGGCACCGGTACTACCGGAGTGGCACAGGAACGGGTACACACGATGGACTTAAATCCGGGGAGTTATCTTCTGATTGCTAAAATCCGGGACTTAAACAGCGAACGCACCGCAAGCGTAACCGCCCAGTTTAAAATCCTACCGTTTAACCAGCCAAAACGCCTTTAACAGACCCAACCCGAGTGCGGTGCCGGTCACTAACCAGGTCCGCCATTCGCTTAACGCCTCAATGATATTAAAACCGGTTTCCTTTGGTTCGGGATTGGACTGTTCAAGATATTCGGTTTCTGCCCGGGCGATCAGGCGATACATAATCAGATAACCCAGCAGCACCGCGAATGCCATAATCAGCGATGGCTTTAAGGCAACCAAAACACCTGCAACCAGAGCGAAATTACCCAGATAGAGTGGATGGCGAAAAAACCTGTAAGGACCTTTGACTACAAGATAATCAGCGGAGATGGATGGCGCGCGGCTGATTTTACCAATATAACCGGTGGTCCAGAAACGCAAAAGCAACCCCGGAATAATCAGGGTCAACGAATTTAACACGGTTGTGGGGGTCGGCTTACTCCAGTTAAAAACTACTGCAAAGGCAATAACACCAATCGCTGCGCGCCAACGAAAAAGGAAATTGCCAATTTTAAGCGCGAAACTTATTTCACCCTTTCTGCGGTAAATTCACCTTCACCGTCAACCGGGTCGACTTCAATATTAAATATCCCGGTGCCGATCAGTTTGACCTTGGTATCATCACTTAGATCCTGTTCCTCGGCTCCCCGGGCACCGGCTGCCTTCCAGCGCACGATAAAGGTGGCATCCTTGGGATAGGCGAAGTTCCAGGTCTCAACATCCTCCTCGGTAACCAAGGACCAGTTAAACGCAAAATCGGTACTGGCATAACCCTGGACCCGGTTCAGCACCGGTTCTTCACCCTTGACCAATCGGCATCCCCAGTTACAGTCAACCGAATCCCAGAAGATAGTTATTCGCCACTCCTTCATACCGGTTAAGATGAACGGCTCATTCATCTTTACCCTGACCCTTTTTATCGGACTATCACTGGCTTCTGCCTGGGCGATGATCCGGGTATTGCTGGGCAGGTCAAACCAGAGCACGGTCTCATCTGAACGGGTTTCAATGGTAAAACTGTTCTTCTCCCAGATACTGGTTACCCGTCCGCGAATTTCCAATCCGCTCGCAGTTAGGACAAAGAGCGACAGAAACACCACAATCACCACTGGAATGGGGTGTGTTATTGTGAGTGAGCCGGAGACGAACGGAGCAATCTGACGTTTTGCGTCATTGCGAGCCTGCTGAGGGCAGGTGTGGCAATCTACAACCTTTGTCATTGCCCCTCCTTTTACCGTTCAGATTAAAAGATTTTCCAGCCGCATTATTGACCAGACCGGAGCCCTTCTTGGTAAATCAAGGTCGGTAAGATTAGGCGGGGGTTCAGGTGCGGGCAGGTCCTTATAAGGCACGGGCGGCACTTCCACCTCGGGAAAAGTGAACTCATCAAGTTTTACCCCTGCTACAAACCCGATTACCTTGCCACCCCGGTCCCACAAAATATTTTCAATAAAAAACCCGCGGTGATTTCCCCGGCTATCATACACAGTCTTGCCGACGAGAAAACCACGCGGTTTACCCAGAAAATCATAAAACACTGTTCCACACAAACGATAAACCGCTTTACCTAAACGATTATACAACACCTTTTCTGTCATTTACTCCTCCGTAAATTAAAACACACATATATTAATATATTATTATCAACCGTTTCCCAAGTCAAGAAGATAAGATACGAAAACCCAATTTTCAAACCGGCAGTTAGTTCCCAATATCAGAAAAAGTTAATGCTTAACAGTGTCAACTGTTAAGTTATTGACAAAACAAAAAGATTAGCTTAAGATTGCCTAGGGTGTTTTTTGATGCGCACGCTTAAACTCCAAATTTCGCTTCAAGCGACCGAGCCGGTACAGTTACCGGTTTATAAAGGCGGTTTGCTACGTAGTGCCTTTGGTGTTGCCTTCCGCAAAGTCTGCTGTCCTTTTATCGATCGTCGGTGCACTGAGTGCTTGCTTCGTTACAACTGTGTCTGGTCTTATGTATTTGATACCCCACGTCCCCAAACCGCCGGAATTCTGCCCAAAGCAGAAACCGTTCCCCATCCATTTGTGATTGAGCCACCAGAGATTGAATCTCCGGTTCTGAAAAAGGGAGAACTGCTCAATTTCCAGTTGATTTTGTTCGGGCGGGCGGTTGATTTGCTCTCATACTTTATCTATGCCTTTGAACAACTGGCTGAACAGGGTATGGGCAGACCGAGAAAACTGTTTCGTTTAATTGGTATCTATCAGTACAACCAACTGATTTACGATTCTCAAAAATCAGCGTTAGTTAACCAGCCATTGCCCACACTGATCAGCCTATCATCAACTTCTGAGACCGTTCAAAAGGTCCGGATCACATTTTTGACTACGACACGGCTCATTCATAATGGTAAACTGTGCCGGCGCCCCGGGTTTAATGTTATCATCCGCAGTTTGTTGCGCCGGCTCTGGCTTTTAAGTTACTTTCACGACCAGCCGATAGAGATTGACCACCGGTTTTTAATAAACGCGGCTCAGCGAGTCCAACTTAAAGAGGCGGTTTTTGCCGGTACGGACTGGGAGCACTTCTCCCGGCGGCAGAATCGAATTGTTGAATATACGGGTATCACCGGTTGGGCGGTTTATACGGGTGAACTGGGTCAATTTCTGCCGATACTACGTGCCGGTGAAATTCTACACATCGGTAAGAATACAACCTTTGGTATGGGTAAATATAAATTGGAGGTGCAATGAATGAGAAAGAGTTAGAATTAGTTATCCTTGCCGGTTTACTCCATGATATCGGCAAGTTTGAACTGCGAACCGGAGCAAGACCGGGACAGAATCATTCCCAGTTGAGTGGCAGGTTTGTTGCCGAAATTTTCCAGGGTCAGTGGCAGGGTCTTGCTGAAATCGTTGAAAACCACCACATTACCGATGCCACCAGTGCGCCCAATCCCCACTTAACCCGGCTCATTACACTGGCAGACTGGTTTGCGAGCGGCGAAAGAAGAGAGACGGAAGAATGGCGAGAAAAGTCTCCTGCTGAAATGCCACTGGTTAATATCTTCTCAACCCTTTTTGGTAACCAGAATTGCACCTATTTACCGTTGCAGATTTTACCAGAAAATGGCGATGTCCAGCCGCAAAACAACAGCGAAATCAGTTCTCAAGCCTATCTGGAACTGTGGCAGAACTTCTACCAAGAGGCAAAAAGTTTGACCGGGTTAGTAAATCCGCTTTTATTTAACCGCCTTTTAGCACTACTGGAAAAATATACATTATTTATCCCGGCAGCGGTTTATAGTACTATTTCCGATGTTTCGCTATACCATCATCTGAAATTAACCGCTGCCATCTCTGCCTGTCTGTATATAGACCAGTTTAATTATGCTGATATTGAAGAACTGCTGAATGTGTTCCGGGACAATTTAGAGGAAAACGGCCGGACAGTAGCCTATCTAATTGGCGGCGATATCTCAGGAATTCAGAACTTCATTTACAATTTGCGGGCTGAGCGTGCCTTAAAGGGACTGAGAGGACGTTCACTTTACTTGCAGTTGATTACTGAAGCGGTGGCAGGGAAAATTCTTAAACAATTTAACCTTACCCGGACGAATCAGATTTATTGTGGCGGGGGCCATTTTTACCTTTTGGTACCAGCCATTCCGAGTTTTACCGATGATATTAAAGAGATCACCAATTTAGTTGAGCGGGTTCTGCTTTCTGAACACAAAGGAAAACTGGGTATAACCATCGCCTGGCAGCCGGTAAGAGTACTGGATTTCAAGCGGGAAAGTTTTGGTCTGGTCTGGGAAGATCTGCATCAACAACTGGCAATCGAAAAACGGCGCAAATTTGCTACGACACTCACAAGTGCAGATTATAAACAGATTTTAGGTCCTACTGGGATGGGCGGAGAGATGCCTGCCTGCTTAATCTGCGGTGAAGAACTCAACAACCAGGAACAAACAAACCAGATTTGTCAAAGGTGTGAGGGTTTTGCCGGGTTAGGACGATGTCTTCACGATGCCAACTATCTAATTGAAAAACCGATAACTCAACCCGATGGAAATGATGCCGGCTGGAATAAAATTCTAAAGCAACTCGGCATAGAATATGAATTTTCTAAACAGCCACAGTTTACCGGGGATGAAGGTGAGCTTGTTTACCGTTTGAATAGCACGGCGCTGGAGTCGGGTGTTGCCGGTTTCAGATTTATCGGCAAATATGTGCCGAATAAAAATAGGGAAACTGCAGAACTCAAAGACCTGGCAGATGAAGCCAGTGGTATAAAACGATGGGGGGTATTAAGAGCCGATGTTGACCATCTGGGGGAGGTGTTTAAAAAAGGGCTGGGTGAGGATAACCGTTCCATATCCCGGCTTTCAATGCTCAGTTATCTGATCAGTTATTTCTTTTCTGCCCGGATTCAGGCGCTGGCACAGAGTAATGATTTCAAAAATAGCATCTATCTTGCCTATGCTGGTGGCGACGATCTGTTTGTCATTGGTGCCTGGTCAAAACTGCCCGAATTTGCCTATCAGATTTATGATGATTTCCGTCAGTTTACATCAAATCAGCTAACGCTTTCTGCGGGCATATTCATTGCGCCCTCGGAAAAGTTTCCGGTTTACCAGGCGGCAAAACTTGCGGGTAAAGCCGAAGCGTCAGCCAAAGATGCCGGTCGGGATGCTTTATCACTGCTGGAAGAAGAGTTAAAATGGCGGGAGTATTCAGATGTCAAAGATATCAAAAATGACCTGGTGAAACTGCTTAAATCCGAGAATTTTCCCCGGGCAATTCTTGGCATCATTAACGCCAGTTGGGCAGAATTCCAGATGGCTAATAAGAAGGACAAAAAGGGCAAGAAAGAGATTCCGATGTTTCCGGTCTGGCGTTTAATTTACGCCCTGACCAGATTAAAAGAAAGGGAAAAAGACAAGCCGGCTCTGCTCCAGCTCCTGAGCGAGATAGAAAGCAAAGTTATGCAGGGTGTTAGGCTTCACCCACACCTTGACCTGATTGTGCGCTGGGCAGAACTGGAGACAAGAGAAAAACAAAATAAGGAGGTATGAATATGCAGAACATTCCAAATGTCAACATAGAAAGTATAAAAGAGATATTTAAAACCAGAGATGCCCAGAGATTAGTAGACTTCGCCGCTGAGGCTGGTAAGAAACTGGTTAGGGAAAAAGTTTCCACATCCCAGGTGCGGAACATCCTTGATTCAATCCAGGCAATAAAGAAGTACAATGCGAACAGCCTTCAGTTATTGCGTCCACTATTAGCCTATAGCCAGGGTAAAAAGCCAAACCTGGCTTTATTTCGTCAGATAATTGAAGCGGCGATAGAATCGGTTCAATCAGAAGCAGATTTTGAGTTTTTCCGCCACTTTGTGGAGGCAATAGTTGCTTACCATACTTTAGAAGAGACGAAGAAAAAAGAGCAGGAAAGAATGGAAAGGAGGAGTAGATGAGTGCAGTTGAAGTTAAAATTATCGGCAAAGTGGTCATAACCGCTGATATCAGGACATTAACCGGCTTAAGGATTGGTGGTAGTTCTGAAGGTTTGAAAATAGGCGGGGTTGATGCCCGGGTTATTAGAGACCCCTGGGACCGTCCTTATATTCCAGGTTCTTCAATCAAAGGTAAATTGCGAAACCTGCTTGAACGCAAGTTGAATCTGCCAATTGAAAAAGGAGAAACCCAGGTTAATGAGCACCGCTGCCAGGAATTGGAAGATTATAAGAAATGTCCGGTCTGTAAAATTTTCGGCTTAACTCTGAAAAAGCCATTTGAAGAAACAATCCTGACTCGTCTAATTGCGCGCGATACCTATCTGGATGAAAATTCGGTTCGGGCATTACCGGCAGTTGAGCCAACTTTAACAGAAATAAAGACCGAGATAATGATTGACCGGCGAACCGGGACAACGGGAGGAAAAGGTGCGGGGGGATTGCGCCAGATTGAGCGTGTGCCGGCAGGTGCGGTTTTTACACCGGCAGAGTTCATTTTCAACATTTACGAAGAAGCCGACAAAGACCTGTTGAAACATCTATTTGAAGCAATGGCGCTACTGGAAGATGATTATCTGGGCGGTATGGGTTCAAGGGGTTATGGCAAGGTGAAACTGGAAAATATTAAAATCTGGTGGAACAAAGTAGAGGACTACGAAAACGGCACTCTGGAGTTAAACGAAAACCGCCGGATTAACAACAACTGGAACACACCCCAACTGCTAATTCAAAACTTTGGCGAATTGAAGAGCAAACTTACCTGATTAACTATGGCTATTTTTCAAGCCTGTTTATTAAAGCCAAAATCTCCGCTTCATCTTGGTGAACGGGAAGGAATGCGGGAAGGCAGTGAGACGATTATTCATTCCGACACTCTGTTTTCTGCTATCTGCCACGCCCTCTGTCTGCTCTACGGCAGCCAGCAGTTGGCAGAGTTTTTTGCCCGATTTGATTCAGATTCCCCACCGTTACGATTGAGTTCTGCCTTTATCTTTACAGAACAGGGAAACAAACGGCATTACTACTTCCCAACTCCCCGCAATCAGATACCGCTTGATAAAGAGCAGAAGAAAATTCAGTTTATTGAAAAGACGGAATGGGAAAAACTCCTGGGAGGCAAAGGATTGGATGAGCAGAGTAAGGATTTTAAATTACCAGGCTCTATAATCAATTATGAGGAAGTGCCGATGGTGAATATCAGCCGACTGACCGGAACGGTGCAGGCAGAAGGCGGATTTTTCCATACCGGTCTTTTCTGGCTCAAAGATGGTGGTTTCTTTTTCCTTTACAATGTTGCTGATGAATGGCAGAGCAAATTTATCACCGCGGTGCGGTTGCTGTGCGACGAAGGGATTGGTGGTTATCGTTCGGTGGGCAAAGGCTGGTTTTACCAGCCGGAGTTCCTGACGGTTGAAATCAAGACTCCGGATAATTACGATGCGGAGTTAATGCTTTCGCTCTACTATCCTGATAACAGGGAAACCAATAATCTTAACCTGGGTTTTTACGAACTGATTGAACGCAAAGGTTATATCTATTCGCCGGCAATCCGCTCCTATCGCCGGAAAGCGGTCAGTTTATTTGCCGAAGGTTCGGTTTTTCCGGGTAAGAGTCGGAAGGGTGTGCTGATTGATGTTACTCCGGAAGTTTCTGGAATACCTCATCGGGTTTATCGCAATGGCATCGCCTTTGCCATTCCCTGCATCCTGAATCCGAAAAAGGAGGAGCCGTGAATAGTTCTAAAGTTCCATTTCAGGTTAGATTACAAATTCTGACCCCGGTTCACATCGGTTCCGGTGAAACGATAAACCGCCTGGATTACTTCATTAAAGGAGATTACTGCCGGCGGATTGATATTGATTCGCTTCTCAACGATAGCGCTTTTCAATCGATAAAGGATAAGTTTCTTGAATCCGCACCGTCGGGTCAGCCGATTGATAAGTTAGTTCCAGAATCTCTGTTAGAAAAACACATCCGCTACAGGATTCCCCTGCACAACAGCGTCCGGGGTACTAACTTAATAGAGATTCGCCTCTTTATAAAATCGGCGGGCAGGGTTTATATTCCTGGCTCTTCGCTCAAAGGTGCGATTCTATCTGCACTCTGCTACGAGAAGTTAAAGGAGTGTGATAAAAACAACCTTCTTAAGGTTCTGGAAGGCGAGGTTAAATTCCTAAATCAGGGCAGGCAGCGGCGAGAATACCAAGACCCGTTAGACTTGGTGCTACCCCGGCTTGGTGGCAGAACTGGTGAAAAACCAGATAAATTTACTCACTGGCTGGATGTTTCTGATTCTAACCTGCATCTGCCCGAAGAAAGTCTGGAACTTGTGCAGGCAGTTGTAGTCGGTGCCCGACGGGGTGGCAAAATTCCAATCCTTTACGAAGTCTTAAAGCCCGGCACCCAGTTTACCTTTACTTTGAAACTTGACCCTGCTTTCCGACTTACTCCCGACAGTTTGCTAAATAGTGTTAGCCGGTTTTATCAGCAGGTTTTAACAAAAGACCGTCAACCACAGGACATTAAAATTTCTGCTTCCAAAACGCTTATCCGTCTGGGGCAGGGCTCAGGAATGTTTGCCACATCACTACTGCTACTTGCCCAGGAGTTAAACCTTGCCGAGCGGTATCGTCTACCCCGAATTGACACCCGGATCGGACCCCGCACCCGCAAGCGGGTTAAAGAAAATATTCCGCTGGGCTGGGCAGAAATGGAGGTGATAAAATGAAGACCCTTTTTGTTGCCACGGTGGGCATTGGCACCGGGCCAGAAGCGGACATTGTTCCCCCGCTGGTAAATTCAATAAAAAGAGCCAATCCTGATTATTTACTGCTATTTGTTACTGAAGGTTCCAAGGGTAACGGCGAAAAGATTATTCAGGAGTTAGGTTGCACACCGGAAAAATCCTTTGTATCACAATTGCGGGCTGACATTAGCGACATTGAAGCGCTATTCAAAGAGATGCTTGATGTTTTGAGCGAGCAGATGAAAAGACTGAAAATTTCTGCGGAAAATGTAACCGCTGATTTTACCACCGGACTAAAAACGATGTCCGCAGCGCTGGCACTAAGTGCAGTGCAACTCGGTTTCAACAACCTCCAGTATATTTATGTAAGGCGGGATGAGCAAAAGAGAGTGATCCCCGGCACCGAAAGGTTCATCAGTTTGACCCCGAACCAGATTCGTGATTCAATGCTTTTGCAAACCGCATTTAACCTGATGCAAAATTACCGCTTCGCTTCAGCAATCCAGATACTAAAAAATCTGCATTTACTCAACGAGACCGAAAACTTGCTCAGAGAACAACTGATAACAATTGCCAATGCCTACATAGGCTGGGACTTGTTCAACCATAACCGGTTTGTAGAACGTTACCGGAATGCCAATCTGAAATCAGACTACAGACTGGGAATTTTCCAGGTGAAAGAAGCGACGATTAATTTAGTTACAAAAATAAAAGAAGCAAAAGAAATAACCGACTTAATGATTGTGGATTTGTTCAACAATGCGGAACGTCGGTTTAACGAAGGCAGATACGATGATACGGTTGCCCGTCTCTACCGGACCTGCGAGATGCTCGCCCAGTGGCGTTTGCAGAAAAAACACGGAGTTAATACCAGCGATGTTGCTCTGGACAAAGTGCCGGAAGAAAGCAGTAACTGGTTATCAGGATATCGGAATCAGGAAGGAAAGATTCAAATTGCATTAGAGAAAGCTTATCAACTTTTAACTGAACTGAAAGACAACCTTGGCGCCGAATATAATGATTTAAAAGGCTTACTAAAAAACCGCAACTATTCGATTCTGGCACACGGTATAGAACCGATTGACGAAGATGTTGCGGAATCAATGCTAAAAAAGGTGGGGCAACTGTTATCAAAGTATATTGAAGAGTTTGAAACCAAGCGCGAACTGCTTAAATTTCCTTTTTAATTAAATAAATGTGCTGAGATTTTGCTCTTTGACAATTGGGAGTTAAAAAAGAGGGATAGAATGGCGACCCTCTATGTAACTGAACAGGGTGCGAAACTTGTGCGGGAATCCCGACGGTTACTTGTGGTGAACAACGATGTCGTAATATTTGATATTCCGATAATCAAACTTCGCCGGGTGCTCATCTTCGGCTATGCTCAGATTACAACGCAAGCGCTGGAACTACTGCTTAATGAGGGCATACCGACAATTTTTCTCTCGATGAGTGGCAGACTGAAAGGAACACTGGAGCCGATACGGTCAAAGAATATCCCCCTGCGCATTGCCCAATACGGAAAAAGCCGGGATTCACAGTTCTGCCTTAATATTGCTAAAGTCATCATTCAGGGCAAAATCCGCAATCAGATACGACTAATTCAGCGATTTGCCCATAACCATCCTGATATAGATTTCACAATAATTCAGCGGGATCTAAAGGGTATAATTCATCAGATCCCGAATAAGACGACAATCGGAGGGCTCCTCGGACTTGAAGGACGGGCAACTGCCAACTATTTTGAAGCCTTAAGACTGGTACTCAAACGGTCCGATTTTCAGAAACGACAGCGACGCCCGCCACCGGACCCGGTGAACTCATTATTAAGCTTCGGGTACACTTTAATTGTTCAGGAATATCTTTCAGCGGTTGTTGCGGTCGGTATGGACCCGTATGTGGGTTTTCTCCATCAGTTAAGTTACGGACGACCGTCGCTGGCTCTTGATTTATGTGAGGGACTCAGACATCCGATTGTTGATATGATGGTTGCCGACCTCATAAATCGTAGCATAATAAAAGACGAGGATTTCACCGGTGAAGAAGGCGGTTTCATTCTCAAACCCGAAGCACGGAAAAAGTTCTTTACTCGCTATGAACGGAGATTGACAGTATTGTTCAAACATCCTCAGACAGGACAAAAGACCAATGTCCGTCAGGTGATTTATGAGCAGGCGATAAGGATGAGTCGGGCGATAATGAGTGAGACTGACTATGAACCGTTCTTTATCGGATAATCAGTATATTGTTATCAGTTATGATATCACTGATGACCGGCGTCGTAATCGTGTTTGTCAGGAACTCAAAAACTACGGAGAACGCATTCAGTTCAGCGTGTTTGAACTGCTGATTGATACTGATACACTTAAGAAGCTGGCAAAAAGACTTGAAGGTCTTATTGACAGAACAGAAGACAGTGTTAGAATTTATGTGCTGTGCAATGCGTGTTGTCAGCGGATAGCGATTCTGGGAACTGGAAAACTGAGTGAAGACGAGGATGTTTATGTGTATTAAGAACTGGGTTGACGGCAAATAGTATGAACTTGTGGGGGTCAACACATCCAGAACAGATAATGTTTTATTTTTCTACTGGTTACAGCGACGGGGGTCTGAAACCCGACCCTGCTATAAAAGGGATTGCGACG
>Ga0209102_1000459_pt1 | contig 26992 bp, 23 predicted proteins | sample ConPoolayeHmetaG_FD_185483 | JGI IMG/M metagenome (GOLD analysis project Ga0209102, IMG submission 185483) | Hot spring microbial mat communities from California, USA to study Microbial Dark Matter (Phase II) - Cone Pool mat layer H metaG... ...
GTCCAGCCCTAGCTGGCAGATGTCTGCGCCAAGCGTGAAGATGTCAGTCACCTGCATCATGGGGTAGAAGTATTGGGCGACGTCTTTCAACTCGCCCTTCTTCCTACCCATTATTGTCAACGCTCTCTCCGCCCTTGAGACGGTGGTGAGCTTAGCAACCTGTATAACGTTCCTCCAGTATTCGCTGGAGTCGACAAGGTCGCTTGCCCATACTGTTTCAACACTGCTGAAATCAACCCCCGCCGCCCTCCAAACCTCTATGAAGTATTCTCCGCAGGTCCTTATCTTCTCCAGGTCTCCCCCGAGCTTCCTGTTTATCCAGGCGAACCAGTCTGCGAGGTAAAGCTTGAACCTTATCCCCGCCCTTGTCAGAGGCTCGAGGAGAATCGGCCTGAACAATCCGAACGCTATGTGTGCAATCCCGGAGGGCTCGAAGCCGTCGTAGGCAACCGGGTGATCCTTTGTTTCGAGAAGCGTCCTAAGCTCCTCCAGGGTTATGATCTCCTCTCCAACGCTTTTAACGAGCTCCAGCCTCTCCTCTATGTCCAAGCTGAATCCTCGGGTTCACGCTTTCTTTTTAAATATTTTAGCGTGCAACTAGTCCTCTTAAAAGATAAAAACAGGCTTTCCACCCCTTCTTAGAAATGCCCCTGTCAAGCAGGGATTTAGAGGTCTTCCTTAAAAACCAGAACGTGAAGCATAGGATACTCTTCCACGGGGAGACTTACTCCGCTGAAAAAGCCAGCAGGGAGCTTGGAATCGGTCTCGAGCATGTTGCTAAGACTATCGTGTTCGTCAACGAGAAGAAGGAGCCGCTGATAGTGGTTGTCTCAGGCGGCCGGAGGGTTAACCAGGATAAGCTTGCAAAAACGCTCGGCTTCAAGAAGCTCCGGCTAGCAACCGGAGAGGAGGTTTTAAGCCATACTGGTTATGAGGCTGGGGCTGTTCCCCCGGTTGGCCACGTGAAGCAGCTGCCCGCTGTTGTCGACGAAGCCCTGTTAAGCATGGAGAGGGTTTACGCGGGTGGAGGGGCTGTCAACGCTACTCTCGAAATATCGCCCGTGGACATTGTGAGGCTGCTCAACGCTAGAGTCATGAGTGTTCCGTAGCGCGCTGAGTGTAGATAGTGCTACTACCGGTGGTGAATAAGGCATTAATGTCTTGGTTCAAAAACTTCCAGTAGCTTTAAAAGCCGTTGAGGGGAAGAGGCGGAGGGTGGGAGCTTTGAACGTGTATGAGGCTGCGGTAAGCCGCAGAACAATACGCAGGTTTACTCAGAAGCCGGTGCCCATGCGGGTTTTGAAGAAGATTCTGAATGCTGCTAGGCTCGCTCCATCTGGTGGGAACATTCAGCCGTGCGAATATGTTTTAGTGACTGAGAAAAGCCTGCTCGAAAAGGTTTTCAGCACGCTTAAATGGGCAATGTATCTCGGCTCATCCGGTGCTCCAAGCGAGGGTGAGAGGCCGACTGCCTACGTCGTCGTCCTGGTTAATACGAGGAGGAAGGCTGAGGGGGGAGAGGTTGACTGCGCGGCCGCGATTGAAAACATGGTTTTAACAGCCTGGGAGGAGGGTGTTGGAGCATGCTGGATGGCTTCAGTAGACCGTGAAAGGCTCAGGGGAATCCTTTCCATACCGGAGCACTGCAGGATATGCTTTGTCGTAGCCCTTGGCTACAGGGCTGAGGAGCCTGTCGTCGAGGACATGAAGGGTGAAGATGTTAAATACTGGAGGGATGAGAACGGTGTTCTGCACGTTCCTAAGCGCAGGCTCGAGGATATTGTTTTCACCAACGTCTACGGGAGTAGGATTAGCGGATAAGCTTAATCCCTTTTCCTGGCTAAACCTTTTATACTCGTGGAGAAAACAATGATGTTAACAGTCGTCTCGTGATGAGTGTTGAGGAACGAGGTGTTTAGAGCATACGACATAAGGGGAGTGTATGGGAGAGACATTGTTGAAGAAGATGCTAAGCTAATTGGGCTTGCGTTCGCCACCTACCTGGGTGGCGAGGGTAAAAACATCGCAGTCGGGTGGGATGTTAGGAAGAGCAGCAGCAGCCTCGCCGCAGCGCTCATAGATGGCGTTGTTTCAACGGGCGTGAACGTTTTCAACATGGGTTTAGTGCCGACTCCTCTGGTTTATTTCGCTATTACGCATCGCATGCTGGATGGGGGGGTTGTTGTGACCGCTAGCCATAACCCGCCTGAGTGGAACGGGTTTAAACTCTGCAGGGGGAAGGCCCTGTTGTGCGGCTGGGGAATGGGCTTGGAGGAGGTTAAGAGAATAATGGACTTAAAGGCTTTTCAGCTTTCCAGTCGCGAAGGCAGGGTTGAGGAGGCTAGGGAAAAGGTTCTAAGGGAGTATGAGGACTACCTGCTTAACAGTTTCAAGGGCAGGGTCAGCGGTCTGAGGATCCTGATAGACCCTGGAAACGGTTCCTGCTCGATGCTTGGTAAAAACATTCTTCAGAAGACAGGCTTGAAGGTTGACTCTATAAACGATTATCCTGACGGAGGCTTCCCATGCAGGTCTCCTGAGCCGACTGAAGAGTCTCTAAGTATTCTGAGGGAGAGGGTTAAGGATGGGGGGTATGATTTTGGAGTCGGTTATGACGGTGACTGCGACAGGGCTCTTTTCGTAGATGACGAGGGGAAGGTTATCCGGGGAGACGTGCTCCTAGCGCTTTTCGTGAAACACTTCCTCAGGGGTAGGCCAGGTGAGAAGATAGTTTACGAGGTCAGCTGCTCCAAGATTGTGGAGGAGGTCTGCAGGGAGAACAGTGTGATACCGGTTATGACCAGGGTGGGGCATGCTTTCGTCCTGGATAGAATGATGTCGGAGAAAGCGTTCTTCGGCGGCGAGATATCCAGCCACCTATACTTCGGGGAGATATACGGCTTGGACGACGCTATTTTCGCAACGCTTAAAGTCGCCCAACTTCTCACCCTAACCGGCAGGAGTCTTTCACAGCTTGCGGCTGAGCTGCCGAGATACGAGCTTCTCCGGAGGAATTACGAGGTTCCCGACGAGGCGAAGTTCCGAGTAGTCAATGACCTGACTCTGCTGTTTGAAAAAGAGGGCTGTAGAACCATAACTCTAGACGGGGTTAGGGTTGAGCTTGAGGAAGGCTGGTTCATCCTGAGGGCTTCAAACACTCTTCCACAGGTCAGGCTTATTGCTGAGGCGAGGAGCAAACAGGCTCTTGAGGAAATAGTTTCATACGCGGAGGCAAGGCTGAGGGAGACGCTTTTGAAATACGGTTGAGAATTTCGTTAAAACCTTTTATCATCAACCCGCTTACATTGTTAGAGAAAGCCTGATTTGAAGCTCATAACCCCCTTCGACCCGTGGCGTGGCAGGCTGTGCACGTGTCCCCCCAAGTATAGTTTCTCACCCTATCGAGGATGCGGACACAGGTGCGTCTACTGTTATATTACATCCTATATTCCAGGGGCGTTTCAGCCGAGGGTTAAGGAGTTCACTCTTCTCCAGCTTGAGAAGGAGTTGGAGAAGCTTGACAGGAGTAAGCCGGTATCGATCGCTAACAGCTCAGACCCGTATACCCCGGGGGAGGCTCAAAACCTCCTCATGAGGAAGGTTCTCCCAGTCTTCATCAGGAACGGGTTTAAACTTTTAATAGTTACTAAATCAAACCTGGTGGCTAGGGATATTGATATACTTTCGAAGGGAAGGGTTTGCGTAAGCGTAACTGTCACGACGCTGAACGAGCGTGTTGCAAAGAGGCTTGAGCCCTTCGCCCCGCATCCTGTTAGTAGGCTTAGGGCGCTTGAAGCCTTAAGCAGGGCCGGAATACCGACGATGATTAGGCTTGACCCCATTATTCCTGGGATTAATGATGATTCGAATACTATCAGCGCAATTCTTAAAGCAGCGTCTGAAGCGGGTGTCAGGCAGGTCACAACCTCAACCTACAAGGCTAAGCCTGATAATTTCAAAAGAGTCTTAACAGCGTTCCCTGAGCTTGAGGAAGATCTTAAGGATGTTTACTCGCATGGTGAGCGCGTAGGCAGGTCAACCTACATGGCTAAGAGTCTCAGGAGAGAGCTTATTTTAAAAGTAAGGGAGGCTGCTGAAGAACTCTCTATGGGTTTCGCATCTTGCAGAGAGGGTTTTCCAGAGCTTCATACCGCGGAGACATGCGACGGCTCGCACATGCTTTAAACCATGTTCCTCGACGTGACTGGAAGAGTCATAGGAAAATAGGGTTGGTCCATGCTTTTCTACCGTTTGAATCAGTGACTTCAAGCCGCACATAGTTCTTAAAGTTGAACCCTTCCAGCGAGATACTGCTTAAGCCTTTTTTAGACACCTTGAACACTGCTTTCCTGCCGTGGATTTCTGTTGAAACCTCTTCCTCATCCCCGTTCCTCTCTATCCTCGCGATCCTGATTTTCGGAACCTCCACGCCTTTCCTTGCAGCATTGTAAACATCCAGCGAGATGCTGAAACCGGCTCCATTCTCAGACACCACGTCCACCCTTCTCGCGGGTGAGAACCCGGCTTCAAGCCTGTCAGCAAAATGTGAAAACCACTCTATGGTTGGGCCTGTTGAAGCGTAGAAAAGTCCTTTCCTCATGGATTTCACGAGCTCGCTTAGGCTTCTCTCCCTGGCCTTGACGAGGATCCATCCTCCCGGGGCATCTAGATTACTATACCAGTGGGCGTCGTCGACCGCGAACCCGTAAACATTCATCCTTCTCGTCAACAGGTTGTCCCAGTGAACCGTTGAGAAGCCTTTAGCAACCTCCACGTCACACCCAGTGTTGTATATCTCTATGCCCAGGTAGCTTGTTACGCTAAGCAGGTCCTGTGTTGTGAGCTTCGACCAGTAGGGGTGGGCGATAACGGCGAAACCATTCTCGTCAAGATAGTTCAGCAGGGTTTGGACAGAGTCTTTCGCATGCTTCCGCAAAGCCTCCTCGTCCTCAACGTTAACCGCTACAACATGGTAGTCTCCCCCCAGGAGGCTTCTCCCTGAAACCAGTTCAACACCCGGGATTAAAAGCAGCTTATCCGAGGAGGCTCTCGTCAGCTTCCCGTGGTCCGTCAGAGCGAGGAAATCATAGCCGTAGCTGGAGTAATAGTCCACCACCCTCTCCGGAGACAATACTCCGTCGGAATTAGTCGTGTGAGCGTGAAGATTACCCTTCATCCAGAAGCCTTGGGATTCGAACGGGTTCCCGCCTGTTTCACGCAACGACTGCACACCTTGCTCGAGGATGCGTCAAGCTCCGATTTAAAGCCTTCCATACTGTTTTCTACCAGCTGGAGAGGCTTGCGTCAGTCTCTTCAACGTTTTTCAGCAGGCGCTGTGATCCTCGGGCCTCAATATCTTTAGAATATTCTCTCGAGTTATTTTCCTAAACGCTTCCTCGTCAAGACTATAGCTTTCCAGTAGGGAGACATGTGTTTTGTCCGGGCCGAACTGCATGCCCTCCGGGTTTATGCAGGGGAAGTCAGTCCCGTAAATTATTTTCCCGCTCAGCTCGGTTAAAAACCGTCTGCCGAAATCCCTGTCCCTCGAGATCGCGTTCAACCCTGAGAAGGCAGAGATGTCAGCGTAAACATTCCTATGCTCCTTAAGGATTCTAACCGCGTCACCCGGGTCGCTTACCCTCCCCCTCGGGTATACTTCATTCGTCTGCTCGCTGCTTATTCGAGCCCACCAGCCTGGGCCGTGGACTATGAAAACAGTCTCCTCAAGCCTTGAAACAACATCCTTAAAGCCTTCGAAATCAGGGTTGAACCTGCTGTCGATATGTATCAGCACGGGAAGCCCGTGTTCACCGCAGATTCTGAAAAGATTGATGTTCTTCTCCCTGTCAATCCTGGTTTCAACCTTATGCTCGCCGAACCCCCTGCAGCCGCTCCTAACCGCATTCCTTATCTTCCCCTCCAGACCACTTTCCTCAGGGTCGAAGGCGCAGAAAGGAATTATCTTATCCGGGTGCAGGGAGTAGGCTTTAAGCACACCGTCTGTTTTAACAATGTCCTCCCCAATATCCAGATAGCTTTTCGCAACCGGCAGCAGGACTACTTTCTCCAGCTTCTCGCTTTCAACGTATTCCAGCAGGTCTCGTAAACCCGCTTCAACAGTCCCTATCAGTCTTCTACTCCAAGATTTAACTCTACCGATATGGGTGTGAGCGTCTATCAATCCGTGTCGGAAATTTCCCAAGCTTTTTTAAACATTCTCTCGCAAGCATAAGGGGGTTTAAGTCACCCGTTTGCTTCTTATTCTTTAATAGGCAGGGAGACTGGTTTACCGCTTCTAGAGGACTCGTATGCTGCCAGCGCTACTTCCAAAGCCTGTCTCCCGTCGAGCCCCGAGGCCCTTGGCGTGCTGTCTGTCTCGACGACGTGCACGAAGTCGAGAATCATGTTTCTATCCGCATCCGGCCCATAATACTGGTAGGTTAACGGGGAGCCGGATTCAACGAGTGAAACATTAGACCTGAACGCGTCTAAAACCAGGTAGCCTTTTTCACCGAAAACCCCCATGTACACGTCTCCCCAGACGGGGTAGGTGTCGGGCCTAGACCAGCTGCAGTCTATGCTCACCTTAACCCCTTTCCTCGTTTCACACATGATGAGAGCATTATCCTCCACCTTAAGCTCCCTCCTGATGTTTCTCCCAACGCGGCAGAATACTCTTGAAAACTCGTCTCCAGTATACCATCTAGCCAGGTCTGCCACGTGCACAGTGTGATCCATTATGGCCCCTCCACCCGCGAGCACCGGGTCTCCAAACCATAGGTCCGGGTACTTCCCGTGGTTAGTCGCGGTTATCGCTATGACTCTGCCTATGGCTCCTGAAAGAATCGTCTCCCGGGCCTTGACGGCTGAGTCGTGATACCTCATTACGAAAGCTACTTGAAGCTTAACACTATTCTTCTCCGCTCTCGACATCATTTCATCAGCATCCCGAAGGGTTGTTGCAATAGGTTTCTCAACAATAATGTGTTTCCCAGCTTCAGCAGCGGCTAATGCGAGCACACGGTGCTTCGAGTTTTCAGAAGTTATTACCACCGCGTCAACATCCTCCGCCTGAAGCAGTTTCTCAACGTCGCTGTAAAGCCTCTTAACACCGTAGGTTTCACCCGCTATCCTGAGCCTTTCAGGAGAATCGTCGTATATCGCCACCAGCTCCGTGTCCGGGTACTCCCTCAAGACTCTAGCGTAGCTCCAGGAATGTATGTGCGCGAAGGACAGTATGGCGAACCTGGTTCTACTCAATCACGTCAGCCTCCAGCGGAAGTCTCGCAGGCTCCCCTGTCAAGACTGATTTTAAGGCTGCGAGAACAACCTCCAGCGTCCTGAGACCCTCCTCGCCGCTCACCGGGGGAGGAGTATCGTTAACCACTGAGTCTGCAAACGCCTGCAGCTCAAGATAGTAACCATCCTTGTCGAACGGGGTGAGCCTTTCAACCCTCCCCCTCCTGTGAAGCGAGACGGTTGCGGTAGACTGGTTGTCAACATGCAGTATCCCCTTCGTGCCGGCGACCTCCAGGAAAGTCGTGAAAGGATAGTCTTCAGGCATTATCCAGCTGCCTTCAACATACGCTATTGTGCCGCTCCTGAATTTCAACAGGGCGTGAGTATAGTCGTGTGAGGAAGCGTTTCTCCTAACGTATGTTCCACCCTGGGCGTAAACCTCTTCAACCTCGCCCAGCGACCATCTCAGGAAGTCAACGTCGTGTATACTCATGTCTACGAAAACCCCTCCCCCTTTTTCTAAATAGTCGTGCCAGTTTTCCCAGGCCCAGCTTGGAAAGGCTGACTGCCTGTAGGCTCTCGCCACCGAAGGCTCCCCTACCGCCCCCTCGCTTATCAGCCTCTTAGCCAACACGTATTCCCCCCAAAACCTAAGCACGTGCGCAACCATAAGCTTAAGACCACTGTTCCCCGCTTTCCGAATCATCTCCCTAGCGTCGGATAGTTTTAGAGAAATCGGTTTTTCAACAATAACGTGCTTACCGTGCTCCAAGCATCTGAGGACAATATCCTTATGCGTGTAGGTCGGTGTGCACACGTCCACAATATCCACAGTGTCGAGGCTAAGGAAACGGTCAAGATCCTGCCCAGACTCCTGAAAGCCGTATGCTTCCTTGAAAAACCTAGCCCGCTCCTCCTCAAGGTCGACGCAGCCGACGAGCCTCGCCCCCGGTATCTGCCTCCATCTTTCAGCGTGCGTGGAGCCTATGAAGCCGCATCCAACCAGGCAGACGCCGATTCTCCCTCTGCTCGTTTCCAGTCGGCAACACCCCCGGCCGCTAAACGTTTTCCTCCTTCCCGGTGCTTGCAGACCTGTAGATGGCGTCTATCAGCCTCATCACCGTGACGCCGTGTTCAGGCAGGGGCCCGGGGCTAGTGTTCCGCTTCACGCATTCGACGAAATGCTTCATCTCCTCCAGGTAAACGTTTGCCTCCGGGCATTCTATTCCGGTCTCAACCCACTTGCCGTCGACCTCAGTGAATTTAGAGGTCGGCGTTAGAGAGGCCCCGGCCTTGTCCCCAGACAGTATGATGTTGAAAGTATCCTCCTTAGTGTAAAGCGCCCAGCTTGTCTCCAGATACATGACTCCACCCCCCTCCATCCTTATCAGGGCGACTGCAAGATCCTCAACGTCGAAAGGCCCTCCGGGCTCAGGTATCCCCCATCCTCCTAGACACTTGTTCTGCGTCCCCAGCTTTGAGAAAGTATACCCTTTCGCCGAAACCGGTTTCGGGAATCCTTGCAGCCAGAGGGCAAGGTCCAGGACGTGCGGCCCAAGATCTATCAGCGGGCCCCCGCCTGAAAAAGCCCTGGTTGTGAACCAGCTGCCCATTCCCGGTATGCCAGCCCTCCTCAGAAGGGTTATCTTGGTGAAGTAGACATTGCCGAGCTCGCCCCCGAGAACCATGCTCCTAATCGCCTTAGAGTCGTTTCTGAATCTCTGACACATGCCGAGCATGAGTATTTTTCCAGACCTGTTCTTCGCCTCAACCATTTTCTCAGCCTCGCCCGCATTAATAGCCATGGGTTTCTCGCAGAAAACGTGTACACCCCTGTTCAACGCGTCTATAGTCATCCTGGCGTGCAGATAGTTTGGCGTAGCTACAACCACAGCGTCCGGCTGCTCCCTGTCAAGCATCTCAAGATAATCCTCGTAAACCTTCTCCACACCATACTCCTCAGCAAGCTCCCTTGCTCTTTCAAGCCTTACGTCGACTATCGCGGAGAGCTCAGCCTCCTCGATAGACTTTAAACTGTAAGCATGCACTCTCCCTATACATCCTGCCCCTATAAGCCCGATCCTCAGCCTGCTCATACAGTTAGGCATCCGCAAGATATATTTATGGATTATCTTGAGGCTTGAGCATTAGCGCGCGCTGCTTAGGCGTGTCTCCACAGTCGTCTGAATACTCAGCCTGCTCACGGAACACGGGGGCAAACTATTTAAACAGTTAGAAGCATCCCTTAGCCCAGCATGAGGATTCACAGGCTACTGGGGTTTTTAAGCGCTTTAGCAGCATACCCCTTCATAGCTGCTTCAATAATGCTGTCGCCCTGGTTCAACCCGTATAACAATGCTTTAAGCGACCTCGGGAATATTGCTCGAAACGGCTGGGTCGCCCACCTTTATAATCTCGGCCTGGTTTCCTCAGGCTTTCTCGCAGCGTTTTTCGGCGCGTTAACGTCGATGAGATTCCGATCATGGAAGTATCTCTGCTGGTCCATCCTGCTTACGATAGCCGGCTTCGACCTTGCGCTCATCGGCTTCTTCCCGGAGGATGCTGGGAGAATACACGGGTTGGTGTCGGAAATATTCTTCGTAACAATAATACTTGTGATGCTTGCCTACGGCTTCTGCTCCAGGCACCTGGGCTCGTCGGAGACGGGTGCAGCCGCCTTCCTACTTGGCTCAGCCGCAATAATCGTCTGGATGGTTGAATGGCCCTGGCGGGGTGTCGCCATACAGGAGACTGTTGCCTCGCTAGCAGCCTCCGCGTGGCTGATAATGGTTTCAATACGGGGTTTCAAGCAGGCTGAGAACCCTGTTAAACCAGAATGTTAGGATATTGAGCGTATTCAGACAGGTACTCGGGTATCGCATTGCTTCCGACGATGTCGCGGTAAACATAGGCGCTCGGCCTAGGGTGTCTCCTCTTAGTATTCATGTCCACGTATATGAGGCCGAATCTCTTGCTGAAGCCTGAAGCCCACTCCAAGTTGTCTATCAGGCTCCAGTGCAGGTAGCCGACCACGTTTAAACCATCCTCCCTAATGGCTTTCAAAAGATTGTGAAGATGGGAAACGATGAACCATGCCCGGTGTCTGTCTCTAGAGTCCGCAACACCGTTCTCCCCGACTATAAGCGGCTTCTCATACTCCCTGTAGATGCTTAAAGCCCTCCTCATTCCTTCAGGATATATCTCCCAGCCTGTTTCCGTAGTGGGTCTTCCAGCTGCAGACATCGAATCCGGCTGGCAGGCGAACCCGTAATTACTCTCAGCCTTAAAGTAAGGAGGATTATCAGTATGCTTGACAACGCTCCTCGTATAATAGTTGACCCCTATCCAGTCAACCCTGTTCCCTAAATCCCTCCTTTTAACCTCTTCCTCCATCGCCGAGCCTCTTTTTAAAACCCCGTTAACCACGGCTCTGAAAAACCATTTCGTCGAATACTCGTCGCATGCTTCAGCAGCCTTCCTGTCTTCATCCGAGTCTGTAAGGGGCTCCGCAGGGCTCGTAGCATAGATTACCCCAACCCTCGCCCTTCTTCCAACAATCCTTTTTATCTGGTCGTATGCTCTAGCATGCGCCTGAACAAGGTTGAAAGAAACTCTGGCAACCGCGTTCACATCCATCAAGCCGGGTGGGAAATTGCCGCCTAAGTATCCTATGCTCCACGTGACATTCGGCTCGTTCAACGTACTCCACATGTCTACAGTGTCATGAAACTTCCAGGCTATGTAGGCTGCGAACTTTGCAAACTCTACAACAGTGTCTTCGTCAAACCATCCCCTCGGCCCCTCTTTAAGGCCAGTGTTCCTCGCCACTATCGGGTTGTGGATCCATGTTGGAAGCGGCCAATGATAGAGGTTTAGTATCAGCTTCATCCCCCTCTCCTTCAAGTCTCGGAAAATCTTCCCGTAGTGTTTAACCGCCTGCTTGTTAGCGAGAGCATCCAGCTTTCTAAGGCTTTGCTCAGTGACCTCTACTTCCTTTACTCCCTCGCCGTCTGAATCCACTGAAACCTTAACTTCGCGAGTCGACCTTGGGAAAATCCTGCTCCACTCCGGGTTTGTGCGCCAAGTGTTCAGACCCATCCATTCAGCCCAGCCGTGGTCAATCTCGTAGAGGTCCCAGTAGCCGGGCCCGTTCTCAGGCAGGTCTCCACTTACAATCTTAGACTCTATGTTTTTCTCGTCGTGTAGCCAGACATACCAGTCACTGTTCGGGTCAACAGACTCTTTAGAACCGCCCATTTCGTATTGGAAGGCAGCCATGGATATTCCCCACATGAATCTTTTCGGGAACCCGTTCATCTCGAAGACCCTAATGCTTTCAATTATAAAAGTTTATTGGTTTGTCGACAATAGTTTCTAATAGTCAAATTTTCTAGATGCTTCGAAAAAGGGTGCAACGCTGCGGGAAACGGGTCTGGAAAAACAGCTCCGCAAATACTGTTGAAACGCGATAACTCTTATATGCTGGGGTTGCGTAGGCTCCGCCATGAGGGCTGCATGCCTGTTCGGAGTAGGAGACTTAAGGGTAATCGAGAAGGATGCTCCAAAAATATCTGAAGACGAGGTTCTGATAGAGGTTGGCGCCTGCGGAATATGCGGCACTGACCTGCATTTCTACAAGGGAGAGTGGAAGGTTAACCCGCCCCTGGTCCTGGGACACGAGTTCTCAGGCACTGTTGTTCAAACAGGCTCTCGTGTAAGCACTGTTAGAACCGGGGACCGTGTTGTCGCGGAGCCGAACATCCTGTGCGGGAAATGCAAATACTGCAGGATGAGCGAGAGAAACTTTTTCTGCGAAAACATTCAGGCGATAGGTGTTACAGTCGACGGTGCCTTCGCCGAGTATGTTAAGGCTCCTGAGAGAAACGTGTACAGGGTTCCCAGCTGGATGACGCTTGAGGAAGCTGCCTTAATCGAGCCCTTAGCGTGCGTAATCAGGGGGCTTGACAACGTTAAGATCCCGGTGGCGAGCAGCGTTGCGATTGTCGGAACCGGGCCGATTGGCCTGCTCATGATTCAAATGGTTAAACACTATGGTGCGGCGAGCATCATTGCTTTAGACGTCGTCGAGGAGAGGCTTAGGCTTGCGGAGGAGCTTGGAGCAACCCGCGTGGTGAACGTTGGGAAAGAGGATCCTGAGAAGGCTGTTCTGGAGGCTACTGAAGGAATGGGGGCTGATGTTTCAATCGAGTGCGTCGGAAGCTCCTCGGCGGTAGACGAGGCGTTTAGACTAACCAGGAGGGGAGGCAGGCTGCTAATATTCGGCGTTGCTCCGGAGAACGATGTCTGGCATGTTAAACCGTTCGAAATCTACGATAAGGAAATATCCATATTCGCCTCCTACCGTAGCCCATACACTTTTCAAAGGGCTGTTAACATCGCGTCCTCAGGGAGGCTGAGGCTTAAGCCATTAATAACGCATGTTCACGGGCTTGACGAGATAGTTGAGGTTTTCAACGGCCTAGCTAGTCGGAGGAAGCGGGCGATAAAGGTTCTGATAAAACCCTGAGCCCGGGCGAAAATTCCCTAACGCGTCGAGCCTTGTTTGGGGCTAGCGTCGCTGGATTCTGAGCCTTGCTGCCCGTTCTGTTTTAAGCCTTCGAATCCGACATACATGGGGGATAGGATTTTAATGCCCCGTTTACTGAACACATCCAGTATGCTTTTATGCAGGTTTGAGTATATTTCAACCATTCTATTGGGCCTATCCGTGAAAGCGTTAAGCTCATAGGTTACGTAATACTGGTCTAGCGACCTTATGAGGACAAACGGCTTATGACCCTCCTTGACTATTCCCCAAGTCATGTTAGCCGCCTCAAGCAATGCTTCCTCCGCGATGCGCCTGTCAACATCGTAGCCCAGCGTTACGTTCGTGTGGAGAATGACCATGGGCAGCCCGCTGTAATTAATTATCCTGTTTCCAATCACCTGAAGGTTGGAAACATGTATAATCTCGTCTTTTATAGTCCTAATCTTCACGTATGTCAACGTCACTTCCAACACGTCACCGAAAACACCCCCGCCTACTTCAACCCTGTCTCCCTCCTTGAACGGTCTCCAGGACATTAATAGTAATCCTGCCAAAAGGTTTCCGATGCTGCCTGTTGCAGCAAAGGAGACCGCAATACCGATGAGCACGGAAAATATTGTAACAACCGTGCCAGCTATCTCTGGAAGACCTATTGCGGAGAGAACAACTTGGATAAGTATTACGGACACGATCGCGTAAATAAGGAACTTCACAGCAATACTCGTTATGTTCAGTATTCTAACATCTAGGCGTGCATAGGTCTTGAAGCTCTCGAAGAACACGTTGGCCAGCCTGATCAGAATCCAGCCTACCAGCAGGATCCCGATTATGAGTGCGATAACATGTCCCTTGGCCGTAATGAAATCTCTAGTTATTCGTATTAATTCTTCACCGTAGCCCAGTGGAATGAGAACAATGATGAAGAACAGGGCAAGCAGGGACAAGTATAAGCCTGTTCTTGAAAACAAGTATAAAGCGTTTAGAAACTGTTTCCTCTCCGCCTCCTTCTTCATCCTCCTGTAGAAATACCTGCGCATCCATCTTGAAACAGCGTATCCTGAAACAGCTATGGCCACCGCGATCGCAACGTCGACTAATATGGAGACCGTTTGCCCGTCGGGAAGCCCAAGGAACATCTTGTTTTCTCCTCAAGTACTGGTTTTCACGAGTTTTCCATGTTGTTCAGAGACCCGACCAAACCATGTATGGGTCTCGAATAGTTTTCCATTCTATTTCTAATCATCTTTTCGTCTGCAAAACCGAAGAAAAGATTATTTAAAGATAGCGCACGCCTCAATTTACGACTATAAATAACTAGCGCGCGCTGGGGGACCGAGTTTAAACCGTAAAATCATTCGTTCAACGCTAGATTAGACAGTTTAGGAAAGTCGTTAAGCAGGAGTATGGAGTCGGACGCCTACTTATTAATAGCTGAGAACCTTCTGCCCATGAGCCTTCGAGTACGGCGAGAAGCGTCTTGAGAATAAGCAATAAAAAACTTTTATTTTAAAAAATCAGCGTAAATATCATGAGGAGAAAGGTTGCGATCCTGGTTGAAAAAGAGAGGATAGAGCTGGTTGAGGAGGAAATCCCCCGCTTGGGTGAGGAGGATGTGCTGGTGAAAGTTAGGGCTTGCGGCATATGCACCGGCGACCTTTACGGTTTCTCAGGATACCCGGTTTGGTTTAAACTCCCCTCTCCGCTAGGCCACGAGCCCGCTGGGGAGATTGTTGAAGTCGGCGCTAAAGTGACCCGGTTTTCAAAGGGAGACCGTGTCACCGTGTTAGGAGGCCCTGGTTTCTCAGACTTCGTCTTAGTGAGTGAAAGCCAGGTGGAAAAGATACCGAAGGATACTCCTTTTGAATATGCGATAGGGGAGCCGCTTGCCTGCGTAGTTAACGCTGTGCGGCTCGTCAACCCGAGGCTCGGCGACAATGTTGCGGTTGTCGGCACTGGCTTCATGGGGCTGCTTCTCGTTCAAGCGTTAAGCCGGCTGGGTTTAAAAAACTTAGTTGGTGTCGACGTGAACAATGAGAGGCTTAGACTCGCTGAAAACTATGGGGTGAACATTGCTTTGAATCCGAAGGAGAGGGATGTTGTCGAGGAAACCCTTGCTATTACAGAGGGTAAAGGGTTTGACACGGTGATTGAGGCTACTGGAAACCCAGGCGGAGTTGGGTTGGCAACCAGACTAGTGAGACAGAAAGGTAGGCTGGCAATATTCAGCTACCATCCTAACCCGGTTTCAGTAGACCTGAGGGAGTGGGATTCGAAAGGATTAGAAGTAATAATGACGAGCCCCGCGAGAGCGGAAGACATGATGGAGAACTTTAAAATAGCTGTAAGAATGCTTTCGAGAGGCGTTTTTAATCTTGAGAAGCTTATTACTCACAAGTGGAGTCTCAACGATATTCAGAAGGCTTTCGAATACGCGTCGAAGAAACCGTTAGACTACATAAAGGGTGTTATAGTCCCCTGAGTGCGAGCGGCGAAACGCCGTGTTTCCCAATATTGGTTAAGGATGTTTAGCCGAATGCTTTAACGCGCGTTTCGAAACTTAGCTTAAAGGCTCCTGCTCGCGCCAATATTTTTTGCTCCAGCCTTTTCTCAAGTTTCCACTTAGACGGGTGATGCTTCCTGCTCAAGGGTTTGGAGAGCCCACGATATTTTCTTCTGCAGAGACTTAGAGTATATTTTGCTCCAGTCAAAGGAGGTTTTCCTACTCCACTCCAAGTATATTCTCGGATCTATGTAGCTGTTCAGGCTGGTGTTCAGATTGTAGTCTCTCGTTCTCCTCATAAGTTCAAGCTTAATCCTCTCCTTCTGAAGCCTTTCCCTCAGCCTCTTCAGCCTTCTCCTACGGGCCTTAGTAGGCTTCTCCTTGAGAATCCTCTTCACCTCCTCTATTTCGCCAAGGACTCTCCTAACTCTTTCAACCTGTTTCTCGAGACGCTGAGCCCAGTTCTTAGGCAGGGTTCTCTTATGGTTTAGAGTCTTCGCCGCCTCAAGGTTCGCCAGCTTAGCTATGAAAAGCTTCTTATACTCAGGGTCCTCCGGGCGCGTTTTAAACTCGTAAAGTTTTTCAAGCACTGCTTTCGAAGCATAGTATGTTCTGAAGATTTTAGAGGTTAAGCCTGGCATGGCTTTCGACAGAAACTCGTTAACGTGCTCAGACCTGAGCTTTGGGAAAAGCCTTCTTCCAGGGGTCTTTTCAATCAGCTCCCTAAGGTTCCTGACTACAACCGGGGGAAGCCTAACCGTACGGTGGAATCTCACAGCCGCCTTCCCGAGGAAATTGAACTCGACAGTATCCTCTCCAAGTATCTTAACGTTGCTCTTAGTCAGGGTTGTAACCCCCTTAGTGTCCAGCTCATCCTTATCCTTCTCGTCCCCGACTCTGAGCTTCAAAAGGTCTATTAGGAAGATTGCTGTCGCAACCTGTCTTTCAAACTCGTCCCCAGACTCTAAGCCTCTCTTAACCAGCGTCTTTATCTTGCCAAGATTATCCTCGAGGCTCATAGCCATGTCAAACTTGCTTCTCTCCCTCTCCTGCTTAACGGGAGCGGTTTCGCCGACCCATATGTACTTCACCTTCCCGGTGAGCCTGTCCCTCCACCTCGCTATCCAGAGGGCGTCTGGATCCCACACTCTCCCGCCCCATGCTCCCCCGTCTGGAGCAGGCGGCGTAGGAGCGTCTGGAGAAAGGTTTAGAGTAATATCCTCATACCTAACTCTTGGCTTCCACCTCCCCCTTAAAGGGTGTTTCCCCTTCCCGATGAATATGCAGGGCGGCTCAACAGTAAACCTTGTCTCCACCTTCTCCCCGTCTATTATAGCGTAGCCATACTTCTGTTTAAGCTCCTCTCTCGCGAGCCTCCTCCTCTCGCTCAAGGCTTTCCTCTCCTCCTTAGTCATTCTTTCCCTCGACTGTTTCTCCTGCTCAACCCACTGCTTGACCTCGGAGAAATCTATCGCGTCGTTCAGCGCGGAGCCGTTTAAACCTAGTGCAGCGTAAAAATCTTTAAGAAAGTTTTTCACGAACACCTTGTCCTCCAGCCTCTCCGGAGGCTGCTTGGCGAAGGCGACAGCCATCTCCTCCTGCTCAGGGCTCAGCCTAATCCTCTCCCCGTTCACCTTGATGGAGAGCCCCTTATACTCGTAGGGCGGTATGAATACTCCGTTGTGAACCAGTTGCCTCATGAAGCTTGTTTCGGTCATGGCTTGCGAGGGGGTTAAAAAGTTTCCCTTGAAGCACGGGGTAAAACTTTTATACAACTCTCTTAACTTTCCGGGAAGCTATTTAAGGCTTTTAACAACCATTCCTATTTGCAGCCAGTCCTCAACCATCACTTCAGACACGCCTGGATTATAGAGAGCGGTGGCAGGGTGATACGACGGTATGAGTTTGAAGCTCCCGTAGGACAGAGTGTTCACGTTGAAAACCTTCCCGTGAATGCTTCCCATGGACCCGGGCTTAATGTTGAACTTCCTGAACAGCGTGTTAGTAGCCACGTTGCCCAGCGTGACGATCACCCTGGGTCTTATGAACCTTATCTGCACGCTTAAATACGGGAAGCACGCTTCAATCTCGTCGTCAGCAGGCTCCCTGTTCCCCGGGGGACGGCATTTGACAACGTTAGTCACGTACACGCTGCTCCTCTCCAAGCCGGCTGCCTTCAACAGTTTCTCGTTCAGAAACTTTCCCGCCTGGCCCACGAAGGGCCTGCCCTCCCTATCCTCGTTGAAGCCCGGAGCCTCCCCTATGAGCATCACGCTTGCCTCCAAATCCCCGTCGCCGAAGACGACGTTGGTCCTGGCCTCGCTGAGCCTACACTTGGTGCAGCGCAACGCTTGCTTCAACGCTTCTTCAAGCTCGTTCAACGCTTTTCAACTTCCGCAGCGAGATATGAATTTTACGAGGAACCCTGGCTCCTGGAGGCCGACAAGCCTTTTTTAACGATTGAAGCATACTCCGCAAGCCTTTCGCCGAGTAGCCTGCAGGCCTTCAACGCCTCCTCATCCGGCTTGCCGACGGATACTGCACCATAGTGCAGCGTGACGCCGGGGGCAACATAGTCTGGAACGCCGAGGACAAGCATGCCGTAGTTCAGCATCGCCAGGATGATTGATAAGCAGGCAACCTCGTTCCCGCCTCCCAGCCCTCCTGAGCTGCTGAACGCGACCCCGACCTTCCCCCTCATCCTGCCCCATGCCGGCATACCGGTTTTAGTGAACAGCTCGTTCATCCTTATGGACATTGTTCCGCAATGCGTAGGGGTACCGAAGGCGAAGCCATCGTTCTCCAGAAGGTCTTCAACAGTCACTTCCGAAACCTTTTTCAGAGAAACATTGGCTCCAGCCTTTCTAGCGCCTTCCGCAACTGCTTCAGCCATCTTCTCAGTGTTCCCAGTATGGCTGTCGTAAGCCACCAGTATCCTGGTTTTCTCAGGCATGCTTCTGATTGAGGAAATGTTTTTTAAAACTTTTCGCAGCGTGCTCCCGTTAAGGGTTCAGCATGCTTACGCAGCCTTCGAAAGCTACCTGCATATTGCTCCGTTTATCCTTATAAAGGGCGCGCCCTCAGATATTGGAAACTCCTTCTCGTAGCCGGGTCTTAACGAGAGGCGTTTACCAACCGCGTCGATCCGAGAAACGTCTCTCAGTCTACAGATTATTTTCAAACGTTTAACCGGAGTAGTAAGCTCCTTGTTCTTTAAAACGTACGCGAGCTCCGGCTCAATCTCGATACTCCCGTCGTCAAGCCTGCACTCCGCCCTGACAAGGCCCTCCGCATAAACCCCGTTCTGAGTATCTTGGAAAATCTCCTCGTCACCCCAGTCGGAGGGCTGAATATAGATGTTGCTCACGCAGGGCCTCGGCTTACGCGTGGCTCCACGCGCGTTCCCAGCCTCAGCCCCGCTCCTCGCGGTGAGCCTGGTGTGAAGCAGGTTTACCCCTCCTTCTGCAAGCAGGTTTTTAACCCTCGCACCCACCCCCTCGTCATCCCAGTTGAAGGAGCCGTAAGCATCCTTGAGAAGAGGGTTGTCGACGAGCTGAAACCCGTATTTTAAGCCTTTGAAAAACGCTTCTCGGTAAACATCCGCCTCCAGGAAATGCGCCACCTCGTGGGCAAGGGCTCCCGCAGCCTCAGGGTCGAGAACCACCTTAAACCTTCCAACCAGATACGGGTGGGAGAAGTGGAGAACGGTTGAGGGCTTAGCAATCATAGAGTCCCTCACCCTCCTGACAAGTCTCTCCAGCAAATCGTCCCATGGCTGCCGCCTAAGGACTTCAAAACCCCCTCTACCGCCTACAGTCCCGCTCGCAAACCCTTCTCCAAAACCCCTGGCGACAACGTAGACCGTTAAATCCGTTAAGGGAGTATGCTCCTCAACCCTCGTTCCCTCAGACGTGACTAGGATCATGTTCTTCTGAAGATGGGAGGCAACCAGCTCGATTCTCGCAGGCGTGTTGAGCCTCGTCCTCAACTCGCCCCCGAGGCTCTTGAGAAACAGGCATGCTTCCTCAGGCTGAAACTCCTCCTTCAACACGTGTTCAACCTTGCCTTGCTCCGGGCTTGTTGGAAGAAGCTCAACGGGCTTTTCGCACAGCTTCGACTGCTTTAAAGCCGCAAACGCAGCCTGCTCGACGGAGGCAGGGTCAGTCTTATCCGTGCTCGCAACACCATAGCCGTTTGTAACCACCCGGCACGCGACGCGCGTCCAATCCTCTTCAAGCAAGTCGGATGAATCAGTCCTTAAAGCAACCTGGACAAGCCTGTTTCTCTCAATCCTTAAATCAGCATACTTGGCCGGCAGCTTCTCCAGGATTGGAGAGAGCTCCTCCATCTGGTTGTTCGGGTGAGACAGGGCTCAATAAGTTTTTCGGGCTCCTTATAAAGACGGTTGACGGATGGAAGCGTTCCCCCAGCCGTCTTCCCACCGGGTTTTACTGGAGTTGCCCAGTGTCAGGCTTAAAACATCCCGGGTTCAAGCCCCCTGGGAAAAGCTTTATATCTGCTTTTTAAACCGGTAGAATATGGGAAAGTTTCAGGGGAAATTTAACGGGGCTCAAACGGTTTTCAACTTCGACGACGTAATCCTGCTCCCGGGTTTTTCAAAGGTGGAGCCAAGGGAGATTGATTTAACAACCAGGTTTTCGAAAAACATCCCGATCAGCATTCCAATCGTATCCTCGCCGATGGATACTGTGACGGAGTCTGAGATGGCGATAGCCCTGGCTAGGCAAGGGGGAATCGGAGTGATACATAGGAACTGCACGGCTGAGGATCAGGTTGAAATGGTGAAGATCGTGAAAAGATCCGAGTCGTTCATAATCAGGGAGGTTGTGACGATAAGCAGGAATGCGAAAGTAGGGGAGGCCGCTGAAATAATGAGGAAAAACAGGATTTCAGGGCTGCCGGTTGTTGAAAACAATAGGCTGGTCGGGATAATAACCGGTAGGGACGTCAGGTTCACCGACCCCTCGGTGAGCGTTGGGGAAGCCATGACTAAGGATGTGGTTGTCGCGAAACCCGGAGTAACCCCGGAGGAGGCTGTTGAACTCATGAAGAAGCATAAGGTGGAGAAGCTGCCTGTCGTAGACGGGGATGGGCGGCTGGTGGGGTTAATAACCTACAGGGACGTGGCCTTGAGGGGAGAGTACAAGGGCGCCACCAGGGATGAGGAGGGGAGGCTGAGGGTCGCGGCAGCCGTCTCGCCTTTCGACGTCGACAGGGCTAGGCTGCTTTCCAAGCATGCTGACGCGCTCGTCATAGATGTTGCGCATTTCCACAACAGTAACGTGATTGAAGCGACAAGGAGGCTCGTGAGGGAAACAAGTGTTGACGTTGTCGTCGGAAACCTGGGCACTAGGGAAGGAGTTTTAGACTCGGTTTCAAGGATCGATAATGTCGCAGGATTGAGAGTCGGCATCGGAAGCGGCTCAGTATGTATAACGACTGAGGTCACTAGAACAGGGGCTCCAACGCTTTTCGCAGTATCCCAGGCGGCGGACGCGCTTGAGGAAATCGGCGTTGAAATACCGGTTATCGCGGACGGTGGTGTTAGAAACCCTGGTGACGTAGCGCTGGCAATCGCCTTCGGAGCCTCCTGCGCCATGCTGGGATATGTGTTTGCTGCCTGCAAGGAGAGCCCAAGCCCAATGACAATGATGAACGGAAGATACTTTAAGCTCCATAGGGGGATGGGGAGCCAACCAGCCAGGCAGAAGAGGATGGCGGTCGACAGGTATTCTTCGAAGGACATTCCAGAGGGAACGGAGGTTTGGATACCGTTTAAAGGAGAGGTCTCGTCAGTAGTAAACGAGTTCGTCGCGGGCATAAGGGCTGCGATGGGCTACGCCGGGGCATCCAACATAGGGGAACTGCGTAGGAATAGCGGAATTGCAAGAATGGTTTCCACTAGGGAGAAAGCCGGCATAGGCCAACGCATTGATCAAATAAGGTAGGAGAGGCGAAAGACCGAAGCGTGCGTCCTCTAAAAATTCAAGTTCTTGAAGAGGAATCGGCTCTCCATCTCCCTTCAGTTTTTACGAGGAATCAGAAACGCTTCGCCATTACTCAGGCAAGTATTGGTTCTTAAAAAAGAATACTTCTGAAAGATTAACGTAATCATAAGTGCTTCCAGCTAGCCCGCGATACGCTCGAAAAAAGCCTTATAGAGAAAGAGTATCGGGTGAAAATCCACAGTTTCTCAAGCCTAGTGAAAAAGACATGACCCGTCTCCTACTCTTGAAGAGTTTCCGTTTCACCATGCAAGTTGAACAGGGTGTAGACTTTTACAATCCCTAGGAAACATACTTGTTTAAATACGCCCTATGCTTCTTGAAGGATCTCCGTAGGTCCTTACTAACCGTGTTATGGATTTCTTGAAGCTCCTCGTATTTCTCCACGTTCAGCGGGTTGGGGCTGGCACGGGTTTTTTCATCAAGCTTGACGAATCGATCGCATATTTCCCGGATGCTCGCCTTCTCCCCAGAATAGTTCACATGGCACCACATTGCTTGAAGAGCAGCACCATATGCTGCGCCCTCATCTATTTCTATGCAGACAACCTCCGTGTTAAAAATGTCTGCAGCTATCTGTCTCCAAACCCTGTTTTTCGAACCTCCGCCGGTCAGCCTTATTTCACCAGGCTTTATCCCGAGCTCCCTCATCCTGTTCAACCCGTAGTTCATCCCGAGAGTAACACCCTCCATAGCTGCCCTCGCAATACTCTGCCTGTTGAAAGTCCTGCTGTTCAAACCATAGTAGACCCCCGTGCCCTCAGGCACATTCGGCGTCCTCTCTCCCTCGAAGTAGGGGATCAACAGCAGCCCGTTAGAACCGGGAGGAGCCTCCTCAACAGTCCTTGTTAAGTCGTCATGCGTCATGCTGAAGAGCTCCCTAACGTACTCTGTAGCAACAGTAACATTCATCGTGCACAGGAGGGGTAGCCAAGCATTCGTAGAATCGCAGAAGGCAGCTACCTCCCCCTTCGGGTCGACAACCGGCTTCTCAGAGTAAGCATAAATCGTGCCGGATGTTCCGAAGCTTGCGGTCACAATACCCTTCCTAACGTTACCCGTCCCTATGGCGCCCATCATGTTATCCCCGCCACCAGCGCTGACTACGACATCCTCCCTGAAGCCGAACTCGCCGGCAACCTCCCTCCTGATTGTTCCAGCAGGCTTATCAGAACCCTGCAATGGGGGCAGCTTGTCCCGGAGCCCAGGGTCAATAGCGTCTATGACCCTCCTACACCAGACTCTTCTCCTAACGTCCATCATAGCTGTTCCAGAGGCGTCGCCATACTCCATAACCATGTTGCCCGTTAAATAGTAGTTCAGATAGTCATGGGGCAGGAGGACGTGGCGTAGCCTAGCATAGTTTTGAGGCTCGTTCCTTTTAAGCCAAAGTATCTTCGGAGCAGTATAACCCGGGAGTACTGGGTTTCCAATAAGCCTTAAAACATTCTTGACTCCGCCGAGCCTCCTAGTCAAGTATTCGCATTCTTTAGCTGTGCTCGTGTCGTTCCAAAGCTTCGCAGGTCTTATGACCATGCCCTTCTCGTCCAGGGGGACGAAGCCGTGCTGCTGGCCTGAAACCCCTATGGCTCTCACACTCCTAGGGTCTATCTTCGTCTCTGACAGAACCTTTCTAACAGTTTTACGGAAAGCATCGATCCAGACCTGGGGATCCTGCTCCTTGTGACCGGGTGGAAGGTTTTCTATCAAACCATAGTTTTCAACAGCCTTACCGACTACAGAGCCAGTCTCGCCCTGAACAAGCAGCGTCTTCATGCTCTGCGTGCCTAAGTCAACCCCGATGAAATACGCGTGTTCCTCCATTTTCCCTATTCGAGAAAGAAATCGGCCTAACGATATTTAAACGTTAAAACAGTGCTAAAAATCATATTGAGACGATTCTACTTAATCATGGTTGTCCTTCTAAAGCCATTAAGTCTCGATTGATGCGTTGCTTAGTAGTAAGTAAAGGAATACGTGGGGATGGTCGTGAAAAATAAGCATTTGCCTCTATCGATATGATTAAAAAGGGGTTGGAATAAAGATGATGATTCGAACACTAACTATATATACTGGCTGTGTTTGTTCCTAAGCATGCCGATAGTAGACCTTTCACTGGAACAGCTTAGGGTTTACAAGCCTCCGCTTACAAGGAGAAGCGACTTCCAAAGATTTTGGGATGGAAACATGAAGCTTTCTGAGGAGCAGCCTCTCAACGTTGTTGCGAAGAAGTTTAACTATCCTGTGAGAAAGACTGAAACATACCTGCTTACTTTTAACGGGTTCTTAGACAAGACTCCTGTACACGCGTGGCTGATTAAACCATTAGGAGAAGGGCCTTTCCCAGCTCTCCTGGTTCTCCACGGCTACGGTGGGAACAGGGGCACTGTTTCAGACCATTTAAGCTGGGCCCTCCAGGGGATCGTCGTGATGGCGATAGACATCAGGGGGCAATCCGGGGATACTCCAGACTTCGCGAAGTACCCTTCTGGAAGCGTTACAGGACATATGACTAAGGGCATACTTGACAGGAATACCTATTATTACAGGTATGTCTACATGGACTGCGTCAGAGCGCTTAAAGTCCTGATGGAGACGGCTGGTGTGGATGCGAATAGGATAGGCGTAACCGGTGGCAGCCAAGGGGGAGGATTAACCCTCGTAACCTCAGCCCTGGGGAGAAACGTGTCCCTGTCGCTTCCAGAAATACCCTTCCTGTGTCATTTCGAGAGGGCTGTTGAAGTCGCGGCGTCCGACCCCTATCTTGAAATATCCCGTTATCTTAAGGCTCATCCCCGTGAGGTTGAGAATGTTTTTGAAACCCTCTCGTATTTCGACGCTATGAATTTCGCTCCCGATATTAACTGTCCAATTCTAATGTCAGTCGGCCTCGTGGATATAGTGTGTCCTCCTTCAACCATTTTCGCAACCTTCCACCACATAGCTTCAAGGGAGAAGGAGTTAGCAATATACTATGGAATGGGGCATGAAAGCATAAACGTGCACCGTGAGAAAATGGTCGAATGGGTTGCTAAATACCTGTTGCAATGAGCACCATGATCCCCGTTTAACCAGTAGTAAAGACTTAAAAGAAACGCCTCATGCTAATGTTTGAAATGATTTCAAAGGTTCCGATTAGCCTGGAGAAAATTGGGAAGGAGGAGGTTGACAAGGAGGCGCTTCGGGTAGCTATAATCGCTGAGCTCGACGCGATAAATCTTTACGAGCAGCTGGCTCAGGCCGCTACTAATAGCAATATCAGAAGAGTTTTGCTGGAAATAGCAAGGGAGGAGAAAACCCATGTGGGAGAATTACAAACGCTTCTGTTAAGAATCGATAAAGAACAAGCCTCAGAGCTTGAGAAAGGCAGGAAGGAAGTAGAAGAGCTGACCAAGAAGTAAGCCTCTCCAACGCTTAACACGGAAAGCTCATTCCAAATCCTAAATGTTTCTCAGCGCACGCTGAAACATGCTTCTCACCTGCTTTTCATATTTTTAAAACTAATAAAATAATTAGGGGATATGGGGCTGCTTACCGATGGGGCTTCACCTCGACCAGCGTTCCTCAGGAGGGGGTAGCACTGGGAATGGAGCATGCGGCTCCGTCTGATACCAGTATGCGACTGAAGCAATATCGTCAGTAAGAGGCTGGAATTTACGGTCAGGATACCAGCCTAGGGCCTGGATAGTAACCCTCAAATCCTTCTTAAACCGTATCGGGTCGAGGATGTGCCACCTGTAGAGAGCGTGTCTCGGAACCTCACCCGGCTCCCTCCTGTAGAGGGGATATCCTAGGAAGGCTGTTGAAAAAGTCTCGCCGCCGAAACACCATGCTCCCCCAAAGTAGTCCTCCGTCCCGGTTCCGCAAATCGTAGGGTGCTCCGTGTCACCGTCAATGAAGAACTTTATCTCTCCTTCTCCCCACCATCCGTTGGACATTTGCGTCCATGCCAGAACCGTCCCGACGTAATGACCACTCCCCTTAACGCCGTCGAGTATAGTGTGCTGCGGGCTCTGCCTAGTAGTCATCGAGCGCCTCCACTGCGCGTGGAAACAAGCCATTTTATCTCCAACCTCTTCAAGGGAGTACGTGATCTGGTAGTAGAATCCCCCTATGTCCTCAATCCACTGGTTTTCAATCGTTATCACAGCGCTTCTTCTAAACGGCATGGGGAAATAGGAGTTGAACCCCCCGGAGGGATTAACCGCGATGGGTATTGAGTTAACATTGTACCTTAACCCGTGACAGTTCACGAAGAAGTCTCCGAGAGGCACTTCAACCGACGGCTTCTCCTCACCATCCCAATAGAAACGTAGCACGCAGTTTCTATACGCCTTAGCGTCCACAGTCAGCCAGATGTGACGGATGAATCCGCTTCCTCTAATGTCTGCAAGCCTGACAGTCTCTCCTTTCGGCAGTGTTATGCAGGGCCTAACCTTCCATCCTTTTCCAAGCCTTGATGCTGGGCTTCTCTCATCTGGAGTCTCCATTGCGCCCCTGCCTTTTTCACCGATAGGATTCTCAGCTGAAATGGAACGCGTCTCAGCATCGCTCAGTTCGGGAAGAGAGTATAGGAACACCATTTTAACCACCGTCTTCGTTCACACAGGCTTTAAAATAAGCTTTTCCTTCCCGAGTTTTTTCCACTCTCGCAACCATTTCTGACAATAATATTACGAAATTTTATTTAATTATTAATATCTAGAGAAGGTCGATTTCACATGCGACGCCGACTTTTCTGGCTTTTCTATAGACTAGGGCTGCTGCAGCCAGATCCTGTATCGCCAAACCGGTAGAATCAAACACAGTTATTTCATTATCATTTGTTCGCCCAGCCTTTCTTCCAACTATGATTTCTCCCAACTCTGCGTGTATCTGCTCAGGCTTAAAAATACCTTTCGAAACCGGAACATTCAGCTCCCCGTAATGGCAGGCCTGTTCATAATCGTCCACGACGACTTTCGCCCTCTTCAGAATCTCAGGATCCAACTCTTCCTTCCCCGAAGCATCTGCACCTATGGCGTTAATATGCATGCCTTCTTCAACCCACTCGTTTCTAACTAGGGGGCTGGTTACCGGCGTCGTCGTCACTATAATGTCGCAGCCCCTCACCGTTTCCTCAACACCCTCTTTAACCAAAAATTTTAGCCCAAGATGCTCCATGTCCTTTGCGAATTTTTCGCATTCCCCCCTTGTTTTAGAGCAAACCCTAACCTCCTCTATCTTGAAAACCTCGTTCAAAGCCATGAGCTGAGTCCTAGCCTGGGTTCCTGCGCCAACCATCCCGATGATTCTCGAGTTCTTTCTAGCAAGATATTTTGCAGCAACTCCCCCTGTGGCTCCTGTCCTCATGCCCGTTAGATAGGTGCCGTCCATAATAGCTAGGGGTCTTCCAGTTTCGGGGTCTATGAGGACAATCGTCGCCATGACGGTTGGTAAGCCGTGTTTCTCAGGGTTATTCGGGTGCACGTTCACTATTTTTACGCACGCCATCTCAAGATCAGGAACATAGGCCATCATCGTCCTATAATCGCCATCCGGAAACGTGATGTAGAGTTTAGTGGGCATCTGAACCCTCCTCATAGCTTTGGCCCTGAACGCATCCTCCATGGCTCCCATTAGTTCCTTCATTGAAACAATGCTTTCAATTTCCCTTCTCGTGATTAACGAGACTTTCAT
>Ga0209102_1000461_pt1 | contig 26977 bp, 23 predicted proteins | sample ConPoolayeHmetaG_FD_185483 | JGI IMG/M metagenome (GOLD analysis project Ga0209102, IMG submission 185483) | Hot spring microbial mat communities from California, USA to study Microbial Dark Matter (Phase II) - Cone Pool mat layer H metaG... ...
CCCCAGAATGAAGAAAAAAATAATTTTTCTATCGAGCATTCTTTTTCTTCTTTTAAGTAAGAGGTTTGCTTTTGCTACTGATCCTCATTTATTTTTATCTCCAAGTTCAGGAAACTATTCTCAAAAATTTGATGTGGAAATTAAAGTCGATACCGGTAGCCAGGCGGTTGGTGGAGTTGATGTTCATTTGGAATTTCCTAAAAATCTTTTGAAAGCAGAAAAAGTCACCAAAGGAGATGCTTTCACCGAGGTTTTTTCCTCAATAAAAAACGATGAAGGAAAATTAAGAATTAATGCTTATTTCCCTTTCACCGAGGCAGGAAGATCATATAATGGAACCGATGGATTGATTGCCACTGTAAATTTCACCCCCTTAGGAACAGGAACAGCTGCAGTTAGCTTCATTTGTACTGCCGGTTCAACTACCGAGTCCAACATCGTTGAAAAAACTACCGTCAAAGATATTATTGTTTGTTCTGCCAATGTTAACGGCTCGTATAATCTTACTGTCGAAGGCGCTCCTCAACCAACAGTAACACCTACTCCTCATAGTTCCGCAGGCTCAACTCCTACCCCAACCCTTGGTGCTGGAAACGCGGTGGTTACTCCAACTCCCACTATTCCGGTTACCGGCTCGGCTGCCCAAACATTTGGTCTTTTGGGCTTAGGAATTTTCGTTCTCTTGACTGGGTTAGCCCTGGCGTTTTAAAATTAAAAAATGGATAAAAGAAAAATATTTTTAATCATCGGGATTTTAATTCTGCTTATTAGTGTCCCAGCAGCAGTTTTTATTCTAAGACAACAAACTATTTTTAGACTAGGTGCTCAAGTTCAAAATAAACCGGAAAGTGTCAATGTTTCCAATATCACCGAGCAAACAGCCACGATTACCTGGACAACCCAAAAGGCAGTTCAAAGCCTCGTAAGCTACGGTCTTTCTCCTACCAATCTTACTCTAATTCAGCCGGAAGCTGCCCCGGCAATTAATCACCAAATTAATCTTACGGGTCTTTTACCAGGGAGCAACTATTTTTTTGTTATTAAAGCCGGAGATAAAACCTTTGATAACAATGGTCAGCCTTATACTTTTACCACCAAACCAAAAGAGGTTCTTCCAACTCCCTCTCCAACCCCAACTGCTTCTTTAACCGAAGAGGGGTTAGAAGCGGCAATGGGAACAAGCAATCCTGTTTACGATTTAAATAAAGACGGGATTGTTAATACCCTGGACCTCCTTCTTTTCCGCCAACAAAATAAATGAAAAAAAGGTTTTTAATTCTCCTTTTCCCTCTTCTGGCTATAATTTCTTCAATATTTTTAGTTAAGCAAGCAACCCACCTCTTTACTGGAGCAAGAGAGTTGCCATCAAATATAATTGTTGATGTCTCAATTGACCAAGGACCACTACCTCCTATCTGGCAAGCCTTAGCCCAGGGAGGAGAAGAAAAATATCCCTTTGATAATATTTTGCCGGAAGTCGCTAATCTTAAGCCAAAATATATTCGTGTTGACCATATTTATGATTTTTATAATGTGGTTAAAAAAGAAAACAACCAGTTGATATTCAATTGGGTTGAATTAGACAAACTAGTCGACCAAATTTTAGCCACAGGAGCTTTGCCGTTTTTTAGTCTTTCTTATATGCCGCCAGCGATTGCTCAAGAAGGAGAAATTACTGGTCCACCGGAAAGTTGGCAAGATTGGGCAACAGTCGTTAGCCAAACAATCCAACATTACAGCGGCAAAGAAGAAAAAAATTTAACTAGTGTTATTTATGAAGTTTGGAATGAACCGGATCTTTTTGGAAACTGGAAAATCGGCGGAGAAAGAGACTACCGGCTTTTGTATAAATATGCGATTTTAGGAGCTAATCAAGCACAAAATACCAATTCTTTCAAAATTGGTGGCCCGGCAATTACTGCCCCTTACAAAAATTGGGTTGATGGATTTTTAGATTTTACTGTCAAAAATAACTTAAGAATAGATTTTTACTCCTGGCATCGTTACTCATTAGAGCCGGAAAAGTTCCAAGAAGATATTAATAAAATCGATGCCTGGCTTTTTAAAAATGCTGGTTTGCACTTAGAAAAATATCTAACTGAATTTGGCCCAGTTTCCGAAAGGTCACCTCTTAACGATTCTAATTTTGCCGCCGCTTATTTAATAGCAACTATAAAACAAATTCTTCAAAGAGTAGATTTTGCCTTCAGTTTTGAAATTAAAGACGGTCTTTCGCCGGCAAAAGAAAAATATTGGGGTGGTGGTGGTCTTTTAACTCATGAGGGGGCAGGAGCAATTGAAAAAAAACCAAAATATTATGCCTTAGAACTTTTGAATAAAATGACAGGTAATCGGATAAATCTTGAAGGCGAAGGCAGTTGGGTCAGCGGATTTGCCAGTAAAGAAAAAAATAAAGTTAAAATTATTTTAACTAATCTTGATTCAACTAATAAACATTTTGAGATTGTTCCTTTAACAATAGTTAATCTTGAAAATGGAAATTATTATTATCAAGAAACCTTTCTTGAGGGTACCAGAAAAATTTCAAAAGAAATGGTCGGCGGCGGGGTTTTGAAAAAAGATATCTTCCTTAATCCCAACAACATTGTTGTCGTGGAATTGGAGAAAATATAATTGTTTACTCCGGAGTAATTGGCGGGGGAATTTTTTGCCGCCTAAACCTGGTCGCCCATTTGGTAAAAATTACCACCTCCGGAATTTTGAGAGCTTTTGCTAACCCAAAATAAGTTATCAACCCGATTAAACCGACCATAGTCGTCAAATAAATAACATTAACAGTATAGCGAGTATCTAAAACGAACCGGTCAAAAGCCACGGGTAGCGCCAGGCCAATTCTACCCAAAAAGGAAAGTTTTTTGTCCCAAACTGAACGATCTAAAATTTTAAGAAAGAAAAACATCAAACCGCCGGAAAAAATGGTACAAAAGGCAATTTTTAAAAAAGAAGGAGCTAACTTTTTTAGGGAAAACCCAACCTTTTTTTGAAGAAAGCTCAAAAGTAGCCAGGCTTGGGCAATTGAAGATAAAGAAAAAGCCAAAGCTAAACTCCAAATTGGCAATTTAAAAACTAAAATAAAAATTGCCCCCAGGAAAATATTTAAAAACATTGTCCCAATTGAAACTTTTACCGGTGTTTTGGTGTTATGAAAAGCATAAAAAGCCCGAGTTAAAAGATAAACTAAAGCCTGAGCAGTGATTCCTAAGCAAAATGCTGAAAGGGTTAAGCTTGTTTGAACTGTTGACTCCCAAGTAAATTGGGATGCCCCAAAAACAAGTCTAACCAAAGGAATCCGTAAAACCGCCAAGAAAACGGAAAGGGGTAGGGTTAAAAATATAATCTGGTTAAATAAAGAAAGAAATGTTTCCCTAAACTCCTCAATTTTACCTTCAGCTGATTGGTAAGACAAGGTTGGCAAACAAGCTTTAGCAATACTTGTCCCAAAAAGGCCAACAGGTAAAAGTTGTAAAGAATTGGCAAAGGTATAATAAGTATAAGCCGGGGTGGAAACTAATGAGGCTAAAAAAAGTTCGGCATTTTTGCCAATTTGCAAAAAAGAAAGCTCAACTATTCTGGGAGCGGCTAGCCGGCCAATTTTTCTCACCCCCGGGTGAGTAGCATCCAAGGATAATTTAGGCCGAAACCCCATATAAATCGCTAAGGGCAACTGAATAAAAAAATGAAGAAAGGCGCCGGCGACTGCTCCAATCGTTGGTGCATAAATTCCAAATTTTCCGGCAAAAAAAACTGTCCCTAAAATTATCCCCAAGTTGTAAAAAAGCGGGGCAATGGCAGGAACTAAAAAACGCTGAAAAGATTCTAAAACTGCAGTTAAAAAATAACTCAAAATAAAAAAACCTTGGGCGAGCAAAAGAATTCTGGCTAATTTGGCAATTAACTCTACTTGGGTAAAAGTAAAACCAGGAGCAACAACTTGATAAAGAGGGCGAACGAGAAAGAATAAAACGGTACCTAAAAGGAGAAAAAATATTAAGGCAAAATTAAGACTCACACAGGCAACATACCAAGCCTGCCTTTCTTGTTTTTTTGAAAGATAGGCAGTAAAAGTGGGAATAAAAGCCGAAGAAAGACTACCAAAAATCAAAACTTCAAAAACAATCTCAGGTAGCCTAAAGGCAGCAAAATAAATTGAGAGGGCTTCGGCAGTAAAAAAATGGGCTAAAACGCGATTACGAACCAGCCCTAAAATCCGAGAGGCAGCAATCATTGCCATAATAATTAGGGCGGCGGAAAAGATATCGCCTTGGGGCTGGGTAAAAAAATTAGAACCATTACGAAGCACTCTTTTAAACATTGCTTTTTTAATTATAAAACGCTATACTTATTTCTACAATATGCCATTAACTAAATCTGCTAAAAAGGCACTAAGACAACAACGGCGACGAACAATAATCAACCTAAGAATCAAAAAAAGGGTAAGGCAAGCAATAAAATCCTTCAAGAAAAATCCCACCAATAAGGCTTACGCTCTGGTTTCAAGTTTGTTAGCTCGAGCGGCAAAAAAGAAAGTTATTCACCAAAAAAAGGCTTCCCGTTTAAAATCACGATTGGCAAAATTACTCTCCCAAGTGCGCTCGAAAGCGCAAAAACTTCCAGCGAAGAGTGTCAGCAAAGTTAAAAAAAGAGTAAAAAAACGGGTTAAGAACTAAATCATAGCTCCCCACAAACTCCACCAATTTAGCCCCAAAACCTTGTTTAAAACGATGAAAACCAAACCAAGGGTTGCTTGGATCTGGATTTGGACCAGGAGTCCCCCACATATCAAAAACCTGACAGCCTTTTTGTTTGCCAAATTTAATCGCCTCCCAGAATAAAGCATAAGGAGCCATTACTTCTTTATGGTCTCTGGTTGAAGCTCCATAGGGATAATACAAAACTTTATTGAAGGTAAAAAAGATATAAGCAGCTAAAACCTCCCTTTTATATTTTGCTAAAAAAAGATGATAAATATCAGTTGGCGAGAGGGTCTCCCATAAAAGCCGATGATAGGAAGGGGTATGAGCATAAAAACGCTGACGACGAGTAGTCTCTAATAATAATTTCAGGTAAATTTTGAAAGCTTTTGGAGAATTATCCTCAACCACTTCAACTCCATGACGTTGGCTTAAGCGAATGTTATAGCGAGTTTTCGGTTTCATTTCTGCTAAAAGCTGATTTTCTGGTTTAGTCAAATCAAGCTGAAAAGTAAAGCGCGTAAAAAGAGGCCGTCCAACCCGACAACCATTAGCCAAAAGAAATTCCCTAACTTTTTCCCAGGCACTTTTTTGAAACTGTTCATAATCAACCCCTACATTCGGTTCCAACTTGACAAAAATAGCTCTTTTTTCAAGGCCAATCTTTCTTAAACTTTCAATCATAATTTTGTCAGGCATCGGTCCCTTGGGCAAATAAATAACAGTATAAGGAAGTTTTGGCAGGGGGTGAACAGTTATCTGATAACCAACTTTAAGTTCGTCCCCGTCAAAAACTCCCAATCTTATAACCTCTATGCCTGTTTTTTTTCGGAATTCTCCCCATTCCCAACTTTGGATGGGATGAGTTACGACCTGATTAAACTGGTCTTTTTCTTCTTCGAGAACCTCTCTGATAATCATCTTTTAAGATCTTGACATAAATCAGGGTAATTTACAAATTTAATTAAATCAGTGGGGAGGTCGTTAACAAATCGAGAAACAGGATTGTGAAAATATTGGCCAAAATAAAGCCGGCGGCGAGCAAAACTCAAATAAAGCTCTTCTTTTGCTCTTGTCATCCCGACATAACAAAGTCGGCGTTCTTCTTCTAGCTCCTCTTTACTCCCCATGCTTTTAATATGAGGGAGCAAACCTTCCTCCATGCCAACCATAAAAACTACTGGAAATTCCGTTCCTTTTGCCGCATGAATAGTCATTAAAGTCACCGCCTCAAACTCTCCATCTGGTCTTCCCGAGTTTGCCGGCAAATATTCCGCTGTAAGCAAAGAAACGTTTTCTAAAAAAGCACCCAAATACGGAAATTCACTGGCTACTGAACGGAGTTCCTTAATATTTTCCAACCTTGATAAATCCTCTTCATTTTTTGGGTTGAACATCTCCAGATATCCTACCTTTTTTAAAACTTCATCCAAAAGCTCCAGGGTTGAAAAATTTTTATTTTTAATTTTTTTCCTAAATTTGGCAAATTTTTTAAACCGCTCCTCTCCTAACTTTTTCACTCTTTTTAAAGAAATATTATCATTAGGGTCAAACAACAGCCTTAAGTAAGCTAGACAATCCTTAATTTCCTTTCGTTCATAAAAACGTACCCCGCCGATTAGAACATAGGGAATTCCCGCATGCAAAAAAACCTCCTCAAGGGTCCGAGATTGGGCGTTTGTCCGATACAAAATTGCAAAATCTGAATATTGGTAGCCAGAATTCCTTATTGTTTCCAAAACAAAAAAAGCTTCTTCTTTTTGGTCTTTAGCACAATAAAGAAAAACCGGCTTCCCTTTCTTTTTTTCTGCTTCCATTTTTAAAACCGGATGGGTGGTATTTCTCTTAATTACTTCCCAGGCAGCGTCTAAAATTATTTGAGTCGATCGATAGTTTTGTTCAAGATTGATAATTTTAATTTCTGGAAAGTCCTTCTTAAGATTTAAAAGATTGCGAAAATTTGCTCCCCTAAATCCATAAATTGCCTGCGAAGCATCACCAACTACACATAATTTTCTTTTTTTCTTGGCCAACAATCGAGTTAAAACATATTGCGCCTGATTTGTGTCTTGATATTCATCAATTAAAATGTAATCGAACTGCTGTTGATATTTTTCTAGAATTTTCTTCTCTTTCTGAAAAAGCCTTACTGCTTCTAAAAGCAAATCATCAAAATCCAAAGCTTGGTATTTTTTTAAAAGTCGCTGATAGGTCAAATAAATTCTGACAGCAGTAGTTTGAAGGGGACCGAAGGCATATTGGGGATATTCCAGGGCGGAAATCAGCTCATTTTTTGCTTGAGAAATAAGATTTAGGATGCTTACCGGTTTAAATTTATCAGTGGAAATATCAATCTCTTTCATTGCCGCCCTGACTGTTTCTAACTGATCTGCCTCATCATAAATAACAAAGTTTGGGGAAATCCCTAAGACTTTTCCTTCAATTCGCAAAACCTTGGCACAAAAAGAATGAAAAGTACCACTCATTGAAGGAATTTCTCCAGTTAGTTTTTTAATCCGCTTTTTCATTTCTTCCGCCGCTTTATTGGTAAAAGTCAAAAGTAAAATATTTTCAGGAGCAATTCCCTTTCCAATCAGCCAAGCAGTTTTATAGGTTAAAACTCTTGTCTTTCCTGATCCCGGACCGGCTAACACCAAAAGCGGTCCCTTATCAAAAACAACCGCTTCTTGCTGAGAAGGATTAAGATGAGATAAAATATCGCTGTCCACAAAATAATTTTAGCATGAGAGAAATTTTTAAGAAAATAATTCTTTTGGGAATTTCTGGGGTAATTGTGATCCTTGGGATATTTTTTTATTTTTTCCAGCAATTTCCCGAAAAACGGATAAATTTTTTAATTTTAGGAATTGCCGGGGAAAACCATGAGGGTAAGGATCTTACCGACACTATCATCTTCACCTCATTTAACCTTAAAACAGGGGGCGTTCTTTTTTTATCAATTCCTCGGGATATTTGGATTCCTAAGTGGCGGGCAAAATTAAACAGCATCTATCATTATAAAGGATTGGGAGAAACAAAAAAAACAGTTGGGGAAATTTTGGGTCAAGAAGTAAATTACGGAATTGTCATTGATTTTGAAGTTTTTAAGAAAACAATCGATGTTTTAGGGGGAATAACCGTTGAGGTTGAAAGAAGTTTTGACGATTTTAAATATCCGATTCCTGGTAAAGAAAATGACTTATGTGGAGGCGACCCAGAATATAAATGTCGCTATGAACACCTTCATTTTGAGGCAGGAAAACAGGAGATGGATGGCGAAACTGCCTTAAAATTTGTCCGCTCCCGAAACGCTACCGGGGAGGAGGGAACAGATTTTGCCCGCGCTGCTCGTCAACAAAAGATAATCTTGGCAATCAAAAACAAAATTCTTTCTCCAAGATTTTTTCTTTCCCCTGGAAAGCCACTCCAATTATTTAAACTGATCAGTTTAAATATTCAAACAGATATTTCTAAAGAAAATTATTGGGAGTTGGCAAAAATCGCCCTAAGATTTAGAAGCAAAAATCTTAAGATGGAAGTTTTAAATAATAACTATCTAATTACCCCCCAAACATCAAAAGAAAAATATGACAACCAATGGGTATTAGTGCCAAAATCTGGAGATTGGTTAGAAATCCAGGAATATGTTAAAAAATTTCTAATTTCTAATGACTAATTTCTAATTTTGTAGATTTTTGTTTGCCCCGAAGTAAAAACAACCTCTCCTAAACTTGAAAATTTCTGTTCATTTAATTTTGGATATTGTTGCCTTTCTAAACTTCCTACGAAAATATAACCAACATTATATTTCCTTAAAAGAAGTTTTGTTCTTTCTAAATCAGTCGATTCATAAATTTCTTGAACGTCTTCTGTCCTTTTGGCTGGTTCATCAAAAGACCCCCGCCAATACCATTCATGAACTCGCCAACCTAAAATCGTTGGCAAACCGGTAAAAACTGAAACTCGAGCAAAATCAGTATAGCTTTTTTCCCCAACTGCTTCGACTATTGTCGGTTGTTCTAAAACATTATTGTTTAACCATTGAATTCCTTTATAATCATCAGGATAAAGGCTTTTTAAAAATGTGGTTCCATCCAATCCTTTATAATCTCTAAGTTTATTGTATGGTTGTGATAAAGACCAAATAGGATAAAGCATCGGTAAACATATATTTATTCCAATGATTAAACATAAAATAATCTTTTTAAAATTTAATTTTTTAGGAATTATCCTTATGGCAATATACCCAATTACTACATCAAATAAAACAAAAGCCTGAAGAGTTACCTTCCAAACCGTATTTGCTCGATAAAAATCGGTCCCGGAAATATCTTTTTGATAAAAAAATTCTGAAAACCAGATTAACCCAAAAGCACAAAAAATAATTATTAAAACAAAAATATCAACCTTAGGTAATCGCAAAAAAAATTTACGCAAGCGAGATAAAAAATTCTTTGGGCTAATTTTAAAAAACAAATTTTTTGACCCAAGAAAAAAAATATAAATTATGAATAAAATCGCAAAAAACGACTGGTATCCCCAAACAACAAATAACTGAAACCAATAAAGCGGAGAAAGTAAATGCCCCAAACGAGTCAGATGGATTCCCTGAGTTGGATTTTTGAAATTAACCAAAAAGGGCAATAATAAAACTAAAGAAATAGTCAAAATCTTTAAAATTTCCGCCGACGTTGTTTTTAATGTTTCAATGTTAAAACCATATTTAAGAAGGCTTCTTGCCGAAAGAACGACGCTCATTATTCCAAAATAAATTGGAAAATCCCAAGTGTTGGTCATCCACATCACTGGTAAAATTAAGGCCATTACTAAACTTTCAATTGGCATGAATGTTTTCTTGTCTTTTTTTATAAAAACAGCCAAAAGAAGAGCCACAAATGTGAGAACAAAACAAACATCTATAATTTGGGCATGGAGGTCACCCAAAACATAAGAATAGGCAGGAAATTCGGTAATTAATTTATCATCTGTTTCCGGATAATGACCAATATAGCTTCTCGGATCAGCATAAAAATAAGATTTAACAGCTCCTTGATAAATACCAATATTTTTCGCAAAAGGAAGAATTATTGCGTAAACAAAAGTATGCAAATTTCCCCCTAAAGAAAGAAGAAAGGCGGATATTAAACCAGCAGTGGCTATTTTTTTAAAATTATTTTCCCCTAAAAGATAAAACAAATTAGCGGTTAAAGAAAAAGTTAAAGAAAAACCGAAAGCAAAAAGAGTAGCTACACTAAGATTATAGGTAATTGCCGGGGGAATTCTTGTTAGCTTTGTTAAAAAGGCAAAAACATAGTGTCCATAATAGTAATAATTAGCTGGTTTTCCTGCCAACCACATATCAACTGGGGGCATAAATTTAGTCCGCAATAAATTATTTAAAAAAGCAAAATCCATAAATTTCTCAACACCATGAATATCTGGAAGTTGACCCCGCACAAAAGAAAAGAAAACTAGGACAGAGAAAAAAATAACTTCTTCCCAAACAAATATTTCTTTAAATTGTCCAAGTCCATTAAACTTTTTAAAAATCACAATTGCTGAAAAAAATAATAAAAACAAAATTGTAGGGTAAGTAAATGGCAAAATCTTAAGGGAGGAAAAAAACCATAAAGTTAGCGTTAAAAATACTAAACCAATTGTTTTTGAAAATAAATAGCCCCCGTCAAAAAACCCCTCAAAAATTTTCTTGGTTATAGGTAAAAAAATAAATCCAATTAACAACAAAAAAAACCACCAAACAAAAAGAGGAATTATATCTTTTTCCAAAAGAAAATAGGCTGTATAAACCAAAAGCAAAATTAAAAATATTAATTTTTTATTAAAGTTTATTTTTTCCTTGGCAAACATTTTTGGAAAGACAAGAAAGAATAGATAAAAATAATTAAAGAAATACTGGCAATAAACAAGGCTAAAATATCATCTTTTGCCAACCAATAAATATCTCTTTTTGCCAATTCATACATATAAGCTTGATTAACCATTACACACATACTTAAAACTATTGTAGGTATCCACAAAGAAGAGCTCCATAAAACACAGACTGTTAAAAAAATGATTGCCGGCACTAAATAACGTTCGTGCATTCTTATCCCAAACATAAAAAATCCGAAAGCAAGAAGATAGGAAAGATAATATAAAGAAAATTGGCTTGATTTATTTTTAAGCAAAAACCAAATTATATATCCCCACAAGGCGACAATTAAAATCTTGCTCCAAATAGCATAAGTTAAACCAAAAAATGGTCGGTTATCAAAAGCTATCTGCCCCCCTAAAATTGTCCATAAATTAAAACCATTAGCGGTAGCGTATGGATAATCATTAACATATTTTAAATACAAACGAGGTAACCATAAGAAAAAATCTAAAATTTCTTTGCTATTAAAATTAAGGGACGATAATACGGGAAAGACCAAAATCGTATAAGTTAAAATTACGCTAACTCCCCCAGCTAACAACTTTCGCCAGTAATTTTTATTAGAAATAATTTCCCTCAATTTTATGTCTTGAAAGAGAAATAAATAAAAAACCAGCGGAAACAAAAGAATGCTTTGGGGCTTGGTTAAAACAGCAATGGTGTAAGTAATTATGGCTAAAATTTGTTTATTTAAAGTAAAAAGATAAACCACCACAAATAAAACTGTTGCTAAAAGCGAATCAAATTGTCCCCAAACTGAAGAATTAATAAAAATCGCTGGATTAAGAATATAAAAAATCCCCAACCAAAACCCCACTTTTTGCCTTTTTTGCTGTTTACCGATCAAATAAATTAAAAAACCACCTAAAAAATCAAAAAAACTTGGCCAAAACTTAATTAAAACCTCATGGGTAAAATCACTTACTTTAAAAAAAGAAGCAATTTTGCCCGAGATAAGTAAAAGATATAAATAAGCTGGTCCATAAACCAAATGAGTTTGATATATTCCCCTAAATCCCCTATCAGCCAAATAATGGCTCCAATAATTATATCCGCCCATATCTACCCGATGACTGGGGAATAAAGTAAATAAAAATCTGATAATTATAGCGGAAAAAATGATAATTGCTGGAGAAATATTCTTTAATTTTTTAAACATATAAAATATCCCCTCATCCAATACCTATTATACCAATTCTGCTATAATTTTATTATCTACAATATGAACTTATGAATATCAAAATTTTTTTAAAAATTTTTTTTCTTCATTGCTTGTTTTTTATTTTAGGAACGGTATTTTTTGTTTTTCTTTTCCACACGAAATTATTAAGTAACATCGATGTTCTTTTTTATCGAGGAATTGGTCTTTTGCTAATTTCTAGCATTTTTTTGTTTGCAGTAATGGTCTTTTATAAAAAAATAAGTAATGGGTTTTTTACTCTTCGTGATATTATTTTAGCCCTGGTTTTATTTTTCTGTGTAAACTTAACATTTTTTACCCATCTTCCCGTAACCGCCGAACGCTCGATTTCTGTTTTTCTTTTAGATTACTTCAATAAAAACTCAGATAGATATTTAACAAAAGAGGAAGTTACCAAAATATTTATTGATAAATATCTTTATGAAGATAACGCAATGGAAAAAAGACTTAACGAGCAAATTTTTTCTGGAAATATTGAGAAAAAGGGAGAAAATTATAAAATCTCCGAACAAGGCAGGTCTCTTATGAAATTTTATAGGTTAATCCGCGCCGTTTTCAATATTCGAAAATGGCGTAATTTTTAGAATCACTAAAAAGTAAAACTAAAATCAGAATGAAAAGAAAGGCTAAGTTAAAGATTATTGTCGTTATGCCTGCCTATAATGCAGAAAGGACTTTGGAAAAAACCTACCGAGATATTCCAAAGGGATTGGTAGATGAGGTCATTTTAGTAGATGATAAAAGTAAAGACAAAACTGTCAAAATCGCCAAAAAATTGGGGTTAACGGTTTTTGTCCACCCCAATAATCTGGGCTATGGTGGAAATCAAAAAACTTGCTATTGGGAAGCCTTAAAAAGAAAACCAGATATTGTAGTTATGCTTCATCCAGATTATCAATATGATGCAACTTTAATGGGCGAATTAGTCAAGCCAATCATTGACGATCGGTTTGATATCATGCTAGGAAGTCGGATAAGGACTAGAAAAGAAGCCCTTGAATGTGGAATGCCAATTTATAAATACTTTGGTAATCGCCTCCTGACAATAATCGAAAATGTTGTTCTTGGGCTTAACCTTTCCGAATATCACACTGGCTATCGGGCCTACAAAAGAAAAGTTTTAGAAACAATTCCCTTCCAAAAATTTTCCAACGACTTCGTTTTCGACCAACAAATACTAATTGCCGCGGCTAAAAGAGGTTTTAGAATTGGCGAAATTCCCGTTCCTGTTCGCTATTTTCCTGAAGCTTCCTCAATCAATCTTCAAAACTCGGTAAAATATGGTTTAGAAACACTCAGATTTCTATTTAAAAATAAATTCGTATCGATTTGATATTAGATTCCAAATAACGGATATTTCCCCCAGATAGAAAGCATAAATATAAGATTAAAAAGAACGCTGTAAGCTATTAAAGCTTTGTGAGATAACTCTAGTTTTCCTTTTAAAAACCTCAAAAGGATCAATAAAAGAAATGGGTAAAAATCCAGTGCATACCTATAACCATATTGAGCGTAACCAATACCATAATAGGTGAAGTTTGGGATAGCAATCGCCAGAATTGATATGATTTCTTTCCAAAAAAGGCTTATGGGCATAAAGAAAAAAGGTAACAAAAGTAGGGGGGAGGTGTAAATTATACTCAATCCCCATTCATCGGCCCGAAGGAAGGGAAATTTAGGTAAATAAGAACTATCTTTTATTAATTCTGGACCCCTGAAAAGAAAATAATAAATATTATGAGGGATATGCCTGAAAGAAAAAAGTCCATATTTCTGAGCGGCAGGGTAGTTGGCTGAGTAAGGAAGGGTTATGTTATAAGAATAACCGCTTTCCCAAAAACTGCCGAAACGGCAAAAATTATATAAACATAAAATCCCAAGCGTAATAAAAAGAGGTAAAATTATATGAAAAAGCTTTACAAATTTAGCTTCAATAGAATTTTTATCACAAAAAATATTAAGAATAAAAAAAATAACTGACAAAGCTATTGTTTGTCGTGTCGCCATTGCCAATGATAAGTAAAGCCCAATCAGAAAATATCGTTTTTTAAAATAAAATTCATTTATAGCTAAAAAAACAAACAAGGGGGCAATTGCCTGAGCTTGAAAAGCTGAAATATTAACCAGACAGAGAAACGAATATATAGTCCCCCAAACCCAAAAAGTAGCTATCCACAAAGAGTCAATCTGATTATAGCCTAATTTTTGAGCAATACGAAATACTAAGTAAAAACTGAATAATGCTACTAAGATAGTTAAAATATGTTGAGAAAAATTCACTCCCCAAATAGAAACAGGGATCGTTAATAGCAAGGCTGGCAAGGGCCCGAAATAAAGATAATATTTACCCTTGAATAAGGCAATATCGCCATATGGGAAACCCTTAGTTTCTGGAACTAAGTCTAATCTTTTCTCCAAAAGACTTTTCGCCAACATCACAAAATGCTGGTCGTTTGAACTTAAATTAGAAACCGTATAAATTTTCCAAGAAAAAAACAAGCAAAAAAGAACTAAAATTGATACAAAAAAATATTGGACAGGATTTTTTCTAATTTCACTCATTTTTTAAGTAGACACAAGGATTATTCAAATTAATACTCTCAAGCTTTAAAATTCTTAAAGTTTGGTAATCATTACGAGGGTCGGGGAAAATCCATCGACATTCAGAATGAACAACTGGTTGCTTCTGGCGATTTGCTGCTAAAATAAGATCGTTTCTTTTTTTTGCCAGAAGAAGAAATTGTAAATTATAGGTAATGCCGTCGTTGCCTGCTAGGTGGTTACTTAGTCCATAAAATGTCTGATCTAGAATTTTAATTTTACCCCAAATTTTACCGGAGATAGGGTCAAGCGAAAATAATGCACTTAAAAATACAATAACAGTAATGGCAGATATCACTGTGGAAGCAATAATTTTATTTTTCTCCATTTGTTTACCAAGAAAAAAACTAACCGCCATATACAAGAACGGGATTAAGGGTAAAATATAACGAGGGATTGTATAGGTCTGGAAACAAAGGACAGTTAAAAAGTAACTAACGGAAAAAAGGGCTACCGTAGTAGCTGTTTTTGCCAAATATGTTCTTTCCAGGAAATGACGGAATATTTTTTCCCGATAGAAGCTATTCCATAAAAACATAACTAAACCTAGGGCGAAAATTAACCAAAAAAACCAGTTAAAATTCAAAAAGAATAATTGAAGCCAATGCTGATAGGCATATTGATTAAATATTTTTAAGGTAAGGATATTGTTTATCATCGTATAATAAGTTCCCTTACTAGCCGTTTCTGCAAATATCCAGTCACTCCATGATTTTTGGTGATTAATTTTTAAAAACTGCCACCACCCAAATGAAGCAAACAGGGGTAAAAAATGATAAAAAAGTTCATTTAAACGAGTCCGACGAGATAAAAAGATTAATTCGGCCAATAATGAGCATAATATCAACAAAATTGCAGATTCTTTCGATAAAAATGCAAACGTTACCAAAACAGCATATAGAGAGTATTTCTGATAAGCCAAACAGGTTAAAGAAGCTAAAATTAGACAAGTTAAAAGATAGTCTCTTAAGGAAAAAATGCCATTGCTTATATACATCGGGCTAGAAGCCAAAAGAAGGCTACTGATTCTGGCAACATTACGATTGAACATCCGATGGCTTAAAAAATAAATAGTTACTATCCCGATAATTCCGAAGAGATAGCCCAAAAGCTCATAAGCAATAATCTTTTCTCCAATTAAGTCTATCAGTAATTTAGAAATTATTAGCTTGAGCGGCGGATGGACTGAGCCCCATCTTTGAAAATACTGAACAAAACCACCCTGCTGATAATCGAAAACTTGGACAAAGTCAATATTGCCATCAAGATAAGGAATTATATTTAGGAATGGGAGGTAAAGACAAGAAAAAATTATAATCGGGCAAATGATAAATTTATCCAGCTTTATTTTCATATTTCAATCAAAATTACAATGAGGATAAACCGAGTAAACATTTAGTCTAGAATCAGGATTACTGTAAACTAGAGTTAAATTTTGCTTAAAAATATAATCATTTATCCTCAAGTCAAAATCGTAATCGCGTGGAGTAACTGCAATATAGCTAATTTTATTCAGTCTGAGTAAGGAGCATAAATCTTGAAGGTCTGATGCGCTGAAAATGTTGTGGAGAATTTTATCTCTTTTATTAGTATTATATCCTGCCGACCAAGGAAAATAGGGCCAGCCTAAAAAAACCTTTCTTCCTGCAAGACTAGCGGGATGATAAAGATAAGAAGAGTTAAGAAAAACTGCATTGGGTGGAGTATTCTCTTTTATCCACAAAACATCGGGATTTTTAGGTGCATCGTCGATGGTATAAAAAACATCATTTTTAATTGGAAAAAAATCAATAATTCCAGAAAATATCATTAAAAAAACTAAAATTGGGGTAATTAGTTTTCCTAAAATTTTCTTTTGCCAAACCCACCAAATTGCAAAAGCGGAAAACATGTTACCAATAATAATAAATAGATTGAAAAACTTATGATTGGCGGCAATTTCCGGAGAAAACTGAAAAAGATTACCGATAAGAAAAAGGGGTAAAATGACTAAAAAAAGTTTTTTGGCAATCTTGTTGGCTAAAAGAAAGCCAAGGGGTATTAAAATTAAAGAAAGTCCAAGATTTTGGAACCAGTAAGAAAGAAATTTTGGGGTAGTTAGAGGATAATTAATTAAATACCCAGGACGAAAAGAAATCAGCGGTATATTACCCCCAAATTGATAAGTGAGTTGAGGTAGGGCTAAAAGACTCGCAAATAAACCAATTTCTAAAATAAATAGGCGGAGTCTTGGAAAATACAAAAAAAATGAAAACAAAATTACTCCGGTAATTAAAAAGGCAACTTTATGAAAAAATGGCAAAATCCCAAGCAGAAAACTTATCAACAAGATATCCCATTTTTTTAATTTTTTATCCTCTTTGATTGACTTTAGAAGCAGATAAATTATTAAAAGAGCAAAAAAATAAGAAGCTCCTAGGTGTCTTTGATTAGTATAAATATTTAAACTCCAAAAAGCAGAAATAATTTTACCATCATAAGGACCAAATGAAGGAAAGTTCCTGTTGTTAATAATTTCAGAAATTGTATTTAAAGATAGGGGGTGTTGACGAAAAAATTCTAAAAAAGATAAAGAACTGTTGAAAAGAAAAAAGACAACCGCCAGTAAAGCAACTGACTTTTTAGCAAAAATAAGCTTTGCCAATAAATAAATTATTACCAAAAGTCCGAAGAAGCCTAAAGCGCTAGGGAAGTTTAGAGCCCAATTTAAAGGCAGGCCAATTTTTTCCAGCATCCCTACTAAAAAATAAAAAAGAAAATGATATTTTATTGGTTCTCCAGGAAATAAAGGATATTCTGGTGGCCAGTTTTTCCCCCAAGAAAAAGAGCGAATTAGAGGAATATTAGCGGCAAAATCACTCCAAACCTTGGCAGCAATTAACATCTGAGCATCTTTATAACCAAATGTATGCCACATCAACCACCAAGAAAAACAAAAGGCAAAAATTACCAAAATTGCTTCTGGCCAGTTTTTCTTAATTATTTTCAATAATTTCTTGAGCAATTTTTTCGCCTTGTTCAATGGCATAATTCACCCCCCTGTCCCAAGGATAAACTGTTTGCATATTTGCTAAACAGATATTTTTCGGTAAAGATTTTTTAATTTTTAAAAGTAATTTTGAGTAGTTAACAGGAACGATTGGTTGAGCAAAAAAATTAGTCAATAGTGAATAGTCAATAGTGAATAGTCGAAAATTATAATTTGAATTTATTTTTTGTAAAAATGGCCGAAATTCTTCAAAAATTTGTTTGGCGGTCATTTCAAAATATCTATGATTTTGGGGATAATAACCCCCAACATATAAAATATGCTGGCCACCGTAATATTTAGGATCAATAAAATTGGTATGCTCCACCACCGTGACGAAAGGAAAACCTGGCTCATTAATATTCAACCAATAAGTGCCATCGGTTAAAAATTGCTTTTTTAAAAGCAAAATCAAATTAATTGCTCCTAACATTGGTAGCATTTTTGTTTTGAAAAATTTTTGGACAGGAGTTGTAATAATTACTTTATCAAAACCTTTTAATTCTTTTAAATTTTTGATCTCGCAATTTAAAAACATTTTCCCGCCACTTTCTTTTATCTTTTTAACCAGCGGTTCAATCAAAACCCGGAAACCACCTTTTAAATATCCCAATTTCCTACTTCTTTTTTTAATCCTTGCCCAAAACCAAGCAGCGGAAATTTTTTTAGCATAAGAGCCAAATTTTCCTCGCAAAAGTGGCTGCCAAAGAATTTGAAAAGTTCGCTGACCATAGGCAGAAACAAGCCAATCCCAGGCAGAAATTTTCTCAAGCGATTGCCAATTATTGTTAACTTTAAGATAGGCAGTAACTGAAGCAGCACGGATTTTCTCCAAAAAATTTAAATGAGGAAAAGTAAAAAGACTTAAGGGCGAATCAAATTGGGAAATTTTGCCATTATAGAAAATTGAAGTTTTAGGACGAGTATAAAAAAGCTGGGAAGAAAGTCCCAATTCGGAAATCAAATTTTTAGCCGCCCTATCGGAAACAAAAAGATGGTGGAAAAAATTTTCCAAAGACCAATGCCAATTTTCTTTCTTAAAACCAGCGGCCAAACCACCGGGAAATTTTTCTTTTTCCAAAACAACAACCTGATGATTTTTTTGGGAAAGTCTCCAGCCCGCAGTCAACCCAGTAATGCCTGCGCCAATAACGGCAATTTTCATAAACTTATTTTAGCACAAGAGAATCTTGTTATAAGACCAGAAGCAAACTAGTAAGGACCAGAATGATTCCGCCAAAAACCGTCCCTAAGGTAGGCAAAGTAAATCCAGCCTCGGGTAATTCAACCTTAGCCACATAAGTGGTGGGAGTTGAGGTTGTCTCGACTCGAGGAATCGAAGTTGGAGTCAGAGTAGCGGTTGGGGTTGGTTGGAGTATTGGCGTAGCTGTGGGTACAGGCGTTCCTGTAGCTATGGAAGTGGGGGTTGGGCTTGGTGTTACTGTTCCGGTAGGTGTTGGGGTAATAGTTGGAGTTGGGCTTAAAATACAAAAAGTTAAAGCGCAGGGAGGAGTAGGAGTAGCTTCAACAGCGGGCGCTGGTAGAGGCACCGTTGGCGCTACCGGTTTTTCCCTTAATTGGTAAAGCCTGATGGCGGTAATAACCGCAATTATTCCCAAAATAGTGGTAGCAAAAACAAGTAAAATTAAATACCAGTTTTTCTTTAAGCTTTCTATCATATTTAGTAGGCTTGCCCCCATTGGGTGCAACCCTGACTATTACAAGCTCGACACTCTACTTTATAACATCCGTAACTGGGAATTTCATAAGAAATCTGCCCTTGATATTGACCTTCTGTTAAAGTTGGTGTCGCTGTTGGTAGGATTTCTGGTTGTCCGGAATCGATACTAACCCTAAATTCAAAACGGCTAACCGGGATTTCGCTTGTTGCCACACAAGTTAGAGTAATTGTATCCCCCGGCTTTTTAGTATTCGGTGCCGGAGTTGCTCCTAAACTGACACAGGTTAAAGGTCCTGGGGTAGGAGTAACGGTCGGAGTAGGTGTAACCGTCGGGGTTGAGGTAGGTGTTACGGGATAGCATCTTTGCTGCCAATTTCCCCCACAATTGTTAGTCACAAACCAACAATTACCCACTGCCCCAGTCCAATTTCCCGAGCCATCAGGATATTCTTCAATAACATCAAGCTGGAAAACTCCACAATCAGGAGGAGGCGAAGAGTAAGCACACATCATTTCCTCACCCGGAGCAAGTCGCTTATCCCAACGAATATTATGACCCAAATCACACTTTCCTTCAGGAATCCCTGGACATTTACAACCATCCAAAGAATCGTCCCCAGAAACTCCAGGCTGACCTCTTTTTTCAATACAAGCAAGGTGCCTAGGTGTTTGGCCGATGTTTTTAATTATGAAACCAGTACCCCATTGATTCGGACTACATTGCCACCAATTACCCTCTGCTCTTTTTCTTATCTCCTGCCTTTGTTTAACTAAAAATACAGCCAGAGGAATGGAAACAACTAACAGAGAAAAACCTAAAAAGGCTAAAAAAACTTTAAACTTCTTTGGTTTTCCTAAAGAAGAACCGACAGATTCGGGCTGGGGTTGAGTTAATTGGAAATTTGGAGGGATATTAGTATAGGACAGGTTTTCGGGCATTAGATTTTCCTCAATAAAATATTACTTAATATTCCTAAAATTATCAATCCTCCTCCCATTATGGAGAACAAAAATGTGGGACTCAAGTTTCCAGGCTGGGGAATTCCTCCTTCAGTTGAAGGAAGAGAAATCCGAGCTGAAGTCGTGGGGGCAGGAGTTGGAGTTAAAGTTAACAGGGGAATTGGTGTTGGAGTTGGTGTAATGGTGGGGGTAATTGTCGCTGAAGGGCTAGCGGTAAATGAGGGCAAATCGCTAGAGCCGACAGCCAAAACCCTAAAGGAGCGAGTAATTTTTCGGCCATCTGCTAAACTTACAGTTACTGTATGTTGCCCCGGGGAAAGATCACTTGGCGGTACCCAACTCCAAGTCCCATCTTCATTAATAGTCACTTGAGAGGTTAAAGTTTCTGGGGAATTGATAGCAATGGTTAAACTTTCTCCTGCTGGTCCGGTTCCCAAAAATTCTGGCTTTGATGTGTTAACTTCTTCTCCCTCCGAAGGATTGATAATCGTCAGGCTGACTGATGGAGAAGTTCCTTCTTCAACCGAAAATCTTGAAGAAGAAGACGATTGCCCGGAGGTTGGCGTTGGTTGAGGAGGAGCTTTCCGAAAATCAAAACTACCACCCAAAGTAATCGTGGGCAAAGGGCTATCATATTTAGTGACCGCAACTGCGGTCGCTGTTCCCGCCGGCCCACCTTGAACAAAAATCTCTTCAACTGAAGCCTCCTTATCATAAGTTGCCCAAGAGGATAAATCAGCGGAACGGGCAAGATTCAGAGGAATTACCCAAGACCCCGAAGCTTTTGTAAGAGTCGACAGGGGAGCAGCATTAGCTAAGGAAAGATAAACAATTACCCCTTCGGCTGGTGAACCATCTTGTTTAAGAATAATTCCATAAGCAACATCATTAGTAGGCATTGTTCCTTGAACAGTCGGGGCAGTTAGTACTTGATAAGGTTGGCCATTGTTATCAAAGGTTTTTCCTCCAGAGTTGATTTTGAAAAAATAATTTGTTGCCGGTTTTAAGTTTTTAAGAGTCGCGTGATGGGCCCAAAATTTTCCTTGTTGACCAGAAAGTTGATCCCGATCATCAAGGGCGGTGAATGAAAGTTCTCTCCCCGCTCCATATTGAACAAAGCCAACTGTTTGCTCATCAGTTATCCAAGAAACCGTAAAACTGTTGTCGGTAAGATTGGTAATTTTTATTTGTTTTGGAGTAATTTCTGGTTTAGCGCCAACCAACCATCGCGGAGCATTTTTAACCAAAAGCAATCCCGCGAGTCCCCCTATTAATAAAATGAAAAGGCCCAAAATAGTAGGAATCCGCCTATCTTTTCTCATTTATTCAACCTCGGCACTTTGAGTACTAACCTGCACACTAGTAAAATTCACCTCTTCTTCAGTAAACCAAAGGTTTTCCCTTATTTGATTAAGTATTTCTTTTTTAATTTTCGGCTCTAAGGGAGCCATTTGTCTTTGGGTCACTTCAGGAATAGTAGTTTTGGTTGCCGTCCGATAAACCTCAAACCCTATCCAAGTTAAAACAGTAATCAACGTCAAAACTGAAAAAATTAAGGCGTCTTTACCCAACTTAAAACCACTCATTTCTCCTCCTTTAAAAAATAAGCTTTAGCACTAATGCTTAAAATTAAACCCCCTGTCGTCCCTCTCGTCTTAAAGGCAAACCCATCAAGAAGAATAACCCTTCTTAGTTTAATTAAAGAACCCAGAAACCTTTTCAAATTTTCATAACTCCCCCCCAGGACTATTTTAAAGTCTACTGTCGAGGGTTTCTTTTCCTCAGTCTCACCTTTAAGATTAACCGGTGAATACTGGAGGGTTTCAAGAGAAACACCAGTTTTAAAAGCTAAAACCTCAAGTTGTTTCATTAAAAGAAAAATTTGAGAATCTTTAGGAAGGGTTTGATCAACAAGATAAAGGTCGTTTTGGACATTAGAATATTCTTGCTGGGCAGCATTTAGGTTATTTATTTTCTCCTCCAGTTTTTGGCTGACCAGTTTTTTGTCTTTTATTTCCCTAATCAAGCCAGTAATCGTCACTAAGGTTGGCTTAATGGCAAAAAAAAGAAAAAAAGCAGTGGTTAAAATTGAAAGAACAATTTCTGTATAAACTCGGACCTTTTTCTGGCGATAAAATTGACCAATATCAACAAAATAACGACGATAGCGATGAAATTCAGTTTGCCAATTAAAAGCCATTTTACTTTTGAACTAATTCTCCTTTAAGTTGAAATTTAATCCCAATTTCTTTCTCCATCTGGGAACTTACTTGTGATAAACTTAAGTTTTCAAATTTTGGAGATTCTTTTAAATTTCTCAAAAATGTACCTAGCCCTCTTTCAGACAGAGCGATTGCCGTTAGGCTTACTTGTTTACCAGTAACATTAAAATCAGCCAAATATACATCAACTGGAATTAAAGCCGCCAATTCGCTTAAAACTTCTTCTGCCCCTAACTGATTTTTTCTTAAACTTTCAATCGTTTGTAATTGCTTACCCAAAAAACGAAATTCTTTCTCAAATTGAGCCGAGGCTTCAACAATTGCTTGTTTTTGCTTAATTTCTTCTCCAAGGTCTGTTAAGTCGCGGTCAAGTTTAAACCGAGAAAGAAAGGCTAAAATCACAATCAACTCGGTAAAAATTACAATATGCCGGCCCACCGTTAAGGCCCATTTTAAAATTTTACCGAACGTTCCTTTTTCCCAATCTTCCTGAGGAAGAAATTCAATAGCAGTCTTTCGGGCAGCCATAGATTAAGTATAGGAGAATTAAGATGGCTTTGTAAAGTGCTAACTCCAGGCCTCGCACAATAAGCGGTATTCGCAGAAGTCACACAGGCTGGAAGGTTTTGGCTCAAAAGTACTTTTTTCGATTTCTTTTGCTTTCTTGATTAATGCTTCTTTCGCCAAAGAAAGTTGTTGACTTGTTCTTTTGGTAGATTTTTTCTCACCTGTTTCCAAAAAATAAAAACTTAAAATTACCTGCTCGGGTTTTTTTCCATAAATTCCTAAATCGGTAGCAGCTAAGGCATAAACAGTCATTTGTAAAGACTCATCAATCTCTTTTTGCTCCCAGGCCTTTCCAGTTTTGTAATCAATAATCTCTAAATTTCCCCCAACCTCATCAACCCTGTCTATTTTTCCCCCAATTTTTAACGTTGGGGAAACTTTAATCACAAATGTTTGTTCTAAAGACTGAGGAATAATCTTAGGGTCAAAGCTTTTTTCAAAAAAATCTCCCAATATTTTTTCTCCCTGTTTCTTCATCCGCATTTCGTGAGCCTTACTTGCATATCCCTCTGAAATCCAGTTTTTCTCCAAAAGACTAAAAAGTTCTTTTTTGCCTAATTTCTCGCCTTTTTTTATTCCCTGATAAAAATCATAGAGGGTTTTATGAATAGCATTACCAAAGCTTTGAGCCGCCGAAGGAGGAGCGGGAATCCGTTGAATAAAGCGATATCGATACTGTAAAGGACAAGTATTAAAAGCTTCAATCTGAGAATAAGAGAGATAGTTAATCGATAATTGAGAATTGAGAATTGATGATTCTTCTTTTGGTTTTTGCCAATCAAAAATGCTTAATTGCTGCTTTTGTTCTAATTTTTTAACTTCCAATTTCTTAATTTCTTCTTCTCCCAAAGCCTCAACCACAAAAGGAGAAATCTTTCTTTCCCTTTTCCCTTCCCCATAATAATTGGCGGCGGTAAAATAAAGCTTATCAGCCGCTCGGGTCATTCCCACATAAAATAGCCTCCTTTCTTCTTGTTCATGATAATCACCGCTCGGAAGAATTTCTTTAATTAAAGCCTCGGGAATAGGAATTTGTTCTCTTCTTTCATAAGTAGGAAAACGGCCGGCAACCAAATTAACCAAAAAAACTACCGGAAATTCCAATCCCTTTGAGGAATGAACTGTCAAAAGATTAACCCGATTTTCCTCAACCCAATCAAAATTGTTTGCCAAGGGTGATTCCCCTAATTCCAGCGAAAGATTAATCCAATCAACTACCGCCGGAACAGTGGCGTCTTCATGGTCAACCTCATAAGTTTTCAACCTGTCAAAAAACTTGGAAATATTCTGAGCTTGTCTTTCTTCAGTTGGGGACTGATATTCGGTCAATTTTTTTAAAAGTCCGCTATCCTCCAGAAAATAGTAAAGAAGCTGACCGGCAGTTTCTTTAGGCAGAAGTTTTAAATGGCGATAAACCATCTTCACGAATTCTTGTATTTTTTCTCTTGTTTCTTGACTAACAAAAATCTTGCTCACCTGTTCGCAAGCTTCAAAAAGACTAAGATTTAGCCGCCGGGCATAGTTGTTTATAGCCGCTAAATCCCGAGCAGAGATATCAAAAACCTTCATCGAAAGAACTCGATACAAGGCAACATCATCCTCAAAATTATAAAGAACTTTTAAATAAGCAATTAGGTCTTTTACTTCTGGTTGGCGGAAAAGCTGACCTGGGCCTAAAAACTGATAAGGAATTCCTGCCCGAGACAAGGCTCTGACAAAAGGTTCAACATGATTGTTTGCCCGAACTAAAATCGCAATGTCCTTGTATTCATATTTCTTCTCGGCTAACTTGGTCAACTCGATTATCTTCTTTGCTACCTCTTCCGCTTCATTCTCAACCCGATCGGTATAAATAAACTCAATTGGCCACTCTTCAGTTTGGCGAACTGCCCTCAAATTTTTACTAATCCCCAACCTAACTTCCAAAGTATCCGGGTCATTATGTTTAATCAACTTATAAGCATGGTCCAAAATAGTTTGGGTTGAGCGATAATTTTTAATTAAAACTATCTGTTTTGCTCCTTGATACTCTTCCATAAATTGCAAAATATTAGAAACCGCCGCGCCTCTAAACTTATAAATTGACTGGGAATCATCGCCGACGACGGTTAAATTAGGATTGTCTTTTGGCGGAGCCAAAACTTTTAACAAGGCATACTGGGCATAATTTGTATCCTGAAATTCATCAACTAAGATATATTTGAATTGGTTTTGATACTGACGCAAAATATTTTTCCGAGTGCGAAAAAGTTTCAAGGTATTGGTAATTAAATCCCCAAAATCCATCGCCCCTTCCTTAACTTTTAATTCTTCGTAGGTCTCGTATGCTTTCGCCAATTCCAAATATTTTTCTGCTTCTTCTTTTTCGCTTTTAGTTTTAAGTTTTAAGTTTTTAGTTTGAGCCCAACGAAAATATTCGCTGGGCGATATATCCTCATCTTTTAACCTTGAGAAATGTTGCAATATCCCATCAACAAACTTAGTTGGATTACCTAAGGGCCGAAAATATTTGAGGTCAAATTTGAAAAGATTTTTGATTAAAAACTGAATTGTCTCCGCCTCAGTCATCAACTTATAATCAGGACTAAGCCCGATATGAATTGCCTCCTGCCTTAAAATCCGGTCGCAAAAAGAGTGAAAGGTGGAAATCCACATTTGGGTATAACCATAAGGAAGGGCAATATCTACCCGTTCTTCCATCTCTCTTGCCGCTTTATCAGTAAAAGTTAGGGCTAAAATCTCTGCTGGCTTTGCCTTTCCGGAAGAAATTAAATATTTCACTCTTTCTGTTACTACCGTTGTTTTCCCTGTTCCTGCTCCAGCAATAATTAAAAGCGGTCCTTCTCCATATTCCACCGCCTCTTTTTGCTCTTTGTTTAATTTCTTCTCTTCACTATTCGCCATTAAGTCAATTATACCTCAAATGTGACTTCTTATTGACAAATTAACTGGAATGTTTTTTAATAAATCAAATGGCTCAAGATTTTAAAAGTAATCAAACTTCAATTTCCCAAAATAATCTTTCCCGTCCAAAATCTAAAAATTGGCTAATAATTGGGTTGATTTTAATCATCATCTTTCTAATCGCAATTATTTCTTTGCTAATTTATCAAGATTTCCAACTTCGAAAAAGAATAGCTAACTTGCAACAACAATCAGAGACCCAAATTACTCCCATGCCCAAAGCAACTGTCTTTCCAACTAATGTTCTTCCTTCAATTAAAAAATCCGAATTAACTTCCTTAGATAACATCTGGAACTTATATACAAACTATGCACTGGGTTTTTCTCTTAAAATACCAAAAATGTCTACCGGCACAGCTTCATGTATTTGGAAGGGAGAACAAGAAGGCGATCATTCTTACCGTCCAGCGTCAGGGTTAGTGCCAGTAAAGATTTTTGAATACGAAAACGGGATTTATATTAGCCATGAGTATCGTTATAGGCTTACCGGAGAAACTAAGGAATGCGATTCTCAGGGTGGGTGTAGATATTATTTTTCAGGTTGCGAAAAGGAAATTACTAGCCTAGAATTATTACAAAAAGAAAGACAAACGTGGAATATTATCAGCGAAAAAGTCACCAATGACCAAGAATTGGAATTGTTTATCAAAAAATACTTTTATCCTGAATGCAAACTAGGCGAAAAAAGGGCTTCTCAACAACCTGGTGTTTTTAATGTTTCGATTTTAGGCGACGGGCAACCTCCAGAGCAAAGTAAATGCTTTTTAAATTACAAATATGTTCTCAAATACGCTCCCGAAAAACAAAGAGCTTTTACCTGGGACATTGGCCAGGCATCTAATTTCTACGCAGAGGAAGGTAAGAAATTTATCCACTACGACGAAGAGATGGAAAAGAGTTTCACTGTTTTATAATTTCAGGATGTTCCCTCTCCAACTTCCAGTTGTTTAACTTCTCTCTTTTCTCCCTCTCCTAAGCTTTGGGTTGAAGAGAGTTTTTGACCGAGTTGGGTGAAGCCAGAAATAACATTGCTCATTTGATTGTAGGCATTTTGGATATGGCGGCCCAAAACAGAAAGACTAGCATCAACTTTCTGATAATCTTTT
>Ga0209102_1000462_pt1 | contig 26936 bp, 26 predicted proteins | sample ConPoolayeHmetaG_FD_185483 | JGI IMG/M metagenome (GOLD analysis project Ga0209102, IMG submission 185483) | Hot spring microbial mat communities from California, USA to study Microbial Dark Matter (Phase II) - Cone Pool mat layer H metaG... ...
TGCGGACCATCGGCTTGTTGGTGGGGATGACGACCACTTCCAGCTTATAGATCTTGTGGAACTCTTCAGCTTCAGTGGCGGCGGTGCCGGTCATGCCGGCAAGTTTTTTGTACAGGCGGAAATAGTTCTGGAAGGTGATGGTAGCCATGGTGATGCTCTCGGGCTGTATCTTCACTCTCTCTTTGGCTTCGATAGCCTGGTGCATCCCTTCGGAATATCGCCTGCCGAACATCAGCCTGCCGGTGAACTCATCGACGATGATGACCTGTCCGTCTTTGACCACATAGTCGCGGTCCCTTTTATACAAGACGCGGGCTCTAAGAGCGTTATTTATATACTGGTTGAGGGCATAGTTGGAGGGGTCGTAGAGGTTAGGTGCTTTGAGCAAGCCCTCCTGGCGCAGCCACCTTTCCATTTTCACCATGCCTGATTCGGTAAGGTAGACCTGTCGTTCTTTTTCTTCAACCGTATAGTCCTCTTCTGGCTTAAGCTGGGCGACGAGCCGGGCGAACACATAGTACTTGTCTGTGGCTTCCTGAGCGCTGCCGCTGATGATGAGCGGGGTGCGGGCTTCATCAATCAGGATGTTGTCCACCTCGTCCACAATGGCGTAATTGAGCTCACGCTGGACGCACTGGGAGAGGTCTAAAGCCATGTTGTCCCTTAAGTAGTCAAAGCCGAACTCGTTGTTGGTGCCGTAGGTTATATCTGCCAGGTAGGCTTCGCGGCGGGTGATGGGGCGGAAGTGTTGCCAGCGGGTGTCTTTTTCATCGGTATAGTCGGGGTCATAAAGGCGGGCAGGTAGGTGCTCGCCGGGATGCAACGGTGGATAAATGCTGGCAACTGTAAGCCCGAGCAGATGGTAGATGGGTCCCATCCAGTAGGCATCGCGGCGTGCCAGGTAATCATTTACGGTGACCAGGTGGCAGCCTTCGCCGGTGAGTGCATTCAGATAGAGCGGGAGGGTGGCGACCAGAGTCTTGCCCTCGCCGGTCTTCATCTCAGCGATTTTGCCCTGATGGAGGACGATTCCGCCCATGAGCTGGACATCGAAGTGGCGTTCGCCCAGCGTCCGCCGGGACGCTTCTCTGACGGCGGCGAAGGCTTCAGGGAGAAGGTCATCAAGGGTCTCGCCGGCTTTAAGACGGGCTTTGAATTCATCGGTCTTGTCACGGAGCTGGGCGTTGGTCAGCTTCTCGAACTGGGGCTCAAGCGAGTTTATCTCGGCTACAATGGGTTCGAGGCGCTTCAGTTCCTTCTCGTTGGAATCTATGAGACTACCAAGCCATTTAAGCATCGTGATTATTCGAACATCGCACCTATGGATAGCCCGGTGTGAATGCGGTGAATAGCTTCACCGAGGAGCGAGGCTACGGAGAGAACGGTGATCTTGTCCAGCTTCTTTTCTTCGGTCACCGGGACAGTATCCGTGACCACAACCTCCTTTACCGGCGAACTGGCGATGCGTTCGATAGCCGCTCCGGAGAATACGGGGTGAGTACAACAGGCATAGACCTCGGTGGCACCCTGCTCCAGAAGTGCGTTGACGGCGCCGACAAGCGAGCCAGCGGTATCTATCTCGTCATCTACCGTAAGGGCACGCATGCCTTTGACCTCGCCGATGATGTTCAGCGTTTCGGTGGCGTCGACATTGCCGATGCGCCTTTTTTCGATAATAGCCAGCGGGGCATGGAGTTTGGCTGCCACATCCCGGGCGCGTTTGGAAATGCCTATATCGGTGGCAACCACCACAAGGTCGCTTAGCTTTTTCTTCCTCCAGTAGTCGCTGAGGATGAACAAAGCGGTGAGTTCATCTACAGGGATGTTGAAGAAGCCCTGGATTTGTGGGGCGTGGAGGTCGATGGTGAGCAGGCGATTAGCACCTGCCGTGGTCAATAGGTCAGCGATGAGTCGGGCGGTGATGGGTACGCGGGGCTGGTCTTTTTTGTCGGTGCGTCCATAGGCGTAATAAGGGATGACGGCAGTAATCCTGCCAGCGGACGCCCGTTTGAAGGCGTCTATCATGATGAGCAGTTCCACCAGGTTCTTGTTCACCGGTGTGGAGAGCGGCTGGACGATAAACACATCGCGCTCACGGACATTTTCCAGGACGCGGACGAAGATGTTCTCGTTGCTGAATTCAAATACCTCAGCCTTGCCCAGAGGTGTACCTAGATAATCGCATATCGCCTGTGCCAGGCTGGGGTGGGCATTGCCGGTGAATACCTTAAGCTCATCCATCAGGTCTCGCCTCCATCGCTGGTGAGATAATTATAACACATTGCTCGGCTGCGTCTTATGTTTGGCTTTGCCGGAAGAAGAGAAGTGGTCAAGCGAATGCCCCCGGGAGATGTTATCTGCCCTTTCCATAGTATAATACGGGGTATGAGTGGGAAGGACGTCAGGCAAATCATAAAACTTCTGGAGCAGGAGTACGGACTGCCACAGTGGCGGGTGCGCGGTGACCCGTTAGCAGTGCTGGTGCAGACCATCCTTTCCCAGAACACCTCGGATAAAAATTCGGAGCCAGCCTTCAGGAGGCTGGTGAGTTGCCTTGATAGCTGGGAGGAGATGGCTGAAGCTAGCATAGAAAAAATCGCCGGCTGTATTCAGAGCGGTGGACTGGCAAGGGTGAAAGCTGGCTACATCAAGCAGGCTCTTACGGAGGTGAGGCAAAAGCGGGGCGACTTTGATTTGAGCTTTCTCAGGGGAATGTCGGTTGAAGATGCCAGAAGGTGGTTGATGGGGCTGCCCGGTGTGGGGATGAAGACGGCGAGTTGTGTGTTGCTTTTTGGTCTGAAGATGCCGGCATTGCCAGTGGACACCCATGTCTTTCGTGTAGCAACCAGATTAGGACTGATAAAAGAAGGCATTTCTGTGGAGAAAGCACACCGGGAGCTGGAATCGCTTGTCCCGCCGGCTGGTGTGTACCGGTTCCATGTCCTGTTGATAACGCATGGCAGGCGGGTCTGTCGTGCCCGCCTGCCATGCTGTGGGCGATGTGTGTTGAGGGAGGCGTGTGGTTGGAGGGGGTTGGGCGACAACGATAGCTGCGTCAATAAGTAGTGACCGGCTTGCTCTGTAGGGAAGTACCGGTGCCCTGTGCGTTATCGGGACTCTGCTTGCCCCAGGGCAGCATATGTCTGCCGAACCTACCTGGCGCTATACCCGGGCACAGTATGCCTGGTGCACCTTCAGGTCTTGCTTTAGCCCAGTCCCTGTAGGCTTTGGCTTGCTCTTCGGTGAGCACGCCCTTGTCCACCAGCTTCTTCAGCCATTCGTCGAGCATTTTTTCTTGCTGCTCCTGGCGTGCCTGTTTAAAAGCATCCTCCAGCTTTTGCTGGTCGATGCCCAGTATCTCGGCAACCCTGGCAAGCAATGTGTCCTGTTGTCCATCAGTCCCTTGACGCATGCCCCATATTCTCACGGCACCAAACCTGAATGCACGTCCCAAACCAGGTATGTTTGGTCTGGCTTTAATCCAGTCCTTGAGTGCCTGTGCTTGCTCAGCAGTGATTACGCCCTTTTCCACCATCTGCTCAAGTCTGTTTTCCAGCGCTTTCAGCCACTGCTCCTGTTGTGCCTGTTCAAGGGCGTTCTCCAGGGTCTGTTGGTCAATGCCCAATATTTCGGCAACACGGGTGGTAAGAGTGTCCTGCGGTGGCTTTGGCGGTTCATCATCAGCAAGCACTACACTTGCCGGCACAACCACAGCCAGTAGGCTTACGGCGAGCAGGACGCTGAAGATGTTACGACCGTATCTACGCATCCCAGTTACCTCCTTTTAATTATCTTGATTGCTGTGATAGTAGGCATATAAGCCTGCTATCACCATTCGACCATTTCGTTTCTTACCATTAGTATAACGATGAATTGTTAGAAAATTATTAATTAAGACCATGGCTTATGACAACCCATAAAAATGGCTTCTGCGTGTGGTTCCGTTCGATGGGGTGATATAATAGGTCTGTGGGAGCAGCATCGGCAATGCAATACATAATTGCCCATGACGTAGGCACCAGCGGGAACAAGGCGGTGCTTGTGGACACCGAGGGGCGGGTGTATGGCAAGTGCTTCGAGCCTTACGGGATTTATTATCCTAATCCCGGATGGGCAGAGCAGGAGCCTGCGGACTGGTGGAGGGCGGTAACAAAGACCACACAGCTTCTTCTGGAGAAGACCCGAATTTCACCAAAAGATGTTTTGGGCATCACCTTCGGTACCCAGATGCTGGGTATTATCCCCATGGACCCCAGGGAGGGAGCGCTGAGACGTGCCATAATCTGGCTTGACAGCCGGGCTGATGAGCAAGCGGAGCGGTTGATGCGTAAGTTTATCAACGCCCGTGTTTTTGCTCTTATCGCCGGGGCTACTCTGTGCGGCAAGGACGGGCTGCCTAAATTGGTGTGGCTTAAGGAGAAGGAGCCTGAAATCTATAACAAGATGCGCTGTTTCCTCGACGTCGCCGGCTACCTTTTCTATCGTTGTACAGGAAACATGGTGATGGAATTGACAGAGGCTTCGGTTTTCGGGCTCGACCTTAAGAAGAAACAGTGGCTTTACGGGATCTTTCGTTACATGGGGCTTGATGCGGAGAAATTTCCTCCACTGGTGAGGTCGATAGATAAAGTTGGCGAACTGACCAAAGAAGCGGCAGGCGATTTCGGGTTGCTGGCGGGCACGCCGGTTATCGCTGGTGCTGGCGATGCTCCTTGTGCCGCTGTGGGTTCCGGGGCTGTGGGTGAAGGTGAGGGGCATGTCTATCTGGGGACATCTGGCTGGGTGGGAGTGGTCACCAACCGTACGCTCCAGGGGAAAAGAGGTGTAGCTACAATTCATTCTGCCGACCCGGATAAAGTGTTTTTGTTCGCCGAATCGGAGGCTGCCGGGGCATGCATTCAGTGGATCGCTGACCAGTTCTACAAGGCGGAAAAGAATGACCCCAGTATCCCTAATGTCTATGCACTTATGGACGAGAGGGTTGCTGCAGTGCCCCCGGGCGCTAATTATCTGGTATTTACGCCGTGGATATATGGAGAGCGTGCTCCGGTGGATGATACCTGTGTCCGTGCCAGCTTTCTCAATTTGAGTGCTGAGCATACCAGGGAGGACTTACTGCGGGCTGTTTATGAAGGCGTGGCATATAACATCAGGTGGATAGTGGAGATTGTAGAAAAAGAGTTCAAATTCCCCCTGCCTCGACTCAGGGTTGTGGGAGGTGGTGCCAGAGGTAGACCGTGGATGCAGGTCCTCGCTGATGTGACCTGCCGAAAGATTGAAACAGTCTATGACCCGCAGGAGGCTGGGGCAGTGGGGGCGGCACTGGTGGCGGCAGTCGGTCTCGGTGTGCATCCAGATTTTGAGTCCTTGAGAAAGGTGGTCAGAGTGCAGGACATTTTTGAACCACAGGTGGAAAACGAAGGACTCTATGATTCACTTTACCAGTCATATAAAGAGGTCTACCGCAGTCTGCGGGGGTTTTATCACAGGCTGAACAAAGACAGGTTCAGGAAGGAACGAAAGGAGGTGTGCTAATGAATAGAGAGGAAATTTTAGGGCTTCCCATAGCTTTGCCGGATGGGATTGATTACGATGAATATGTTATCGGCAGTTACATAGTCTCTTACCCGGCAGCGCTGCCTGTGCCTCTGGTAGCACCTATGCTGGCGGTGGAGCAGAGCACCGGTACCTGGGTGCCTGTTCCTGGTGAGACCCCTGAGGTGCGCAGCAAGCATGTTGCCAAGGTTATCGGGGTCTATGAAATGCCGGACTACGAGGCTATGGTGCCTTCCGATCTGCAGGAGAGGAAGTGGTTTGTGCAAATAGCATTCCCTGTGGTCAACATCGGTCAGCAATTACCTATGCTTTTAACCACGGTGGTGGGCAATATTTCCATGGGTGGCGACATCAAGCTGGTGGATATCCGACTTCCACAAAAGTATGTCGAGGGGTTTAAGGGACCGAAGTTCGGGATCGAGGGAATAAGGAAGCTTCTGGGGGTGGAAAAGCGCCCGCTGCTCAATAATATGATAAAGCCGTGCACAGGCTACACGCTGGAGGTGGGGGCAGAGTTGTTCCGGCGAGCAGCGCTTGGTGGCTGCGATATCGTTAAGGACGATGAACTGATAGCCGACGCCTCGTTCAACTCGGCGCTAGGGCGGGTCAAAAGGTACATGGAAATCGAGAAGCAGGTGTATGAGGAGACAGGTGAGCATACGCTCTATACGGTAAACATTACCGATAAGGTGCCCAAAATATTTGAGAATGCTTACCGGGCTGTGGAGCTGGGGTGCAATGCGTTGATGGTAAATTACCTTGCTGTCGGGCTACCGGTGATGCAGGCACTGGCGGAGGACCCACGAATAAATGTTCCTATTCTGGGGCATATGGATGTCGCCGGGGCGATGTATATGTCGCCTTATCACGGGATAAGCTCCCATATGGTGCTGGGTAAGCTGCCTCGGCTTGCCGGTGCTGATATTGTGGTTATACCTGCTCCCTATGGCAAAGCGCCGGTAATAGACTACAAGTTTAAGAATGTTGCCCGGAACCTTTCCTTCCCGTTGTATCACCTCAAGCCGACATTCCCCATGGCATCTGGCGGGATAACACCTTCTATGGTGCCCAGAGTGATGGCTGACCTGGGGAACGACATTGTGATCGGTTCTGGTGGCGGCATCCATGCCCATCCCAAAGGACCAGTGGCTGGTGGTAAGGCATTCAGGCAGGCAATCGATGCTACTATGCAGGGGATTCCTCTATCTGTGTATGCTAAAGACCACGAAGAGCTGGCACTGGCACTTAAGGAGTGGGTCGACCCGTTCAGTAAAGGAATAAAAATATAGAAAGGACCGAGGTAATGAGCAAAGTAACGGTTTTAGGCGGCTGTGGCGCTGTAGGCAGCATTGCTACCGCTACATTGGCATCGAGCGGTCTATTCTCTGAGGTGGTAATTGCTGACATAAATATTTCGTCCGCCAGGGCGCTGGCTAAGAAACTTGAGGGCAGCAAGGTATCTGTTATTAAACTTGATGCCGATGACCCGAAGAGCATAAAGCGGGCGGTAGCCGGTTCATCTGTAGTCCTCAACTGCGTCGGTCCGTTCTACAGGTATGGACCGACGATATTGGCGGCAGTTATTGATGCGAAAATAAACTACGTTGACATCTGTGATGATTTCGATGCCACTGAGAAACTGCTGGCTCTAGATGCCAGGGCTAAAGAAGCTGGTATTTCAGCGTTGATCGGGATGGGGAGTTCGCCCGGAGTGGCTAACATACTGGTCAGGTTTTGTGCCGATTTTTTGCTCGACCAGGTTGAGGCGGTGGACATCTATCATGCTCACGGTGGCGAGAAGGTGGAAGGGGCAGCGGTGGTCAAGCACAGGATACATTCGATGAAGATGGATATCCCCATGTTTCTGGATGGCAAATTTACGACAGTAAGGCTTTTCGAGGAGAGCGGGAGGGCTCTGGAGGAGGAGGCTGATTTTGCCGATATAGGCAGGTATGGAGTCTATGCCTATCCCCATCCGGAAACTATAACTTTGCCCAAGTACTTGAAAGGGGTGAAGCGGGTGACCAATCTGGGGCTGGTGTTGCCACCGGCGTATGCAGAACTGATAAAGGGCATGGTGAGGCTGGGCATTACTGATGAGACCCCGATCGAAGTCCAGGGGCACAAGATTGTTCCACTTGAGTTCGCTGTAGCTTATATACTGTCTCAGCGGGAAAAGCTACTGAGTGAAGCCGGGATTACACAGCCCATGGGCTGTCTGAAAATAGTGGTCAAAGGGTATAAGGATGGGAAGAAGAATACCTACATATTCTCGATGTCATCCAAGGGACAGGGCATGGGTGAAGGGACGGGTATACCAGCGGCTATAGGTGCCATGCTTATGGCTACAGGCAAGATAACGGAGAAGGGGGTCTTACCACCTGAGGCTTGTGTTAGTCCAATGGACTTACTCGAATTTGCACGCAGTAAGGTAAAGGTGGGGGAGGGTAGAGGTTTTCCCATCGTGGTCGAATATATCGATGAATCGGGCAAATCGCAGAGGCTGGATGTATTCGGTCAAGGCGGGAAAGTATGAGAAGGACTACCCAGAACTATATTATAAACATGGTATTTGGTGTGCTGATGCTGTGCCAGGGCATTACCGGGTTAATTCTCTGGCTCCTGGTACCGGGTGGGTACAGGTACCGTGGAGGGGTGGGTGGTGATGGAGATGGGGCATTTTTATTAACTCGCTCAGAGTGGAGGGATGTTCATACCTGGCTGGCAGTGGCTCTGGCAGTCACATTCATAATACATATTGCCATACACTGGCAGTGGCTTGTGAGCATGACAAAATCGTATTTCCGGCAGCGATAGGGTTGGCGAGATGTCTCAATCTATCCCGGGCGCCGGGAAGCGCTGGCACAGAGAGAGCACCTGTCCCTTGACTTCCTCCTGTATTCTCTTGTTCTTGTGGTCTGAAAGCACCTTGATGATGAGAGCGGCTACCTGTTTCATTTCCTCTGTGCCGAAGCCGCGAGAGGTAACAGCGGGAGTGCCCAGCCTGATGCCACTGGCGACCTGTGGTGGTCTGGTGTCGAAGGGGATGGCATTGCGGTTGACCAGTATGCCGGCAGCTTCTAAAGCATCCTGGGCTTCTTTCCCGGTGATGCCAGTGGGGAGAAGGTCAACAAGTACAAGGTGGTTATCGGTGCCGCCGCTGACAAGTCTGAGTCCGTGCCGCTGGAGTTCGGATGCCAGCACCCTGGCATTTTCCAGGACGGCTTTCTGGTAGGTAACGAATTCGGGCTGCATGGCTTCGAAGAAGGCTATCGCTTTAGCAGCGATGGCATGCATCTGGGGACCGCCCTGGGTCATGGGGAAGACAGCAGCATCGATTTTTGATGCTAGTTCCTTTCTGCAGAGGATAAAGCCGCTGCGGGGACCACGCAGAGTCTTGTGTGTGGAAGAAGTTACCACCAGGGAATGGGGGACCGGGGAGGGATGCAAACCGGCGGCGACGAGACCGGCGATATGCGCCATGTCGACCAGAAGATGGGCACCGGCGGCATCGGCGATGCTTTGAAAGCGCTGAAAATCGATAAGGCGAGGGTAAGCGCTGGCACCGGCTATGATAAGCTTCGGTCGGTGCTGCCGGGCAAGTTTTTCGATGCTATCGTAGTCCAGCCTTTCGGTATCCCTGTCAACGCCGTAGGAGACGAATTTGTACCATTTTCCCGAGAAGTTGGCTGGAGAGCCGTGAGTGAGGTGTCCACCATGGCTCAAGTTCATCCCCATCACGGTGTCTCCAGGTTCAAGGAGGGCAAGATAGGCTGCCATGTTAGCCTGAGTGCCGCTGTGAGGCTGTACATTGGCGTGCTCAGCTCCGAACAGTTTTTTGGCGCGCTCTATAGCTATTGTTTCAATGGCATCGATGTTGGTGCAGCCGGCATAGTACCGCTGTCCGGGATAGCCTTCGGCATACTTATTGGTCAATACAGAGCCCTGAGCCTGGAGAACGGCGGAGCTGGCGTAATTTTCAGCAGCAATCAGGTTTATGGTCTCTTTTTGCCGTTTGATTTCAAGCTCTAAAAGCCGGGCTATCTCTGAGTCTTTAGCGCAGGACAAGAGCGTGCCTCCGTAAGCTTGTAGAGAATAATAGCACTCAAGAGGGTGAGTAGGCAAGTATGTACTATTGTTAGGCTCGTCCAGATAGGTGGGTGACACACGGGCATAGCAGAGCGTTGAGGGGATTGGGTGTTTTATCTCACCCTCACCTTAATCCTCTCCCTTCAAGGGAGAGGAAAGGGGAGTGGAATCGCTCTCCCGTCAAAGGAGAGGAAAGTTCCCTCTCCCCCTGCGGGAGGGGATAGGTGAGGGGGAAAACGATTAAGAATATGTGCTACTGGTCCACCGGACGAGTACTTGGTCGATTATTTCAGCAGAGTTGTGATATACTGAACTAGATGTACTAATTCAGTACGTACATATTTCAACATAAGGAGAGGTCAATGAGGATAAACAAGGGTTGGGTGTTTCTTTTGGTGGTTGTACTAGCCTTGCTAGCAGTGTTGAGCGGTGCCTGTGGACCAAAGACGGAGATGCCACCACCACCGCCGCCAACCACACCCACGGGCAATCAGCCGCCGGTGATATCGCGGCTGGCGGCAGCACAGCCGCAGGTCTATCCTTCGGGGACAGTCCAGATACAGTGTGATGCCGCAGACCCGGATGGCGACCAGGTGAGCTTCGAGTGGGCTTGCACAGGTGGTAAGTTCAGCGGCGCCGGTCCGATAGTAGTGTGGCAGGCACCGCCAAATTACGGTGTTTATACCATAACAGTTACAGTGAAGGACGGCAAAGGTGCTTCTACACAGGCTAACCTTAACCTCTCGGTGACAGCTAACCAGGCACCGGTAATCCAGAGCCTTGAGGCTAACCCATCAGGAGTAATTTATGGTGGCAGCGCTATAATCACTTGCGTTGCTTCTGACCCTGATGGCGATGTGGTGCGGTATAGCTGGTCAGCCAGCGAGGGGACTATTACCGGGACGGGCAATAAGGTCACCTGGGTGGCACCCAACAGGGGTGGCAACTACAACATAACCGTCATCGTGAGCGATGGCAAAGGTGGCGAGACTAAAGGTAATGTCATGGTCACGGTGTCGGCGGCAGTGAAAACTGTCACCATAACACTGGTGGCTGAGGAGACGGGCACGGTGGACTCCGAAGGCGACAAGGACAATTCCAGAATGCTGGCCGGCGATGACGCTCAGAATGTGGGCTACTGCGCTTACTTCAGCTTTGATGTCTGGGCACTGCATGGGAAGAATATACAGAATGCCAGTCTGAAGTTCACCACCAAGGCAGTGGTGGGCGACCCGTTTTCCAGCACTACAGGACTTAACGGCTTGCAATTGTGGAAGGTTACTTATGGTGATAAGTTGCCCAAGTTCCACTATACCGGAAGCAGATTGACCGGTGCCAGCGCTATCCTTACTACCCCACCGAGCGTTGTAGATGTGACCTATGAGATCAAATCGGTCACCGCAGCGGCAGTCACCCGTTTCCAGGTGGAGGCGCTGTTCCAGAAGGTGACCAACGGCAATAGCGTCGCCGAGTTCATAGAGTGGTCTAACGCTGTCCTCGAGGTCACATATTCAGACTGATACAGGACAAGCGTAGAAAAATAGCACGGGGCGGTCTTTTTGACCGCCCCGTGTGCTTGCAAGATACCCAAAAAACTTTGACATCTTCCCTTAATTATGGTAGAGTATGGGTAATGTTAGCAGTCTAACGTGGAGAGTGCTAAAAATGGCAAGAAGTGTCGCGACCAGGAGAGAGGCTGTTTTGGGGATAATAGTGAATGAATATGTAGCCACGGCGATGCCGGTGGCTTCGGAGACTATTTACCGCAATTACGATTTGGGGGTCAGTCCGGCGACCATTCGCAATGACATGGCTTATTTGGAGAGGGAAGGGTATATAATACGCCCTCACACTTCAGCCGGAGGCATACCTACGGATAAAGGGTATCGGCACTATGTGGAGTCTTTAGCCAAGGAATACGAACTTCCTGTCGAGGAGCAATACCGGATTCGGGAGCTTTTCCGTGGGGTAAGTGAGGGGATAGACAGGTGGTTACAGCTAGCGGCGGTGGTAATGTCACATCTGGTGAAGAGTGCGGCGGTGGTCACTTTTCCCAAGCCTAACCGCTGCCGGTTCCGGCATCTGGAGCTGGTGGCACTGCACGAATTTCTGGCACTCATGGTGCTGGTGCTCAGTGAGGCGATACTCAAAAGGCGGCTTCTGTCGTTCAGTGAGCCGGTAACTCAAGCTGATTTAACCGGAGTTAGTGATAGACTGAATGCCCTTTGCTTCGGGTTGACCAGCTCTGAAATCAAGAAGAGGCGGGTGGAGCTGCTGCCTGTGGAGAAGCAGGTGCTTGGAATAGTGATAGACGTAATGAATGCTGAGGATGAAGCGGAGTATGAGGAACCTTATTTTGAGGGTATACGCTTGATGCTCGACCAGCCTGAGTTTGCCCGGCGTGACCGGGTGCTTAGTGTGATGGAGTTATTTGAGACCAAGGAATGGATTAGCTCCACGTTCTCGCGATGGTCGAGTGGTTCCGGGGTCCAGGTGGTGATCGGGGGAGAGCACGAGGATGAGACATTTCATGATTTGAGCCTTGTGTTCAGCAAGTATGGCGTACCGGGCAAAGCCAGTGGTGCACTGGGGGTTATCGGTCCCACGCGCATGGACTACCCCCGGGCGATTTCCACGGTCGGCTACATGGCGCAGGTCCTGAGCGACCTTGTGTCCCGGGTCTGTGTCAGTGATTAAAGGCGTTGGAGGTCTGAAAATTGCTTGAAGAAGATAGAGTGGTATCTGAGGATGAAGTCCCTGAAATAAGCGAAGAAGTAGGGGACGACATTGAGTCCCTGCGTCAGGCATTAGCCAAAGCGAGAGAGCAGGCTGAGAGGTATCTGGCTAACTGGCAGAGAGCGGAAGCGGACTTCAGGAATTACAGGCGGCGTGAGGAGGAGGGGAAAAGTGAATTTGTGAAGATGGCTAATTCAGCGCTGGTATGTGACATACTACCGGTACTCGATGCTTTTGACCGGGCGTTTAAAGGAGTCCCGGCGAATGATGAAAGGTGGAGCTGGATCGAAGGCTTCAAACACGTGGAGCGCATGTTGATTGATGTACTCAACAAACACGGGCTGTCCGAGGTGAAATGTGTGGGGGAAGCTTTCGACCCCCGCATTCATGAGGCGGTAGCCCGGGGGGAGGGCAGAGAAGGGCTGGTGATCGAAGAGGTACGTAAGGGGTACTGGCTTAAAGACAAATTACTTCGGGCACCGCAGGTGGTGGTGGGGAAAGGCGATGAAAGCGGTGAGCCAGAAGAGGGATCAAGAGAAGAGTTATAATTGAAGGAGGTCAATTATGGGAAGAGCAGTTGGTATTGATCTTGGCACTACTTTCAGTGTAGTTGCAGTTATTGAGGGTGGAGAACCTAAAGTCATTCCCAATGTGGAAGGCGAGAGACTTACGCCATCCGTGGTGGCTATTGACAAGAAAGGTGAGCGGTTGGTGGGGCTGCTGGCGAAAAGGCAGGCGATAACCAACCCGGAAAACACCATCTTCAGCATCAAACGCCTGATGGGTCGGAAGTTCCGTGACTCCGAAGTCCAGTTCGATATGAAGCGGTTACCTTATAAGATAGTTGAGGCACGGAATGGCGACGCCTGGGTGGTGATGGGCGGAAAGGAATATAGCCCGCCGGAGATATCTGCCATGATTTTGCAGAAGCTGAAGGCAGATGCCGAAGCTTACCTTGGCGAGAAAGTTACCGACGCTGTAATTACAGTCCCAGCCTATTTCAACGACAGCCAGCGTCAGGCGACCAAGGATGCCGGGACTATCGCCGGGTTGAATGTGTTGCGTATCATCAACGAGCCTACAGCTTCGGCGTTAGCTTATGGTCTGGACAAGAAGGGCGAGGAGACAATCGCAGTCTATGACCTCGGCGGTGGCACATTCGATATTTCCATACTTGAGCTTGGTGAAGGCACATTCCAGGTAAAATCTACCGCCGGCGATACACACCTTGGTGGCGATGATATCGACCAGAGGATTATCGACTGGCTGTGTGAGGAGTTTAAGAAAGAGACGGGCATAGACCTTAAGCAGGACAGGATGGCATTGCAGAGACTTAAGGACGCTGCCGAGAAAGCCAAGCGCGAATTGTCTACGGTGGCGCAGACCGAGGTAAACCTGCCTTTTATCACCGCTGATGCCTCAGGACCGAAGCACCTGAACATCACTCTGACACGGGCTAAGCTGGAGCAATTATCTCTGGACTTACTGGAGAAGACCATCGGACCCTGCCGACAGGCAGTGACCGATGCCGGGCTCACTGTTGCTCAGATAAGCGATGTCATTTTAGTTGGCGGTCAGACCAGGATGCCGAAGGTACAGGAGCTGGTGCGGCAGTTCTTCGGTAAGGAGCCGATAAAGGGCATTAACCCCGATGAGGCGGTGGCGCTGGGAGCAGCTATCCAGGCGGGGGTGCTTAAAGGTGATGTCAGAGAGGTCTTACTACTGGATGTGACGCCGCTAACGCTGGGTATCGAGACACTGGGCGGTGTGATGACGCCTTTAATCCCGCGCAATACCACTATCCCGACCGCAAAGAGCCAGATATTCACCACCGCGGCGGACAATCAGAGCAGCGTGGAGATTCATGTACTTCAGGGTGAGCGTCCTATGGCGGCAGATAACAGGACGCTGGGGCGTTTTATACTGGACGGTATTTTGCCGGCACCCAGAGGTGTACCGCAGATCGAAGTCACCTTTGATATAGATGCCAATGGCATCTTAAGCGTGCGGGCGCAGGACAAGGGCACCGGTAAAGAACAAAGGATAACCATTACTGCCTCCAGCGGGCTCAGCAAGGACGAGGTGGAGAAAATGCGGCGGGAGGCTGAAATGCACGCCGCTGAGGATGCCAAAAGGAAGGAGGAAGCGGAGACCCGCAACATGGCTGATAGCCTTGTCTACACCGCTGAAAAAACGCTCAGAGAGCACGGAGACAAGATCCCCTCTGATCTCAGGCAGCAAGTGGAGGGGAAGATAGCTGCCGTGCGTTCAGCTCTACAGGGGACGGATATAAACTACATACGGACTACAGTCAATGAGCTATCGCAAGTGATGCAAAGTGTCGGGGCTGCTGTCTATCAGCAGACTGGTGCTCCTCCCGGAGGCTCACCTGGCGGCTCTTCCGGTGGGGATGAGGGGACCGTGGAGGGCGAGTTCAGGGAGGTCTAAAGCCATAACGCAAAGGGAAGAGGGCGGGTGCTGGGCTGTAGAGCACCTGCCCTCTTTAATTGTGCTGGAGGACTGGTCCGGTTGCGGTTATATCCGCTGGGAATTGACAGATTATCGCGAAAGTCGATATTATAACTCATCAATTGTCCGAGGGCATGATGGCGAAGAAGAGCATTACCATAAGTGATGTAGCGCTGGGCATACTGGCTATTGTAGCTGGTATCTTGGTGATATGGAAATTCTATATAGCCCAGTGGATAATTGGCATCTTTCTCATCGTCTGGGGTGCACTGACACTGATAAGGAAATAGCGGGAGAAAGTTGCCAACTTAAGGGCTGATTTAAACGCACCACGAGGTTAAAGGCGATAAGTATAAGGAGGTAATGTTGCCCAAGAAGAGTAAATCTGTATTGAAAACGGCTAGGGCTGCTGAGAGAAAGAGGCTACGGAACAAATCGGTAAGGACTGCTACCAAAACATGGGTTACCAAAGCGGAAAAGGCTATCGCTGCTGGTGACCTCGAGACTGCTGGGGTGCTGGTGGTCCGGGCTATAAGCGCTCTGGACAAGGCTGCTGAGAAAGGGGTTATTCACCCCAATAATGCTGCCCGGCACAAGGCACGGCTGATGAAGAAGTTCAATCAGGCGAAGCCTGCTATCGCCGGTGGGAAGAAAAAATGAAGTTGCTCGTGGCGGGTAGAGCGGGTTGCGTGGGAAAGTTTTACCAATGGGTCTTGATTTGACTTTTGATGTGGTATTGGTGTAAAAGGTAAGTAATGCTTGTTCGGCAATTTCAGGCGGTGGGGCGTGAACTCTGTGCTCGAGGGCTAGTGTCCTCACACAGCGGGAATCTCAGCATCAGACTTGGTGAGCGTCTCTGTATTACCCATCGGGGCAGCATGTTAGGGCAGCTGGAAGAGCACGACCTGGTAGAGACAGGGATATTCAAGAATGACCGCTTCACGCCGTTAGCCTCGACCGAGCTTGCAGTACATCGTGCAATCTACAAGCAGACGTCAGCTTCAGCCATAGTACACGCCCATCCAGCCTATGCCGTGGCTCTTTCTTTCTGCGAAAAGACGATTGTACCTTGTGACATGGAGGGGGCGCTTTTACTCTCGAAGGTGCCGGTGCTCGGCAAAAAGGGTCCGGTCCTCCCCGGGGAGATGGCTGAGGAGATAGCTGAGGCATTAAGTACACATAAGATTGTACTGGTGCGTGGACACGGGAGCTTCGCTGTAGGACAATTGCTCGAGGAGGCTTATTATTATACCACCACACTGGAGGAAAGCTGTCGCCTTCTCTGTTTGCTCAAGATGATGCAGATAAAGGTAAGTTAGTCTCCTGATTCCTGGCTCAGTCTACCCAGCGCCCCATCTCTTGTGAGGTTATCTTTTTTCGGCTACTTTTGCATAAACCGGGGTACACCAGTGGAGGTATTTGGGGTTGTTACCTTTTATGACATCGAAGTAGAGGCGTTGTAGCTGTTTGGTCACTTTACCCACTTTGCCGCTACCGATAGGGCGGTGGTCGATTTCAAGGATGGGACTGATATGAGCGGCGGTGCCGGTGAAGAAGGCCTCATCAGCCAGGTAAAGTTCGCTCCTATCGATGGACCTCTCCACAGTCTCCATGCCTAGTTCGTTGCGCGCCAGTTGTATCGCTGTGTCCCGTGTGATCCCCAGCAGGATGTTGTCAGAACTTGGCGGGGTGACCAGTCTATTTCCATTGACAATGAAGATGTTCTCACCGCTTCCCTCGGAGACGTGACCGTCCTGATTGAGCAGGATAGCCTCGTCAAAACCGAGTTCATTAGCCTCTGTCTTAGCCAGAGCACTGTTGACATAGATCCCTGTAATCTTGCCTCTCGGTGGTATCATGGTATCATCCACGCGTCTCCAGGAGGATGTGCAGCAGCGGACTCCATTGTCGGCATCCAGGTAGGCGGGCAGGGTAGTAACGATGATAAGGAAGTCGTCTTCTAAATCATGTAGCCGGACGCCGACAACCTGTGAGCTTTTATAAGCCAGAGGGCGAATATACACGTCCTCGCGGCAACCGCTTTTCTCCACCAGTTCCACAGTAATGGAGCAGAGTTGGTCTATGGAGTAGTCAAGGTTTATTTTCAGAAGACGGCAGCCTTTTTGCAGGCGCTCGTAATGCTCTTTCATGCGAAACAGGTATAGTTGCTTCTGCTCAGCGTTCCAGTTGCCGCGAATGCCCTCGAAGCAGGCTGTGCCATAGTGGAGTGCGTGGGTGAGAATCCCAATCTTAGCTTCGGCAAGTGGCATAAACTGTTTTTGAAAGAAGGCATAGGGCTCCATGGTCATTTCTCCTTTCCCTGCATTCCATTCATTCCATGCATTTGAAAAGCGATAGACTTAATTATAGACTTGAATTTCAACAAAGGCAAGACAGTGTACTCGTCCAGTACATTAGTGACACATATTCCTGATTGTTTTCAGGATAGAAGACTATTGCTTAGCCCCCTCACCTAACCTCTCCCGCAAGGGGAGAGGGATAAAGAGGTGGTTCTTGCCTGCAAGGGGAGAGGGATAAAAAGGTGGCTCTCTCCCGCAAGGGGGAGAGGACAGTTTCTCTCCTCTCCCTCGACGGGAGAGGATAAAGGTGAGGGTGAAATAAAGCAACCGATGTCTTTCCCATTCTGCTATGTCCGGTATCACCCATGTATCTGAACGAGACCAGACAGGTTATGCAAGCTAGCTTGGTGTCAAACGTTGTAGCTACAACCAAGAGGTTGCTGTTTGTGGTGAGCCGGTAAAGATATCCTTAAGCAACAAAGTCCGACCAGTTTGGATAGAGGCAAAACCGTATTTCCTGCGGATGCGGTCAATTGCTCTATCCAGATACTCGAAACGCCATGGCACAGGCTCGAAGAGGCGGAGTTGTTTACCGTAGCCCGTCAGACCGGAGACCTCAACGCCGACGAGTCTGACAAGCTCTCGCCTTTGAGAGAGGGCTTTGTGGAGGAGCCCTTCAGCCCTGGAAAAGATCACATCGTCGCTGGAAGTGGCTTCTCCTGAGGTCAAACTGCGAGTTATGGTCTCGAAGTCGGCATACCTCAGTTTTATAGTGACTCTTCTTGCCTGTTTGTTCTGGCTGCGTAACTCGGTGCCGACTTGTTCGCAGAGGTAACGCAGCACAGCTTTAAGGAAAGGCAGTTCGAGGGTGTCCCTAGCGAATGTAGTTTCCCGACTGATTGATTTAGCTTCACCCGGTGGTTCTACCCGTCGTGTGTCTACGCCATTGGCGTAGTTGTGCAGGGCGATTCCGCTCGCGCCCAGATGCGATTTGACTGTTGGAAGGGGCAGGGAGGCGAGTTGTCCGATGGTGTTCACCCCCAAGGCTTTGAGCGTTGCCTCTGTCTTTTTGCCCACGCCGGGCAGACTGCCGATAGGTAACGGCGCGAGAAAGTCCTTTTCTGTGCCCGGCATCACCTCCACCAGTCCATCTGGCTTTCCTATGTCGGAAGCGATTTTAGCGACCACCTTGCAACTGGCGATACCTATGGAGGCAGTAAGTTTAAGTCTTGCCTTTATCTGCTCTTTCATATGCTTGGCTAGTTGTTGCGGGGTCCCGTAGGCACCGCAGCCGGTGACATCCAGATATGCTTCGTCTAACCCTGCTGGCTCCAGGTAAGGCGAATAGCCGGACAGTATCGTCATAAAATTCTCCGATGCTTCTGTGTAACGGGAGATGTTCCCTTCGATGAATATAGCCTGAGGGCAGAGTTGATAAGCTCGGGACAGAGGCATGCCCGCTCTGATGCCGAATGCCCTGGCTTCGTAAGAGGCTGATGCCACTACTCCACGGCGGTCCGGTCTACCGCCGACAATAACCGGTCTACCTCGCAGCCCCGGGTCCAGAGCTTGCTCTACGGAGACGAAGAAAGCATCAAGGTCAACATGGAAGATGCAGCGTCCCATATCCAGTGTCATTATAGGCTAGAGATGAGAAAGCCATCAACGGATGGCTTTCAACGAATAACAGCGTGTAGCACTTTAATAAATGTGCTTACGATTTGCAGGTGGACATCAGCTAGACTTGAACTCAGGATAGGGCACTTTTTTGGAATTAAAACCCAGTTCCTTAAGCCCTTTGTTACGGAGCACGTCAAGCAAGGAGCGTAGTTGTTTCTTCTGGTCTTCGGTCAATGCGGAGACTATTTTGTGAATGGAGCTTCGTTTTAAAGCCTGTGCGAAAGCCTTTTCACCTTCTTTGGTCAGGGTGACCCTTATCAAATTCTTACGCTTCAGGTCCTTGGACTTTTTTATCAGTCCGGCTTTAGTCATCCTGTGGAGAATACCGGAAACTGAGTGCGGTCTGCGGAACAACCAGCGCGCTATGTCTGCCGGGGTAGCCTTGTCGCCGATGGCTTTTATGGCGAATAGAACCTCAGCTTGCATTCCCGGAAGTTTATATTCTTTTAATTCCTGCTCTCGGGCATAGAATATTATGTCAGAGACCTGGTGTAGCAGTAACCACAGGTTATAGTTGCGGTCTACATCTGAAAGCTCAGGCATGATATTTTCCTCCATATCGAATCATTATCGACTAAGTCTTGTCTTGAAGGGACTTGCCCCTCTTCGGAGCACACAGGCTTCTCATTATAACACACCCATATTGTTTGTCAAAAACTTGGTATACCCGGCTGTAGTGATGTGGAGGCATCTGTGGTTTTCAGTCAGCCGAAAAGTCTTACTTGTTGTCTTTAGGGAGGGCAGCCCTGACACGGCGTTCGAATGTGCCCCGTTCCATAAGCACATAGCGCTGGCATTTGAGGCATCTGATGCGGATGTCAGCACCTACTCTGACCACCTCCCACTCATTGTTGCCGCAGGGGTGTTTCTTCTTGAGACGGACGATGTCACCCAGTCTGATTTCCATTTTAAATTATGGGACATAAAGAGCCAAAATCAATGTGATTTCAGTTGATGGGACAGCTCGTTTATTCTGTCGCGCAGTTCTCGGGCTACCTTTCTTGCTGCCTCGGCGAACCCTTTACCTGGTGCCGCATAAAGAATCTGTCGGGCGGCGACGATGATAGCTTTCTCACCGCGGGCGTCGGTGCCATACTGCACCGCAGGTGTGAGGTCGCCTCCTTGAGGACCGATGCCAGGGATGAGCAGAGGCATGTCAGGACAGAGCTGGCGGACTCTTTTCAAGTCTTCGGCGTAGGTTGCTCCCATCACCAGCCCGATATTGCCGTGAGTATCCCACTCTTTAGCCTTTTTAGCTACCAGCTCAAATAGTGGGATGCCTTCAGTGTTGAGTTGACTTTGAAAGTCCACTGCGCCGGGGTTGGAAGTGCGACAGAGGATGAAGACCCCTTTTTCTGTGTAGCTGATGAATGGCTCGATGGAGTCAAAGCCGAGGTAAGGATTGACCGTGGCGGCATCGAAGTCAAAGGTGACGAACAAGGCTCTGGCATATGCTCTGGCAGTGTTTCCGATATCGCCTCGCTTGGCATCGGCGATCACTGGAATGTGTTTCGGGATGTGTTCCAGAGTCTTCTGTAGTAGCTTGAGCCCATCTATGCCCATAGCTTCGTAGAAGGCAAGGTTGGGCTTGTAGGCACATACAAGGTCGGAGGTGGCGTCTATGATAGCCCGGTTGAAATCAGTGAGCTTAATGCCTGGTATTAAGTCCGGGTCGGGGTCGAGCCCGACGCACAGCAGGCTGTTATTTTTCCTGCTGGCTGCTGTAAGTTTATCTATGAACTTCATACCTTACAAATTATAGACCACTGATGCCCTGCATCCAAGTTTTAGCTACGGGGCATTATATTCTGGTGGCAGGCTGATGATATAATTGTCCTATGATGGACTTTAGCCAAGCAGCAAAATATGTGCTTAGTTTTACCGACTACGAGAAAATCCCCGGCTTTGCCTATACTGCAGCTAACTATGACCTGAGACGGATGGATGAGTTGTTGCGGTCTCTGTACAACCCTCATCTGGGGAGGAAGACGGTGCACATCGCCGGCACCAAAGGTAAAGGCAGCACGGCGGCAATGGTCTCTCAAGCGCTTATCGCTGCTGGCTATAAGACAGGGCTCTATACCTCGCCACATCTTCACACTATAAGGGAGCGGATAAGAGTCAACGGCATTATGATCTCAGAGTCCCAATTTGCTGCGCTGGTCTCCGGGATGAGACCTTGTGTGGAGGTGGTGAATAGAGAAGCCAGGTATGGTATGCTCACCACCTTTGAGATATTGACGGCAGTGGCTTTTAGCCATTTCAGTCGGGAGCGTGTGGACTTTCAGGTGCTGGAGGTGGGACTTGGGGGCAGGCTTGATGCCACTAATGTAGCTCATGGCGATGTTTGTGTTATCACGTCTATCAGCCTTGACCATATGGACATACTTGGTGATACGGTGGAGAAAATCGCTACTGAGAAAGCTGGCATTATCAAATGGGGGAGCGTCGTGGTCTGCGCTCCTCAGATAAGCGAGGCGGCGGAGGTGGTTGTGAGGGCGTGTACTGAAAGGGGTGCCAGGTTTGTACAAGTAGGGAAGGACATAACATGGCGGAAGACAGGTGGTGACCTCAGTAAACAAAATTTGACCGTTTATACCCCAAATACTAGCTATGAGCTGGTGATACCACTATTAGGTGACCATCAACTTGAAAATGCTGCCACTGCAGTAGGTGCATTGGAGGCGCTGGCATCGTTAGGTGTTCGTATTCCGAAAGAGGCTGTTGTTCGCGGGTTAAAGGAGGTGGAATGGCAGGGGCGATTGCAGGTCTTAAAGCGCAGACCTATGCTGGTAGTCGACGGGGCTCACAATGCTGACTCTATGCGCCGCCTTGTGGTGGCAACCAGGCAGTATTTTGACTATGAGAAATGCATTATTGTATTCGGTACATCCAGCGACAAGGACATTTCTGGAATGGTGAGGGAGTTGCAGCCGTTAGCAGCCCATATCATCGTCACAAGTTCAACTCACCCCAGAGCGGCTTCTATCTCGGCATTGGTTGAGGCGTTTAGTAGAGCGGGTATCGGGGTGGAGCAAAGCAAGAATGTCCCTGAAGCTTTATCACAGGCTTTGGACAGAGCACGGGGGACCGACCTGATACTGGTCACCGGCTCCCTTTTTGTGGTCGCCGAAGCGTTGGACTATGCTGCTAAGCACTTGGTTGCAGAGGCTGACCGGCAGACGCGATCATCGGTGGAGTAATTGCTTCCTCTGGCAACATTTTTGCTAGAAGGTGTTGCAGTGCCATGGTGTGGCTGCACATGTTCCACTGGGAGAAAAAGTGGCAAGTGCAATGCCATTTCTTGTCCTTATAGCTTACGATGTAGTTACTGTGTTCGCCTCTAAATTCAACACTGAACTGTTGAAATTTGATGCGGTCTGGCTCTTCTGCGTAGCGCTTAGCTTTCTCGATCTTCCCAATGAGGCTGGACTGCATCTTATCTACGTCACCTAGTATACTCCAAGCTGGTGGAAATGTCCATTTGGTTTACTTGTCCAGTGAGTGTCTGAGGGTAGTTTCTTATATGGTATAATATGAACACCTATTTCAGGAATGTGAGGATGCGTGATACTATTTCTGAGGCTTTGAAAGGGCATAATGCCGATTATATAGAGGTGCATGTAGAAGAGAGCCAGGTGGCGCGGATTGTGTACCGTGGTGGCAGGTTAGAGGAGGTGGGGAGGACATCAGCAGTTGGTGGCAATGTGAGGGCGCTGGTAAAAGGTGGTTGGGGGTTCGTCAGCTTTAATAACCTTGATAGCCTAAGGGAAAAAGTAGGGCTGGCAGTAAAGCAAGCGAGGATTGTAGGGAACGAGAACAGCAAGCTCCACTTCACCGGACCGATAATTGACACGGTAGTCCCCGAGGTTAAAAAAACACCCCAGCAGGTGCCGCTTGCGGCTAAGAAAGAGCTACTCGATGAATATAAGGAAATAGTCCTGAGCACCCCCAAGATTCGGAGTTGTGACATTGTGTATCAGGACGGCGAAAGGAGATTGATTTTTGCCAACTCCGAAGGTAGCTACATCGAACAGACCAGGCTGGATGTCAATCTGCGTATGCTGGCGATAGCTGCCAGCGATGGAGAGGTGCAGCAGGCTGGCTTAAGCTTGGGTAGCCCCGGGGACTTCACTGTGATAGAAGGGTTGCAGGAGCAGGTCAGGGAGAGAGCTCAGCGAGCAGTGAGGCTGCTTTCAGCCCCATATGCTAAAGGTGGTGAATATACAGTGGTGCTGGACCCGATCCTTGCCGGTGTATTTGTCCACGAAGCCTTCGGGCACCTCTCTGAGGCTGACCATGTCTATGAGAATCGGAAACTTCAGGAGATAATGGTGCTGGGGAGAAAATTTGGTAGCAAGGAGTTGAATATCGTTGACGGTGCTGCTGTGCCCGGTTTAAGAGGCAGTTATAAGTACGATGATGAGGGTGTGCCGGCGACCAAGACCTATCTAATCAGGGAAGGTATACTGGAGAGCCGACTGCATTCTAGGGAAACAGCCGCTAAGATGGGCGAGAAGCCGACAGGCAATGCCAGGGCAATAAGTTATCTCTACCCACCGATAGTGCGGATGACAAATACTTATATTGAACCCAGGGATGTCTCGTTCGAGGATATGATAAGCGAAATAAAAGAAGGTGTTTATGCCAAGGACTGGTATGGTGGTACCACCAGCCTGGAAATGTTCACCTTCTCTGCCGGCGAAGCCTATATGATACGCAATGGTAGAATAGCTGAGCTACTCCGACCGGTGGTACTGAGTGGCAATGTGTTTACCACTTTAATGAACATCGATGCTATAGGTAATGACCTTCAAATGGAGCAGGGCGGGGGCTGTGGCAAAGGTGACCAGTGGCCGTTGCCGGTCTCCAATGGTAGTCCACATATAAGGATATCGCGATGTCTGGTGGGGGGTACCCGTTAGTGATAGTAGACGATGTTTTATCCAGGGCCCGTCAGGTGGCTGACCAAGCGGAAGTATTCCATATTTCTTCTGTGGTCACCCCGGTGCGGTTTGAGGCTAACCGGTTGAAGCGGGTGGAAAGCAAGGAAAGCTCGATTGTGGCTCTTAGAATTATTAAAGGTGTCAAGGCTGGTTTTGCTCAGGCAAGCGGTTTTGTCAGACCAGAGGAATTGGTAGAGATGGCACTACAGGCGTGCTATTTTGACGTACCGGCTGGTTTTACCTTTCCAGGCAAGACAGACTATCGAGGGGTGGACATTTTTGACCCACAACTGGAAAAAGTGTCTATCGAGGACATGGCTGAACTGGGACAGCGGCTTATTGACACTGTGAGGGCACATACGCCAGAACTCCTTTGTGAGGCTTCGGTGACGAAGCGGGTCACGTCGGTTGACATCGTTAACTCAAACGGCGGCGAAGCCAGCTACAAGAAGAGTTTTTTCAGGATAGGGGTTGATGGCATGCTTGTCAGAGGTGAGGATATACTTTTTGTCGGGGATAGCCAGAGTTCTTGTCGTCCAATGCTGGACTTCAAACCGGTGGTTGATGAGGTGGTAAGACAGCTCGAGCTGGCACAAAGGAATGCCAGCGTCAGAGCGGGACTGATGCCGGTGGTTTTCACGCCTTATGGCGTGGCTAGTTGCTTAATAATGCCTCTCATTGCGGCGTTCAATGGTAAAGCTGTGTACGATGGTACCTCACCACTGAAAGACAAGCTAGGCAAACAGGTCTTCGATACCAGGTTCAATTTGTGGGACGATTCCACCTTACCTTTCCAGACGCGTAGCTATCCCTGTGATGATGAGGGTGTACCCGGGCAGCGCACATCGCTGGTGGAGCGGGGGGTGGTGTCGCATTTCCTCTACGATTTGCATACCGCTGCTTTATGCGGTTCCCGAAGTACAGGCAATGGCACCCGGCAGGGCAGTTTGCCAACGCCTTATCCCAGCTCTCTGGTTGTTGGTGAAGGCGATGGTAACTTTTGGGACATGATTAAAGATATAAAAGAAGGTCTGGTGGTAGAATTAACCATGGGTGCTGAGCAAGGTAACATACTCAATGGAGACTTCAGTGGCAATGTCTTGCTTGGCTATAAAGTGGAGGGTGGGGAGATAGTGGGCAGGGTGAAAAATACTATGGTCTCGGGTAATGTGTACCAGGTGCTTACTCAGATTGAAGCTATAGGGCAGGAAAGAAGGTGGATAGAGGGTATCCTGCTGACTCCATCACTTTATTGTCGAAATCTCTCAGTGGCTACAAAGGAAGGTTAACTTAGCTGTTGATTGAGGCATGAGAGGACCGATAAGGTTTCATAAAGAGCTGCGTCCCAAAGTCTGTGATATGCTTGCTGCCTGGCCAGGGATCGGCAATGTGGGTCTTATCGTGGCTAAATACCTGCAGGACAAACTGCAAGCCGAGGAGATTGGTGATGTGGAACCTTTTGAGTTTTTCGACCCCATTGGCATTATGGTCAGGAACAACCTGATAGAAGCGCCCCAGTTCCCGGAGAGCAAATTCTATTACTGGCATAATCCCCGCACCGACCGTGGCTTGTTAATATTTATCAGTGATGAACAGCCGAGTTTCAAAGGTTATGAGCTGGCTGGCTGTGTTCTGGATGCCGGGAGGAAATTGAAGGTGAAGAGGGTCTATACCACTGCTGCGGCAATGGCGAAGATTCACCATACCGAAAAGCCAAGGGTCTGGGGAGCAGCCACAAGCCAGAAGCTCGTCGATATGCTGAAGAAATATGGTGTGGTGTTGCGTGGCGATGTCCAGATTGCCGGGCTAAACGGACTATTCCTGGGTGTGGCTAAGGAGCGTGGTGTTGAGGGGATTTGCCTTCTCGGCGAAGTGCCTTCCTACACCACTCGGATCCCTAACCCTAAGGCTGCACTGGCAGTGCTCGAAGTGCTGACACGGATGCTTGATATTGAAATAGACCTTACAGAACTGACCGAATTAGCCAAGGCATCGGATGAGGAAGTGAAGAAGCTGGCAGCTAAAGCTATGGGAGAATATATCGACCGCTATACCAAGCCAGTGTGGCCGTCGGTGGATGAAGAGGAAGAAGAGGAGGAGGGTGAAGAGGAGGAAGGTGGTGAAGAAGGTGACGAAGAGGAGTTTTGAAGATGACACTGGGAGCCAGGATAGAGCTGATAAGCGGACTGCTCAATTCTGATAAGCCAGTGGCTAGCTCTGAGCTTGCGTGTTTATCAGGGCTTGGGCGTGAGGAGCTGGAGTTCTTTAAACTGAACTGGGGGAAGGTGGGCACGGCGCGAAGATATGAGATTATCTCGCAACTGGTGCATCTCGGCGAGGTAGACATGGGGTTGGATTTCACCGCTATTTTTGTTGCTTGTCTGAATGACATCGATGAAGCGGTGAGACTGCAAGCAGTGCTGGGTCTGGAGGGAGAGGACAACTATCTTATTATCGTGCCACTGGTGAGGTGCTTGAAGCAGGACAGTTCTGTTAGGGTGCGTGCAGCGGCAGCAACAACACTGGGCAGCTTTTCTATGCTTGCTGAGCGTGAGAAGATATCAGCATATTATAGAGACATGGTGTACAAAGCCCTGCTCGATGTCCTGGAGAACGAGGATGAGCCTGTAGAGGTGAGGCGTCGTGCCCTTGAGGCTATTTCGCCATTGAGGCTACCGCGAGTGCAGGAGCTTATTGAGCGAGCGTATCGTGAGGGTGGCGCTGAGTTTAAGGCGAGCGCCATATATGCCATGGGGCACAATTGCGATCCGGTGTGGCTTGATATTTTGCTCGACGAGTTGAATAGCGAAGATGCCGCGGTGAGGTACGAAGCAGCTAATGCCTGTGCAGAGTTGGGAGCAGCGGAGGCAGTACCTCAACTTTTGCGGCTGGTTGAAGATAGCGATAGCCAGGTCCAGGAAGCAGCTATCAGGGCACTCGGCGAGATAGGTGGTAGAGGGGCAAAGCAGGCACTGACCAAGTTGATGCATAGCCAGCAGCCCAGAATCCGGCAGGCAGCGGAAGCGGCACTTGAAGAGTTGCGCTTTAATGAAGAGCCCCTATCGCAATCTTTAGACGACCTTGATTGAGCAATTACCACTGGTTGGCGAAAAAGTCAGGTTGCGTCCTAAAGATATCAGTGACGCATCTAATGATTATG
>Ga0209102_1000463_pt1 | contig 26892 bp, 21 predicted proteins | sample ConPoolayeHmetaG_FD_185483 | JGI IMG/M metagenome (GOLD analysis project Ga0209102, IMG submission 185483) | Hot spring microbial mat communities from California, USA to study Microbial Dark Matter (Phase II) - Cone Pool mat layer H metaG... ...
CTTCAGGATCGATATGGCGAATCTGAGGTCATCGGCGCTCAGGATCGTGTCGATCACCGCGTCGCACCGCACGCCTGAGAGCAGATCCCCGAAGGCCTTCCTGTCGCCTTTGTCCACAAGCACCTCTTTGACTCCCTTGGCCCTGAGGGGCGTTCGTCCCCTGTGGGCCACGATGACCTCGTGATGCCTCGCAAGGAGACCGTCCACGATGGCCCTGCCAAGAAATCGGGTTCCCCCGATTATCATCACGCGCATAGGCACGCCCAGCTGCCTGACAGGAATAAACGTTTTCCGTCGAAAATTGCCGCCTGGCCGTGCAACAGCCATTAATATGGAACCTCCAATGAGCGGGCGTTTCCACTTGCTCGACGGTACGGAGGATCCGGATGAGGAGGACGCACAACAAGCAGGGGATCGTGCGGAGCGAAGGTCCCAACATCCTGTTGGTCATGTCCGACCAGCATAGGGCCGACTGGCTGGGGTGCTCCGGCGCGAACTGGGTCAGGACGCCCAACATCGACGAGCTGGCCCGTCGCGGCGTGTATTTCAGGATGGCGTCTTGCGACTCCCCGGTATGCGCGCCAAGCCGGTCCGCCCTTGCCAGCGGGCTCAAGTGCAGCACCGTCGGGGTGCTGTCAAACAGCGACCTTTACCCCATCGATGTGCCGACCTACTATCAAGCCCTGAGGGCCGCGGGATACCGGGTCGGGTGCGTTGGCAAGACCGACCTTCACAAGAGGGATCACTGGGAGGGCATCCGCGGGGATCGGCCCATCATGTACCACCTCGGCTTCACCGACCCCATGGAGACGGAGGGAAAGCAGAGTGCCGGAAGATACGCAATGCAGGGCGTTTGCCCATACACGCACTACCTCATTCAGAATGGACTGGCAAAGATCTTCCACGACGACTGCGAAAGCCGCCGTCCGATCTGGTCAAGCGGTGATTCGGTCCTTCCGCTCCACGCCTACCACGACGACTTCATTGGGCGCAACGCATGCCGTTTCCTTGAAAGGGTCAGCGACGAAACGCCTTGGCACTACTTCGTGAGCTTCGTGGGGCCGCACAATCCGTGGGACGCCCCCAGGGAATACTCCTCAAGATACCGGCCCGGTGATATGCCGACGCGCCGAACCATCCAGGACGAGATGGAGGACAAGCCGCAGGTCTACCGAGCCCGCCGGAACGAGCACAGCCGAGACCTCACCGCCGAGAGGCTCGCCTCCGCCATGGTACACTACTCGGGCATGGTGAGCTTGATCGATGACTACATGGGAAGATTCGTGGATATCCTGAAGATGCGGGGACTCTACGACGACACGGTCATCATCTACACCTCGGACCACGGCGAGATGATGGGCGACCACGGCATGTTCGCCAAGTCCACGTATTTCGAGCAGGCACTGAGGATTCCGCTGTTGATCGCGGGGCCGGGCATCAAGCACAGGGGACCGATCGACGCGCTCGTGCAGCTCTCAGACCTCGCGCCCACAATACTGGACTTGGCCGGCTTGGGCTGCCCCGGCGACCTGGAGAGCCAGTCCCTTCTTCCGATCCTCCAAGGGGACGCGGACGCCGCACGGGAGTGCCAGGTGAGCGAACTTGCTGATTCACGCATGCTGTTCGACGGGCGGTACAAGTTCGCCGAACACGACGGTGACCAGGACGAGCTCTATGACCTGGAGGAGGACCCACACGAGCTGCGGAATCTCGCCCGTGACGAGCGCGCGAAAGCATCCGATATGAGGAAGAGGCTCCGTCGACTTCTGAAGTGAGGGCAACCGGCCTTCTGCTCCGGTCCATCGGGCACGCGGAAAGCCTTATCACGCTTCCAGCAATCGAATGCAGGAAGGCGGTGGAAGCGATGAAATCCTACCTTGATCTCTTTCCTCAGGAGAAGGAGAAGATCGCGGGAGAGTCGAGAATCCTGCTCATGACCCTCCCGTCGATCGTGGGGGTCGACGAGCCTTTCCGGCTCAAGATCACCATGCTGAACGTCTCGGGCATGCCGGATGAGGGCTTCAGGGGAATCGTGAAGCTCAACCCATCGCAGCCCTGCCTCAAGCTTCCGAGTACGCTGAAGTTCTCTCCCGCAGACCGCGGCATCAAGACGATCGCTGGACTCCGTTCCACCAAGCCTGGCGTCCTCTACGTCGAGGGCGAGGTCGAGGGATCCCCGGGCAAGCCACCGCGAAGCAATCCAACCAAGGTGATCGAGAACCCCTCCGAAAGGCTCTTTTGGGGCGACATCCACGTCCACTCCGTCCTGGGCAGGTGCCATGAAGATATCGCCAAGGAACCCGAATTCGCCTACTGGTATGCCAGGCAAGTGACGCATCTGGATTTTGCAGCGGTGACCGACCATCTGCGGGGCCTCAACCGGGAGAGGTGGGAAAGGATCAAGGCCCTTGCGGAGGAGCACAACCGGCCTGGGGACTTCGTCGCCCTGCTGGGCTTCGAATCCTCTCACTCCAAGGATCACGGAGGGGACATAAACGTCTATTACCTCGACGCGGACGCAGGGTACTTCTGGCTTGACAGGGAGGATATGAAGGGGACCTCGCCCAAGGTCGGCCTCGATGTCCTCTGGGACTGGCTGGACCGCCAGGGAAAACCCTACCTGACGATACCCCACCACACGGGAAGGGCGGCCAAGTACAGGAACTTCACTTTGCCCTACTACAACCCCACGCGTGAGCCGGTCCTCGAGGTATTCTCCATGTGGGGAAGCTCAGAGGCAAGGCACGACGATTTCTACTTAAGGGGCGGCAAGTCGGACGCTCCAGCCTACCTGCAGGACGCCCTCAAGCTCGGGTACAGATACGGCGTGATAGGCTCAAGCGACACGCACCACACCATGCCGGGCAGCCCATGTTCGATCCTGCCTTGTCCGTACCACCATCCGGCCAACTCGATGGTCAACCAGGGACTTGCCGCCGTCTATGCTCGTGAACTGTCCAGGCAGGCGATCTTCGACTCGTTGATGAAGCGGCGCTGCTATGCCACGACCTCAACAAGGCCGATCCTCGATTTCTGGGTCGAGTCAACCCCCATGGGAGGGACGCTGGAGGTGGGCGAAGCACAAGAGCCTGCCCGAACGATCAGGATTGAGGTCTGCACGAGCATGCTGCCAGCAACCCTCGAGATTATCTGCAACAACGAACTCTTACACAGCTTCAAGATCAGGGACGTTCATACCCTCTACACCTTCACCGACGACCGCGATGTCGGCAACCTGTGGATCGAGGGTGCTCCCAGGGACCCGTCCCCATTCATGTACTATTATCTCCGCCTAAGATACCAAGGCATAACGGCATGGTCAAGCCCCGTCTGGCTGTGCCGCAATCCCGTCTAGGCCGGTTGAGCAACGGGTCCGCCAGCGCCGACTCAGGCAGTAGGCCCAGTCAACGACATGGCAGTCGAAGTTGGAATGAAGGAGAAGGGCACGGTGATCGTTCCAATCGTTGCTGATCGCGGCATTACGGCACTCTATCCTGTGAGGCTCCTGCAGCGAGCGGCCGAGGATGTGCTTGCCCAAGCCGCGGCCCTGATAACCATCCTTTACGCTGAGGGAGTCGGTGAAGACTTCGGGTGAGCGGGAGAACTCCCCGCAGGATATGGAGCCGCAAAAGCCGACCTGATCCTCGCCCTTCAGTGCCCTGACCTCCACGCCCAGCATCTCACCCTTCCCCTCCCGGAGCTCAACCTGCACCTCGATTCCGGCTTCGATTGGGCTGGGTCGAATGGGCTCAAACTGAGGCCAGTCGAGGAAGATCTCGCCCCTGACGCGATCGTATCCGTTCATGCCCAGCAGTCCCTGCATATGGCCGAGGTGCTGGGAGGATAGGCGTGGCGGAAGCCATAGAAGGGGTAGCGGAACTCCTGCTCGTACGCCCTGATCTCCTCGACGCCGGATCCCAAAAGATGGTTCTGCATGGCGCCTATTCGGGATGTCCGGGAATATGCTGCATTGCGCAAGGGCGTGAAGACCTTAGGAGAGGGTGATCCGATTTCCCGATCTTCACAGTAGCTTTATAAAAGGCAGAGCACTTCCGAAGCGCGGAGTGACCCCTAAGTTCCACTGAGGGGGAATTGAAAGGGTTGCTGAACATGTGGGGCTGGTTCACCCCTATGGACGAGTGACCCCTAAGTCCCACTGAGAGGAAATTGAAAGATATGATCAACTCGTTGCAGCTGACCGGGCCAGCAGGGGAGAAGCGGCCAATCCGAAAGCGAATTTGGCTGGCCCGGCAGCTGAGCTCCAGGCCGTTGGGCCGCGGCCGACCCGTCGCCGTCCTGCCGGAAGACTGCCAAGCGGTCGCGTCCCGCCCAAGGACAGGAGGAATCACATGGTCAACAGCAGCCTGACGAAGTTGGGCGGCACATGCGCGATCCTTTCTGGTGTACTGCTTCCCATCTCCGCAGTAGCGTTCCTGCTCATGCCCCTAGCGCAGCAGACATGGGGCGATCCTGCCGCCTACCTCGAGTCATTCGCCGAAGTGCCAACGTATGCCATGATTGAGTACTCCGCGAACGTCATTGGTGCCATCCTCGGCCTCGCTGTTGTCATCGCCATACCCCGCATCCTGCGACCCGTCCACGAAGGCTGGCTCCGCTGGGCGACAGCCATAGCCATGCTGGGCTACTCTGTCACTGCGGTTCAGTACCTGCGCGAGATTGCCCTCATTCCTCACATGGCGGAAACGTACATGACGGGAGATGCAGCAACCAGGGCTGCGACGGCTGGCAACCTGTACCTAGTCCTCCTCGATCCACACGGATGGATCACCCATGGCGCGATCGGAGCGTGGCTTCTCGTCATCAATGCCCTTGCTCTGCAGGCGAACCGTTGGCCGCGTCCGCTTTCCGTCGTGGGTTTTGGCGGGGGGATCGCCTACTGGCTTATCGTGGCGGGCACTGTCCTCCGCGTTGAAGCTCTCGGCACAATCGGCGCGGGCGCAGGAGTGATACTGGCCCCGATCGCGTTCATCTGGATAGGCTTGAGACTCCGTAGATCAGGCCCGTGACGCGCAGTGGATCGTTATGATCGGCGGCCCAACACGTCGCTGGAGCGGACGCCGCGCAGTGGCCCGAATCGGCGCAAGGCGTGATATTCTGTGAGGTAGAAGAGCGGCGCCGCTCAGCACGAGACCGTTCGGTTGACCGGCGCGAGGGGGTCTCGGGGTGAGGTTCGGGGGCTGGCGTGCGGTCGTGACCGGTGTCCTCATGGTCGCCGAGTGGGCGTTCTTCATCACGGCCGGACAGGTGCCGGAGCTCACGATCGAACCTGTTCGTATGGGCTTCCATCTCGCCGCGGAGTCCGTCACCGCGGTCGCACTCATCGGCGCAGGCGCGGGACTGCTGCGCGGGGCGTCCCCGTTCGCGCTCGTCGCGTTCGGGATGCTCCTCTACACCGTCGTAGTCTTACCCGGCTGATGCTGGCCATAGACCTTGGCTGCCCATGAGGGTGGAGAATGTCCGTAGACATCGGCATTTTTGCACTCGTCGCAGTGCCGACCGTCGCCATCGTGCTCACCCTCCTTGGTCTGATGATCGGGAGGAAGCCGGTCGTGACCGAGTTTGAGGCCCGCCAGGAGGGGCTGCGGATGCCTGAACGGTCCGAAGAGGAGAGAACTCGCGGCAGGGAGTCATCCGAGACCACCATGAAGACTGCCATGCAGCTCCTGTTGGTCTTCCTAGTGGGGCTTGCCGTATTCTCCGCCATTGCGTACGTTCTGTGGCGGAGATACCTGGTGCATCTGACCCCTGTTTACGCTGGGGCCCTCGTGTTGCTCTTCTTCTTCGTTGCCTGCCTGGACGAGGAGAGGATGAAGGCCCGCTGCGCGGAGGGCAGAATCAGAAGGTAGCCCGGGGGCCGGCATTCGAGGATGGAGACTGGGGACGGGCACAAGATCAAGAGATGAAAGATGGGAATCGCCGGTAGTGGTTGCCCCGTCGAGGAGTCGCACTAGGCCGAGCCCTTCTTCTTCCCCCGTGCCTCCTCGAACTTCCTATGGATCGCGTTCCGGATCTCGCCGTCCTTGACCGCCAGCCCGCCCTGGTAGCCGCATTCCTTGCACCTCCAGGTCGAGATCAGCCCAGGTAGCACGACCGTCATCTTGGTCGAACCGCACCTCGGACAGAAGAATATCCCTTCAAACTCCGCCTTTGCTAGCTCCCGCTTCATCCACGCCCGCTCGCATTCCGCGGAGCAAAACAGCTGCTCCTCCTCGATGGCGCGGCCACAGTTTGGGCACTTGGCTTCCTCGTATGGTCGAGTGGCGTCTTCAGAATCGGCCATCCACGATTGCCGCTAGCCGCGTTGCCATATATCTGCTTTGTCTGGAACGCATGAAGGAGCAGAAACACAGTGATGGGGAATCCGGCAGCTACAGAGCTGAGAGGATCCAAATCTCCTCGGCCAGGCCGTCCACCTCCGCCCGGCAGGCTCAAAGCCAGCTTCTGGCTGGCGGCACAAGATGGCCCCTGAGAGCCATCGACACGAAGACCTCCTCATCCTCCGACAGGGGCCCAATGGCGAAAAGACCCTTTGGCGGCAGATCCTTGATGGAACGCTCATGGCCCTTGGGGTTGGCCGTGTAAAGCTCCGAGCTGTCCCCACACTCCAACTTCACGGATTCGATCGTGGAGCCGCGCTCAACGAAGAAATCCGCATATCCCCAATACGCCTTGCTGGGATTTCCGTCCCTGAAGAGCAAGGCAAAGACGTCCATGCACGGCCCAGCGCCCGACACGTCCCTAAAGTCATAAAGGTAGGCATCGTAGTCGGTGTTGTTCACGATCGCGCTCGCTTTCCGCGGGACAGATTGCAAACCTCGGACGGCGGCCTGCTCCAGCCAGAGGTCAATCGGAATGAGCCCAGTGGCGCCTTCCCCAAGATCGTCTTCGTAGACCCATGCCCCCGCCTCGCTCAGCCAGGCCTTCGGATTTGCCTCGACCATCGCGGAAAAGGCGAGCTTCATCTGCACCATGTCACGGTTGGCGACGAGGCCCAAGGAAAGCGCAGGGCTGGACCCGACCGATCTCTCGAACCTCTCCGGACACGTCGAGGAGACCATACTGACATCCGTCTCTGGCCCCCTTCTGGGCACCAGCCCGACCACAAGGAGCCCCACGACCAAAGAGATGCCGATGATCCCGGCTGCCTCCCTCATGATCAAGACGAACACCTAGGCTGCCCTCGTGGTCGCGACGGCGCGGTAGAGCTTCCTGCGGACCATCAGCGTTGGGTTGCGCGCCGTCAGGTTCCAGCTCGCGCTGCTGCACTTCACGGAAACACATATGCATATCCTTGAGTAGCGTCGTGGACAGGAGGCTCAGGGCAATTGGGAATCATGAAGGACTTCGGCTGGGTCTGGGAAGGACAGGGACTGGACCCGGGCGTCTATCCCTCGATATTCGGCGTGGGCGAGGGCGCTGAGTACTTCGGGCTTGAGAGGGCCTGCTACATGTTCCACCCTAACGACGATCTTGCCATGCGAAAGATGGCGCACCTGAAGGAGATAGTGTGCGACATCTCGAAGTGGAAATGGCGCCGCACCGAGGACGGCGGAACCGCCAATTGGGTGGACTCTTCGCCGCAATCGGTCAGGGAGGAGGCACGCACGGTCAGCGAACTATCCGTGAGATACCCCAACATAACCGGTGCCATCCACGACGACATGAAGGGCCTTATCACGAGGGAGAACTACGCTCCCTCGGACTATGCCGGGATCTACCGCGCGCTCAAGAGCCGGAACGGGAACCTCAAGCTCTGGTGCGTGGTCTACACACATGAACTCGATCATGAATTCTGGATGCCCTACTCTCCCTACATCGATGTCGTCAACCTTTGGATCTGGAGGGCTCAGGACCTGCCCAAGCTGGATGAGGGCCTTCGCCGCTGCAGGGAGATCTTCCCCGACAAGCCCATCATCATGGGGTGCTATCTGCGCGACTACCCGACCGCGTCGCCGGTGTCGATGCATCTTTTGGCCCAACAGTGGAAGAAGGTCCTGACCCATCTGAAGGCAGGCACGATCTCCGGCTACTCCATCTTGGGCACCGTTCTCATCGACGGCCACCAAGCCCAGGCCGCTTGGGTGAAGGACTTCATATCAAGACACTAGCATCTGAGCCGGAACCCGCCCTCGCCTGGTCGGCCCCACACAAGGACCACAGCAGAGCTCCCAGCGTCAAGATTCCGGGGCAAGCTGGCGGGGCTGATTGGATCAGCCACACTCCTCGAGAGGAAAAGGGCTAGCAGACTTTGCACTTCTCGCCGTGGCACGAGACGCAGATCAGGGTCTGGGTTGCCAGCACCCCCTCTACGGCGTGCACCTTGTCGGCCACGACCGTGGCGATGTCCGACACTTCCTTGACGTTGAAGTGGGCAATCACGTCGACGTCCCCCGTCACGGCGCACGCGGTCTCGATTCCCTTTATCTTCCCGACTTTCTCGGCTACGCTTGCGGCTGTTCCCAATTCGGTGTTGATGAACACGTATCCACAGACCATGGGGAAAACCCACGCAGCTTTGGCGGTCTTCCTCATATAAAGATTCCCACCGGAGGCCGGGGGGAACGGATGAAGACAATGGCGCTCGGGAGGCGGGTTGCCGCACTGCCCAGACGATCGCTTGGAACGTCCCCCTGCAACGTAAGATACATTATCAAACCCCTCGTCGCTCATGGGGCCGAAGATCCTGCGGCTCGAGCGCGAGCCGACCGCGGGGCCTTCGCTGGTCGCAAGACGCAATGGAGGCAGCATGATGAAGAAGATCCCCGTTGGCCTTCAGATGTACACTCTGCGAGAGCTTTGCGCAAAGGACTTTGCCGGCACCCTGCAGAAGGTGGCCGAGATCGGATATGCTGGAGTGGAACTCGCAGGGACTTACTCGCTGGCGCCCAGGGAGGTGAGAGACCTACTTGCCGATCTTGGCCTCAAGCTTGCCGGAAACCACATGGGCGAGAGGGACCTGAAGAAGCTGGTCAAGTTCAACAAGGAGCTGGGGTGCAAGGCGGTCTGGGGTCCCTGTCTGCCGGACGGAAAGCTTCCAACGGACGAGGCAGGATGTCGCGCGATGGTCGAATACGCCAACTCGGTTGGCGCGGAGCTGAAGAAGAACGGAATCCAACTGTACTACCACAACCACTCCCAGGAGTTTACGACGATCAAAGGCAAGTACATCATGGACTGGCTCCTGGAAGGAACCGATCCCCAGAACGTGATGGCCGAAATCGACGTCATGTGGGCCCAGCACGCAGGCGTGGACCCGGCAACGTACATTCGCAAGTACCCTGGCAGGGTCCCCCTGGTCCACATAAAAGACATGGACAAGAACCACTTCTTCACCGAGGTCGGCCGCGGCATAATCGACTTCGAGCCGATCTTTAGGGCCTGCGAAGAGGTCGGCACCCAGTGGTACATCGTCGAGCAAGACACCTGCAAGAGGCCTCCGCTGGAAAGCGTCAAAATCAGCTTCGAGTACTTCGAGTCCAGGGGGATGGCATAGCTTCTCCTCTTGCACCATTCGCGGCGCGCGCCCTCCCGACTCAGGTGGCAAGCGTTTTCCCGCCGCATGGCTTAGAAGGTCCGAGACCATGAACTTCCGTGAATTGATCATGAGGACGTTCCAGAGGAAGAAGATCGACCGGATCGTCTGGCAGCCGAGGATACGTTACTGGTACACCGGAAACCAAGTGAACAAGCGGCCCGAGGAAATAAGGCAGGGGGAGTTGCCCTATCCCGAGGTGCCTGCGGAGTACCGCGGGAAGACCGTCCTGCAGGTCTACGACCTCCTTCGCGCATCGCCCAGGTATCCGGGCGAGGTCCTCGACATCGGCCTGTTCAGAACGAGGATTGACCCGGATGCCGGCATCAAGCACGTCCACTTTGACGAGGGGGGCGAGCGCATCACCATCACCGAGACACCCGTGGGCAAACTGAGGTCCAAGACCAGGGGCGGGTATCCGACCGAGTTTCCCCTAAAGACGCCCCAGGACTGCAAGGTCATGGAATACGTGCTCAAGCACACCGAGTTCCAGTTCGACGACGAGGCATACTCCAAGGCCGAGGCAGCCTTCGGAGACAGGGGCGTAGTCCAGAGCTTCTACTCCCGGTCACCATTCCAGAAGATGATCGTCGAGTACATGGGCGCCAGGAACTTCTTCATACAGCTCCACCGCCATCAAGCCGAGATCGAGGGCTTCATGGATTCGATCGCGGAGTGGGACGACGGGATGTACGAGGTCCTGGTGAGATGCCCGCTGAAGATCCTGAACTTCGGGGAGAACATAGACGCAAACCTGGCCTCGCCCAAATTCTTCCAGAGATACCTCGTCCCGTACTACGAGCGCAGGGTCAAACAACTCCACCGAGTCGGCAAGTTCTGCCACATCCACATCGATGGGGCCATGAAGCCCCTTCTGCCCCTCCTGAGCCAACTGGAGTTCGATGGCATCGAGGCCGCCACCCCCAAGCCCCAGGGGGATGTGGAGATCGACGAGCTGAGGCGGGCGATGGGCGACAAGATCCTTCTGGACGGCATACCCGCCGTCATGTTCATACCTGTATATACGGACAAGCAGACAAGGGACTTTGCCCTAAGGGTCCTTGAGGCCTTCTCGCCCAACCTCATCCTCGGAGTTTCGGACGAGCTTCCCCCCACGGCAGACATAAGGAAGATGGAGCTCGTTTCAAAGCTCGCCGAGGACTTCGAGCCGTAGGGCATTCTCCTTCGCAGTCGCGTAATAGTCTTAAGCTCCGCGCGGGCCCGACGACTGGCCCAGGAGGCATCTCAACGCCCACGATAACGATCATCGGAGCTGGCAGCCACTTCACCCCCGGCATACTCCGCGATGCCATGAACTCGCCCAGCCTTTCCGGCAGCAAGATCACCCTGATGGACCTCGATCCGGAGAGTCTCAAGATCTCCGCAAAGCTGGCCAAGCGCATGGTGCGGGAAAGGAAGGCCGATCTCGAGATCGAATCGACCACGGACAGGAAGGCCGCCCTCGAGTCCGCCGACTTCGTCATCACCACCATCCTAGTCGGAGGACTGGGCATCTGCAAGAGCGACATAGACATCCCCATGAAGTACGGCGTATACCAGACCGTCGGCGACACGGTTGGGCCGGGAGGCTTGATCAGGGCATTAAGGACGATCCCGGCAATGGTCGAGATCGCAAAGGACATGGAGAAGATCTGCCCCGACGCCTGGCTCTTCAACTACTCCAACCCGCTCACCTGCCTCTCCATAGCTGTGCGGGAGACGACGGGGATCAAGATGGCGGGCCTCTGCCACGGCATACGCGGGACGGTGAGGGCAATCGCAAGCTTCCTCGGCACGACGCCGGACAAGATGACCTACCTGGCCGCAGGCGTCAACCACCTGACCTGGATCTTGGACATGGGGATCTCCGGCAAGGATTGCTACCCGCGGCTGCGCGAGATGCTTAGGACAACTGATCTCCCCGGCTGGCCCATCAGCTCCAAGCTATTCCGAATCTTCGGTTACTTCCCCTCGCCCGGCGACAGGCACATAGCCGAGTTCTTCCCCTACTTCCTAACGGACCGAACTGAGAAGGGCGCCAAGTACGGCCTAAGGCTCCGGGAGATAGACCGGATGATGGAGGACAAGAGGGAGCGCACCAAGATGCTGCTGGCTCAGGCCGAGGGATCCCTGCCGCTTGGCGATCTCACCGCTCCATCGGGCGAAGAGGTGATCCGCATCATAGAGTCGATCGTGGACAACCGCAACGACGAGTTCGTCGTCAACATCCCCAACGACGGCTTCGTCCCCAACCTCCCGCGAGGGGCCATCATCGAGACCCATGCTTTGGTCGGCTCGCACGGCATGCGCGGCATACACGTCGGAAACCTGCCAGACCCCCTTGCAGCCATAACCCACCACCGCATAATCCAGCAAGAGCTTACGGCCCGGGCCGCCCTAAACGGCGACAGGCAATTGGCCCTGCAGGCCTTGCTGCTGGACCCCATGATCGGATCCGTCGAGGACGCTGAATCGATGCTTGACGAACTTCTCCTGGCCAGCTCAAGGTATCTGCCGCAGTTTCACGGCGGCGGCTTGCGGAAGCCCCCACGGCGCGGCAGCAAACTACGGAAGTCTTAAAATGGGTCCCGGGCTCGATCTTGGTCGCTAGGAGTGCTCCGCTTGCGCCTCATCTACTTCATCCTCGTCGCAACGTTCTCCCTCGCGGTCTGCCTTCCGCAAGCTCTTGCCGCAGTGCTTTTTGAGTACAAGGGGCCGGACGTAGCCGATTCCCTTCAGCTGACCGACTTGCTTATTCAGGGACCCATCGATCCCAAGGTCGGGGATACGATCAGCGTCGACTTCAAGCTCAGGGACTTCGACCAGTATGCCATCACGTTCGCGGAGAAGGGAGTCTTCGCGGCCGTGAGGGACCCGGACGGCCTCGATAGATCCTTCGGCTTCACGGCCAGCGGCCAGACAATAACGCCGGGCCAAAGCGTCGCGTTCTCAAGCTCATTTTCCCCGGACAAGGCCGGACAGTGGCGCATCTGGCCCTCCTACCAGATCTGGCAGGTCGGCGGCATGGCCAAGAAGGAGGGACCAACCGAATGGCACGTCTACGTCATGACGGTTGGAGCGCTGCAGATCGCCGACCTTTCCCCCGTCTCGATCTCGGTGATCCCGGAGACCCCGACGGTCGGACGGGACGCTACCGTAATCGTCACCATACGCAACCTGGGCAACGGGGCTTCGAAGGCCTGCGCGGGAAGGTTGGTCTCCGGAAGCTTTTCGGCGGACGTTTCAATAAGCCCGCTTGACCCTGGCAGGGAGACAACGATCTCGGCGAAGTGGCGGCCGGGACTCGAGGGCTGGCAGGATCTTTCCTTCTACGCTGATTGGAAGCAGGAGGTCCAGGAGAGCAACGAGGCAAACAACGCCCTCACCACCCAGGTCAAGGTCCTAGGTAAGCCCGATCTTACCATCACGGCCGCCACCCTCAACCCACAAACGCCTGCAGCACAGGAAGAGGTCTCAATCGAAGTCCGCGCCAAGAACGTCGGCGGTAGCAGCCCCGGGCTGGTCACCAAGGGGGGGCTCCTCGTCAACGGCTCACTTGCGCTCACGTTCCTTGTGCCGGACCTGCAACCTGGCCAGGAGGCAGCCCTAAGATTTAACTGGACCCCAGGGCTCCAGGGGACGTACTCGCTTGCCTTCGTGGCCGACTACACCGGCCTGGTGGACGAAGCCGATGAGAATAACAACCTGCTCCCCATGATCGTCAAGGTGGTGCCAAAGGGGCGCGCGGATCTCTGTGCGACGGGCATCCTATGGTCGCCCGAACTCATCACCGCAGGAAGGACGGCCGCGTTGAGGCCAGTCCTAGCCAACCTCGGCGAGGTAGCCTCGCCGGAGTGCAGCGGCCTTTTCCTGGCAAACGGCTCCGAGATAGGATCGGTCAGGATACCGCCCATACCCGCTGGGGGAAGGCTGGATGAGTCCAGCCAGCTCTTCGTGCCCTGGACCCCCTCGGCCCCGGGACTCTACGTCATCTCCTTCATGGTGGATGCGGAGGCGGAGGTCGTCGAGACCGACGAGACCAACAATGCAGTCGACGCATCGATCAACGTCGCGCCGACCGATTCCACTCCCCCCAGCATCAGGGTGTACTGCCTCCCAACCCGTATTGGCGAGTTCAGCCCCTCCGAGCGGGACACCGTGACCTTCCGTGCAGTGGCCTCAGACTCGAGCGGGATCAGTTACATCGTCATATACGTCAACGGTATGGCCGTGAAGACCTGCCACAACTCGACCACGTGCGACTACACCGGTGGGCCCTATCCCCGTAGGAGCACCGTTCACTATGCCGCGGCCGCATCGGACAGGGCCGGCAACACGAACCTCACCCCGGTATACAACTTCACGGTCCGTTCCTACTACTCCGCGCCGCTGAGGCTTGAGATGAGGATATATCCCACAGAGCCAACTGAGACGGATGAGATCACCTTCACCGCCACGGCCTCCTATCCCTACGGCGTCAGGCTACTGCGCATATACCTGAACGGGCACAAGGTGGCCGAGGTCTCAGACTCGACGACCCTGAGCATAGTCAGGGGGCCCTGGGCCGCAGGCTACACGGTAAGGTACTATGCAGAGGCATACAGCGTTGACGACGACCACGCGACGACGACGGAGAGGAGCTTCACCGTCGAGGCGCTAGGAAGGGAGAATGTCAAGAACATGTCTTCCTACAGAGACCGGGAGGTCTTCGTGATCTCCGACCTGGACTGGAGGGCGGTCTTGTCCCTGGTGCCGATTGCCGTATGGAAGGAGATGCACCCAACCGAGCCCGTTGAGGTCGGAACCACCTACAATTTCCCGGTCCTGATCTACCACCAGGAAAACGAGACGGCTTTCGATGCAGACTCCGTCATCAGCTTCCTGCAGCAGTACGCCTCGTACGGCCGCAACAGGCTTGGCTTAAGGGTCACCATCCTCGGCACCCCGCCTGCTGACCTCATCAGGCTGATGGTCGCGCCGCCCCCGGTCGGGCCGGGACTCTCCGAAACGCAGATCAGGGTATGGAGGGCAGCGGCCCCAAGCATAACCGACAGCATGATCAGCCTCGGCCTCTCGCCCATGGAGGTGAGCGGCTTCAGCAGGGCGCTTGCGGGAAGGTGGGGGATATCTCCGAGGCTTCTCGAATCCGGGGGATATGGGGTCATGCCCATGGACGACATCTTCACCAAGGATGAGGAAAGGCAGCTGCGAAACGAGTATTGGAGCAAGATCGATGTGTACGTTGTCTCCCAGGATGAATACGCCACCGGACTCATGGCATCGGTCTATGCCTCGCTTCTGAACGCGCCCATCCTCTTCCAGGGGCACTACGACGTGCGTGAACTGGACCACAAGAGCGTCTATCTCGTCGGACAGTTCAGCGCCGGCGAACTGAGCGCCCTAGACGCCGTGAACGCGAGGGTGCTCCAGAGGTTCACGTTGGATGAGCTTCGAAGGCACTACGGCATAGCCACCGGCGCCAAGGGCGTCATACTGGTCAACCCACTGGACTTGTGGTCATACCGGCGATCCAACTACGTGACCGACAAGGCCTCCAACGTGACATACCTCTTTGCTAAGCATTCGCTCGTGGCGCCCTTCCTGGCGGCTGCCAAGAAGGAGGTCATAATCAGCACGACCTCTCACTCCTACCCCGACATAGACGTCTTCGTCGATCAGGCGATGGAGTCCCTGCCGCTGGGGGGCCCGGTCCGCTACCTGACGATCGTCGCCTCGCCCGAGGTCATCCCCATTGCCAGGGCCAACCTGCCCTACGCACCGGCCATTTGGGGCGACAACATCTTCTACCAGGGCGCCCGTTACATCGACGTCGACATTGTGCGCAACACCCTGTCGGGCGACCGCGAGGAGTACGTGACAAACAATCTGCGCGTCCAGTTCAACCCGGCATGCTCGGACCGGATACTCGCATGGACGGATGAGAACACCTGGGGGGATATCTGGTATCAGGATCTTTTGACGGGTAGGACTTACCAGCTCACCGGGGCCAACGAGACGGGACGGTATTTGATTGGCTCGTGCAGGCCGGCTGTTTACGGCACGGTCATAGTCTGGCAGGACGCAAGAAACGGCAATTGGGACATATACGCCTACGACGCCCTCGCCAGGACCACCACGCAGCTGACCTCCTCGCCCGAAAACCAAGAATGGCCTGCAATATGGGGGACAACCGTGGTCTACCAACAGCCATTCGGAGACCACACGGACATCATGAAGTACGATCTGAACACACATCAATATCGCCACGTCACCCGCGACGACTACAACCAGGAACGCCCCTCCATATGGGGAAACAAGATAGTCTACATGGACAACAGGAACGGCCACTGGGACGTCCGCATGGCCGTGATGGACGAAAACGGCGAGATCACCAGCAGCGAGCTCATAGTTGCCGCAGGGGCCGGCGACCAGATGTACCCCCGCATCTACGAGGGCCGGGTAGTGTGGCAGGACAACAGCAATGGTAACTGGGACATCTGGTTGTTTGACCCCGCGACCTCCAGGCCGGAGAGGCTCACAAGCGAGCCGGCCGACCAGGTTCTGCCGTCCATATGGGGGGATAACGTGGCGTGGTACGAGAGGTCTGACGAAGGCTGGTGGTATGTATGCGTTTACAACATCCCCTCGCGATCCTTGCGCCGCATAGCGAGGATAGAGGTCTCAGCCGATAGCGGGCCCCTGTGGTTGGAGGTGGACGGAAGATTCTACGGCAGCACGCACAACCTCGCCCACCAAGACATCGCGACCGGAAGGATATACGGGGTGACCGCCTCCGATGTGTCGGCGTATGTGGCGAGGGATCTCTTCTACGACCGCATTGACAAAAGCAGGGACGCGCTTGTGATGGTAAGGGAGGATCATCAGGTGGAAACCATACTGGGGCCCAAAGACGAGGCTGTCCTGGAGAACTATGCTAGGGCCACTTACTGGACCCCGGAGGTCGAGCGCCAGTTCAACAACGTCTGGTTCTACTCGGGACACGCCGAGGTCGACGGAAACCGGATGACCATCCGCTCCCTCTACGATGATTGCGGGCTGATAATCTTCGTTGACCACGGTCTCATGCGGTTCTTCGAGGGGGTTATCGACTCCGGATATCTTTGCTGGCAGGAGGTTTACCTGGAGCCAGTGGTGGTGCTCGACCTAGCATGCCTCACCGGCGCATACAACGTTGAAGTGACCCTGGGCGAGCCGGGCATGGTCCTCTCGGTGCAGCACATCAGGAGGGGGGCGATGGCGTACATGGGTGCAACGGACGTCTCGTACTGGCACCGCATGTTCGACGACATACTACGGGCCGTCTACCTGGAGGGCAAGAGCATAGGCGAGGCCTACCTTCAGGCCCGCAACGAGGACTACGATGAGGACGTCTGGAACTTCAGCACAACGCTGAGGGGAGACATATTCTATGCCCTCTTGGGGGATCCGACTTTCTGCCCGAGGTGGTGGTGAGGTGCGATCGGCCCGGCTGTTCATGGCCATGGCATTCACAGCGGCAGCCTGGCTCACGGCTGCGCAGGCCCATGACCTGGCCCTCAACGTGAGCCAGCCCGTCTACCGCCCAGGGGATGTGATCGATGTAACCGCACACGTCACGAACACAAAGGGGCAGCCCACCAACCTGTCGCTGGATGTGCTGCTCAGGGACCAGCGATCCAAGGTGGCACCGACCCTGGTCAGCCATGACCTCTCCCTGGCAGGAGGCGAGTCAAAGAGCATTCAACTCTTCCTCCTGCCCGTGGATCAGAGGTACTACTCAGGCCCGTATGTGGTGCAAGCCAGCCTCATCGAGGGGAGGTTCGTCGTCTGCCAAGCCGAGGCCACCTTCCAGATCGAGGGAGCCCCGGAGGACATGGCCTTTGAGATCATCCTTTCCAGGGACCCTTCGGCCTCGAAAAGGGCCTCGGTCTTCATCAAGAACGAAAAGGTCTACCTTGCCTACGACTGCGATGTCCAAGGCCCGGCCATAAGTGCATGGCTCAACCTTCCCGACGGATCGAAGCGCCAGATAACCCTGCCCTGCAACGTGACGGCAAAGCAGGCTGGTTCGTACTCGATCCAGCTCAACGTCTCAAAGGACGGATACAGGCCCCTGACGATCGTCAAGTACTTCGCCGTTCTGGAGCAGGACCCAGTCTTGCTACAGTCGCAGAGAGAGGCCTCGAACCTCTCATTGGCGATCGCCAGAGATCAAATCCAGCAGGGACAGATGGTTGAGCTGCACGGTTTCGTGCTCCCTGCGCACGCCGACGCCAACGTCACGCTGAGCTACGTTAAGCAGGGCATCACGAGCGCGGAAAGGACGGTCGCCACAGACGACGATGGCCGTTTTTCGGACAGCTTCCGACCGCCGGAACCGGGCGACTGGGTGGTGTGGGCGAGCTGGAACGGGGATTCCAACCACCTGGGCGGCAAGAGCAACGAGATCAGGTTCACGGTCCAGCCCAGCATCCTGGAGGGCAAGCTCATCTGGGCCATCATCGGCATCCTCGCGATCCTCTTGGTGGCCGTTGCCGTGGGCGGCCTGCGGCGCCAACGACGCTGAAGCAAGGCGATAGGCCAGAGGAAGCCGGGAAGAAAGCTTCTAATTCTCAACCGATCCGAGGGATTCGGCCTGAGACCCTGCAGTTGAGGACGGTGCTGATACTGGGGTTAGCCGCAGCGGCGGCCGGACTTATGGCGTCCACATTTCTGCTCATGCATAAGGCGCAGCAGGGAGCGTTCCGCGTCGAGGGCGATCGGCTGATCGACGGAAACCGAACCGTGTTCATCCGTGGCGCCATGTACTTCCAACCCCATGCCTTCCACCAGTACTTCTGGGAGGAACTGGACCTTGCAAAGCTGAGGGAAGATTTCAGGACGATGAGGGACCAAGGCTTCAATGCGGTGGCGATCCAGGTCAACTGGGGCTCGTTCATGCCCATCGTCGACCAGAACCGAAGCACCAAGAGGCTCAGCGACGAGAACGAGAAAAAGCTGATCGAGCTGCTCACCGAGGCCCAGACGAACGGGCTTTACACGATCCTCTGGTTCGGAATCTCGCGGATCCCGGAGGGCGTCGAAGCCAAGCCATATGAGGAGTACGTCGACGCGGGCGGCGTGAAGCACGCACCGTTCTCCGGATACCTGCTCTACGACTACCCGGGGATGGTCGAGGAGGAAACGTTTGTCTGGAAGTGCTTTGTCGAGTTCCACGAGCGCATCGCCAGGATCACCCGCAGATTTGAGAAGATCATCTACGACCCCTTGGACTGGCAACACCTCAACATGAACACCTGGTCCTGGGACGATCCGTTGAACCTGAAGGCATGGCGCAGCTTTCTCCAGGACCAGGCCACGGATCTGGGTTACTGGAATCGAAGATGGGGAGAGAGCAACTCGGCATGGGAAGATGTGCTCTTTCCCGTCGACTCATGGGTGGCGGATACGGTGGGTAGAATCCACACCAGCCACTACCACGGCCTGCCGATCCTGCCCTACACCGCCAAGAAGTGGAACGACTTTAACGAGTGGCACAACATGGTCTACCAGAAAGTGGCCGAGCAGATAACCGGGGCGATAAGGCGCGGCAACCCTAGGGCGATCATCGGACAGAGGGTCGATATCTGGAGGTACGGTTACCACCGGGAGGAGACCTGGGGCGTCGGCTCAGTTGACATCTACTTCGGCGGCGACTACCCCGCCGGACCCGAGGAAGCGGATGATGCCTCCAAGGTCGTCATGCGAAGCCTCGATGCCCTAAGGTCCAGGGCGAAGTACCAGAAGCCGGTCATGTTCTGGGAGACCGGCATACCCGTCAAGCAGCTCTACCCCAACGAGGGGCCCGAGGCCCTGGAGGCCAGGCGCGCCGCATACCTGAAGACGTTGGATCGTGCATGCCTTGACGAAGGCCTGGCTGGCTGGTGCTGGTGGGTTTGGAGGGACTACTACCTAGACGAGAACAGCAAGGACTGGGGACTTGTGACCGAGGAGGATCAGCCCAAGCCCGCGATGTCTACCATGCTGGAGCTAGAACAACCGCCGACCTGAGCGGGGGAGTGGGGATTGCTCCGCCTCGGTTCTAGACTTCGCTGGGCTCGGGAGACGGCGCGGCATGTAGAACGTCTAGATATCCAGTGCATCGACCAGCGCCTTTACGTGTTCGAACGATCGCCGGAACGCTTGCTCCTCCTCCGCTGTGAGTTCAATCTCAATGACCTTCTCCACGCCTCCTGAGCCGATGACAACCGGCACCCCCATGAAGTATCCGCTGATCCCGTACTCCCCTTCCAGATAGGCCGCACAGGGGAGGATCCGCTTCTTGTCCCTCAGGTAGGACTCAGCCATCTCGATCGATGCGGCCGCCGGCGAGTAGAACGCGCTGCCCGTCTTCAGCAGGTCGACGATCTCCCCGCCGGCCAGCCTCGTCCGGCGTACGATCGCTTCGATCCTGTCCTGACCCAGGAGCTGCGACAGCGGGACGCCGCCAACCGTGCACAGTCGCGGCAGCGGCACCATGGTGTCGCCGTGACCGCCGAGCACGATGGCGCTGACCTCCCTTACGCTTACGCCCAGTTCCATAGCCACGAAGAGGCGGAAGCGCGCCGAGTCCAAGACTCCTGCCATACCAACCACGCGTTCCCTGGGGAAGCCGGTGATCTTTTTCATCGCATGAACCATGACGTCCAGCGGGTTGGAAATCACGATGACGAACGATCGGGGGGAATGCTCCCTGACATTGCCAGCCACTTCCTTGATGATTGCAAGGTTTTCTGCCAGCAGGTCGTCCCTGCTCATCCCCGGCCTTCTGGGCAGCCCCGCGGTGACGATGACGACGCTTGCGCCTGCAAGGTCGCGGTAATCGTTTGTCCCGATCAAGATAACATCGGATCCCATGATAGGTCGGGCTTCCATGATGTCCAAGGCCTTGCCCTGCGGCAGGCCTTCGACGACGTCGAACAGCGCAATATCACCGAGCTCCTTCTGAGCAGCCATCAGCGCAATCGTCCCACCTACCTGACCAGCCCCGATGATGGCGATCTTCGGCCTTGACATCAACTCATCCTCCTGTTCCTAGGAGAGCTGCGGGGCGCAACCCGGGCCCACGGCAGCCTCCCCCCGGCGATTGATAAGTACTTTTGCAGTTGACCGACCCACCGCGCCCACCGCACCGGCGCGCGAGTCAACTATCGGCTACCCTCTCGCAAACCCAAGATATGCGATTGCCAGTATTGCCACCCCCGATGCACCGCACAGGAGTAGCACACTTGCCTGGACGCGGTTCTCTTGGCGGGCCTTGGCCTCCTCAGCCATCCTCATCTTCTCAAACAACGGCCCCAGATTCTCCGCGAAGAACGCCGAACTTGCCTCCATGCGAGCTTTGAGGCCAGCGCCCTCGGCGAAGGGTTGGACTGCCCATGCCAGGGACTCCCCAATGATTTGCCTGACGGCCGGAATCCCTAGGGAGTGGTTGTAGTACGTCAGGTCCTTTTCGTACTTGCCGAAGCCATCAGTGTGCTTGAGGCCTGCGAAGGTTACTGACCTGCCTTGCTCGCGTTCGTACGCCACAACGGACGGCACGCTGGAGTACCCCCCAACGGTCTTGCAAACGTAGAGAACAGTCAGGTTGCCCTCCTCTGGGGTCCACCATGCCCCCTCGCCGCCAGGCTTTCTGTAGACAAGCATCCCGTCCGCTGCGTCGAACCGATCTGGTGCTTGGGCGTTGACAGGATGGTTCGACGCCTTTTCGTGCGTGTGCCTTAATGTGGTGACAGGCACCCTGCTCAACCTTCCAGCTGCGGACAAGTTCGCATCTAGGGGGAATACCTCGCGGGAGATCCTTCCACAGTAGGGCGAATATCCAAGGCCCTGGATGCCGACGAGCCCAAGCCCCCGCTCGAAGGAGGAGACCACCTGGCTTGTGCGAAGAGGGGACAAGTACAGCTGCCCTCCTTCCCGGACGTTGAGAGCCACCACAGCACCGATGACATTGGGAAAGGTGAGCGCGTCCAGAAGGAAGGACCAGTCCCCCACGCCCACCACATAAACGGACTCGCCGTACCTTGACCTTACGTATTCCTCCGCAACCTTGACAAGCTCCCGGGTGTAGTTGGCCATGTATGCCACCGGATAGGTCTGGCCATCGAAACAGCCCACCATGATTACCGGTGCGACGCCCCCTAAAGCGGCCGGCGCTATGAACATAATGAAAGCCAGGGATGCCCAACCTCTTCTCACAAGCTACTCCTCCGTACGTCCGTTCAAGATGACCCAATAGCCTGAAGCTTCCTTGGCCAGATCCCCGTCGGCGAAGGTCTCGACAACCTCGAGGAAGCTCCGGGTCGCCACCCTGGTTTCGTATATGGACCTCGGCACATCGATCAGCCTCTGCTTGAGGACAAGAGTCACCCCGAAGACCCCTCCTTTGCTTACGTTCCAGAAGGCGACCGTGCCAAAGGGTGGGAGATCCCGCTCGATCGACAAACCGGCCCCGTCGGCCAGCGGAAGGTACTCTCGCGTATCGACGCCTGCCTCGATTCTTGCAAGCTCGAGCAGATACTCCTTCGCCGCGAAGAGTTCAGAGTATCCCTCGTAGTAGGCAACGGCGTATCCAGATGCATTCATGAGAACGGCGAATGTGGTGAGCGACTCGTTGTCCTGCTCGGGCGGAAAGATCGCCGAGTAAAGCTCGCCGAAATCCACCAAGACCAGTTTATGGTTTTTCCTGTTTGACACCGGCACCTCCCGAATGGCTACCAAATCCCGCGCGCCGACGCTTGAAAAGTACTCCAACCGATCCCTCACCCCGGGACACAGATTGAGCAGCTCCAACGTCGAATCGCTCCATGCCCTACCGGCTACGCCCGCCGGCAGTGCAGCCTCCAGAAGACACCTGAACCTGAACTCAAGGTTCCACAGATCCTTTCCGGCGCGGACCGCGATGGACACCGTCCTCGGCCGCTGCACGCTCGCGAAAAGGCTGTCCGGCCCCTCCAGAACCAGGATGTCAAGCGGCGGAGGCGTGCTCAGAATCCTGCTGCCCAAGGTCAGCGCGGTGGATGCCACTAGAAGAATCATGACCAACGCGATGTACCTTCGGCTCACCCTCGCCATCTCTGATCCTTATCCCGGCCTGCTGAATTTTGTCGACTCCGTCGCCCGGTACAGCCTCCTCTTGATCATCAGGGTGTATAGGGTCGAGCCGCTCAAGAGGAGGGTACCGCTGGTTGCCATCCACTGGATGATGTAAGCGTAGAACATTGCGTCATCCTTTAACTTGAAGGCCATCCTCATCACTGTGTCCGCCTCGGCGGCCGCCTTCTGCAGGGTCTCGATCGCATCTTGATAATCGCCTGAGCTATACTCCAGTCGGGCGGCCTCGTATGTTCCCTTAAGTCTCGCCAAGGCCTGCTCAACCTTGTACGAGTTCGCCCCGAACTTCTCCGCCAGCTCCATTGTACCGACGATCAACAGCGTGGTCCTTCGCGACAGTTCAAACATCGTCCTCAGACGGTGCACAACTGCGATATCTTCGGGAAGCTTCCTACCGAAGGAATGGAATGCGATGTTGAGGAAGACGTCCTCGGCGTAGGGGTTGGGGCTAGGCCCGAAAGGCCACCACCAGGTATGGTCGAGATCGTCCGCGATGGCCCAGAACGTTCCTCCCTGTGGCCCAGGCTTCCAAGAGATTAGCCATGGCGCGGACACGCCGAAGTCGAAAACCTCGGCCTCAGCCCACACCGTTGACCCTTCCTTGGGAATGGGAGCTGTCTGGCCATCGCCCACAAACTTCTCGATGCCCAGCGGCCTGAACATGGACAAGACAGGGGGGTCGTCCCTCAGTATCTTGATGTGGAAAGCGCCGCGCCCCTCGCGTTGGTCGCCGGTCAGCTTGATCGGAACCACATCGTGGAGCACGGAAGACTGCCAGTCGTAGAAGTAGATCCTGCTGTAGCTTGCGAGATCCCCACCCAGGGTGACCAGCGCGGATATGCCCTTGTCCTGGAATCCCTCCTTCAGCCACTCAATCTGCGTGCCCGTGAAGGGCCTTATGTTGGCATCTGGGAAGACCACAAAATCGAATCGTTCGAACAGGTCTTGCTTGGTGCGCGGGAAGTAGATCCTTACATACTTCTTCGCCAGCTCGGGCGTGAGGCCCGAGTAGGACATGCCCGTGGGGTCGGTGGCAATGACCACATATCTGAAGGAAGGTTCGTCGTCCAACCAAGCAGGCACGGGGCAGTCCTGCGGGAAAACCTGGCCGATGAGGAGGAAGTTCCTCTCAAAAGAGGCGGCTCCAGAACATAGACCCACCGCAAGAAAGATCAGGACAACAAATGCTGCAACGATAAGGCTCTTGATCGCGCATTCGATATTCCCTCTGCTCATGCCTGCCGCACCTGACCGGGCAGATTCTCCAACGGCTACGATTGCCTTGGTGACCAAGATCCCGCGCGCATCCAAGGCGGGGCAATAAATGTCTTTCGAGGCCTAAGGCTGCGTTGAGCCAAGGGGCGTATGTTATGCTCTCCCTCCAAACTTAGCGATGAAGGCCTGTGCAAGCTGTAACATCAGGTGGGGTTTACCCGACATAGGCCTGAGGCCTCAAACCTTCCAACCCCTGTTCAACCCCGGACCAGGGCTTCAGGGTTGAGGACCTCGACCCTTCCTTGGTCGCACAGAAAGGATCTGTGGAAGTAGTATATGTTGCCGTTCTCCGCGCCCACGATCAAGTCAAGCTCCCCATCGCCGTCCCAGTCGACCGCATGGGGCGAGCAGCAGTGGTGTCCAAGGTCGATGGGCTCCGCCCCCTGCGTCCGGACGAAGACCGGCCTCTTGAACACCGGTTTGTCGCGGGAACCGACGTTCTCTAAGAAAAGCACGGAAGTGTGCACGTAGGGGTGCAGAAGCGGCGTTGCCTCATGCGCCCCGAAGAGTATGTCCCAGTCGCCATCCCCATCCCAGTCGGCAGCGCACAGCTGGGTCCGCCCGACCTTGCCGCCGACGCTATCCAGCTTAATCTCGGAGCCGTCAACGTATTTCGGCCTAACGCCGTTTTCGAGGATGAGCCTGCCCTTCCTTCTCCTTCTCCAATGAACCGTCAGGTAGCCTTCCTTATCAAGGCAGGCGTAGTCCACCAGTCCGTCGCCGTCCAGATCCTCAGCGATCGGCCGCGTCCTCCAGACCGTGCGGAGTTCCCTTCCGCCAACCCTCAGCGGCCGAGGACGGTCCAGGACTGGCCTGCCCTTCCTCCCCACGTTTCTGTAGAACAGGTGTTCACCCTTGACATCGCTGAGCAGGATGTCCTGCCGGCCATCCCCGTCCCAGTCCGCCACGACGGGGCAGGTGTATCCCCACTTGGCCTCGTTTGGGCCCTGGATCGACCCGCGCCGCCCAGCCTGGATCCTGATGGTTTCACCTGCGGCCTCCAGGCGAACCGCCTGCTTGAACCGGGGCCTCCTCCTAGTGCCCACGTTCTCGAAGAACTCAACGTAACCCGCTGCGCAACCCACGATCAGATCGAGGTCTCTGTCCTCGTCCCAGTCCACGGCGCTCGGGACCGCTGCAACCCCCGTGCCTAGGCAAGGGTTCCTTTGCTTCAGCGTGCGAGGGGAAGAAAACACGGGGGGCCTTACGCCGGGCTTTTGATTCTTGCAAAAGTAGACGTACCCGTCCTCGGACCCAAAGACTAGGTCTGGGACGCCGTCCCCGTCAAGGTCGTGCACGATGGGCTCGGTCATGCACTGCGGGTTGAGCAGCAGACTTCCGTCCAGCTGCCTAAGGTAAACCGCTTTCTTCAGCCGCGGCTTGCCAGGCCGGCCGACGTTCTCAAGGTATGCGATCCTGTCCAGATGTTCCCCGAAAACTACGTCGACGTCGCCATCGCCGTCCAAGTCGCCCGCCCCGAGCTTTCCCCCGCCTCGCAGATCCACCTTGGACCTTCCGGCGGGGAGGTATACCGGCTCGGCGAAGACGGGCTTGTCCGGCGTCCCGACGTTTCGGCACAACATGATGCTTGAGTGCTCCCTTCCGCCAAGCCACCGGCCCGTCCTGGAATATCCCTTGCCGTATCCAACCCCACATTCCTTGTTCTGCCACGGGTTCTCCCCGCCCGGCCAGTACTCCGAGCTGTCGTTCACCCCTACGAGCAAGTCCTTCAGCCCGTCCCCCTCCCAGTCCACGACCTCAACGCTGGCCATGTTGGGAACCTGTAGGACCGAAGACTCCGTCCGAAGGTAGTCCCTCTCCTCAAAGACGGGATCCTTGTTGGTGCCGGCGTTCTGCACGAAAAGGACCCGCCCACCTTGGGCGCAGACTAGATCCGTCCTACCATCGCCGTCCCAGTCAACAGTATCCGCGGTAAGGTAGGGCAGGAAGATCCTTCTCGGCGCATCGAACAGGAGGCTAGGAGCAGCCTGAAGCCTCCTGCAAAGAAACATGCCTCCCTGGAAGCCGGTGGTGGTGCACAGCAAGTTGTCGCGTCCAAGCTCGTCCGTGAACGCCTGCGGCCTGCTGATCAGGCCCAGGTGCAGGTCACCAATGAACTCGGGAATCCCATGCCGCATGGCATCGCCGGTGCCGAAGCCGACGCTCGACCCTTGCTGCCCTCCCCGATGGGAGTCGTGTATCTCGACCGAGTACCGAGATCCGTTCCCTCTGGAGTCCCAGCGTATCTCCAGGCACTTGCCGTCCTCAGAGAACCTAAGCCCGCACGGCTGCGGGCGCCCGCAGCCCGATTCGCGCTGCTCCCGAATCCTCACCTTGAGCTCGGGCTCAACCCGACCATGGAGGTTGCCGAACACAGGCTCCGCATCGATCTTCAAAACAACGGGGTATCTGCCCCACGGCCGCGAGAATCCCGAGACCGTAGTCTCGAGTTTAAGGGATGACATATGACCATCTATGGAGGGGCTATACAAAAAGAGAATGCGGACCGGCTCGCCCGGCCCGCTTAAGCTAGCTTCACTCTCTGCGCCTGATTCCTATCGCGAGTGGAATCAACGCCAGCAATGCCAGGGACATGGCTTCAGGAACGGGTAGCTGCGGCATCCCTTGGAGGTCTGGGGTCGCGCCATACCTCGGGAACGTCATCAGGTTGGGATTGATCCGCGCGCCGGTTGTGAAGGCGGCGTAGTAGCCCATGTTGTCGCTTGTGTACCAGTTCCAAAGGATGTCGACCATGCCGTCGCCCTCGAGGTCGCAAACCTCGGGGACCATGATCGAGACCGCACCGGTGTATCCCTGCTTTTTCGCATCCCAAGGCTCGAAGACCTCATTGCCATCCTTGTCCCAGATGTACAGTATCCCTCCGCCTGCCTTGTCGTAGGTCCCAAGAAGTA
>Ga0209102_1000465_pt1 | contig 26881 bp, 29 predicted proteins | sample ConPoolayeHmetaG_FD_185483 | JGI IMG/M metagenome (GOLD analysis project Ga0209102, IMG submission 185483) | Hot spring microbial mat communities from California, USA to study Microbial Dark Matter (Phase II) - Cone Pool mat layer H metaG... ...
TTCCGAGCAGAAAACCGTCAGGGTGAAAGGTGAAAAAGGAAGTTATCCTCGGATGCTTCCAATATCTAACAAAGCTGTCGAAATGCTTAAGAACCTTCCTAAAACCGGGGAGCGTCTATTTGCAGATGCGAATGCTATGCGCACCTGCTTTTACGTGCAGAGAAAAAGAGTTGCGAGGAAACTGGGAAATCCAAGGCTACAACAGATATCATTTCACACGTTTAGGCATTGGAAAGGCACAATGCTTTACCATCAGACTAAAGACGTTTATTACGTTAAAGAACATCTTGGGCATAAGAACCTGCAAAGCACACAAGTCTACATACACATTGAAAAAGCCATGTTTAGAAACACGGAGCCAGACGACTACCACGTCAAAGTTGCCAAAACACAAGAGGAAATCACCCAGCTACTAGAAACCGGGTTTGAATATGTGCTTCAAAAGGATGGCCTTGTCTTCTTCCGAAAACGGAAATGATTCGCATATAACGGATGCAATAAAAAACTATGGGATTATTTCGCATCCATTATACTTCATGAATTCAAAGGCGCTTTTGCTTATTTTTCCATTTTCACCAAGCTTTCTTATTCGCGGCATTTCTTTGGCTATTGCATCTATAAGATTCCGCACAGTATCGCAAATAACCCCATAAGCTTCTTTGCTCCATCGTTTAGTAAGATTAGCATACAAGCATCGTCCACCGCAAATGCTAAAAATGTCACATTCCGTGCATGGTTCACCTACAAAAACCTTCCTAAGCTTTAATGGGTTTGCTGTGCTGATATGCCCCAAATAGTATTTGTGCATTCCCCACATTGTCGGACATGGAATAATATTGCCGTCAGTCTGTATAGCATAATTTATCCATCCTCCTCCGCAGCGTAGCAAACTCTGCTTTTCGCCAAACAAGAGTGAGTTTGCAATTCCAAGAAATGGGTAAAGTTTCAAAACAGCGCTATGCGCTTCCATGTAATCCACCCAATACTGCACAAGCCTCTTGATTCCAAGATTATAGTTTTCTCGGCTCCAGTTTGCAAAGTTTCTACGTTCAAAATCATTCCAGAAGCCAGCATTTAATTGCCAATGCACAGAAGAAAACGAAAACTCCTTATTATTCACAAGCCATGTTACCTGCTTGTAAATGTCTGTTTGCTCCATAACAGTCATTCTGGCAATCAACTCGCCTTCAAAGCCATTTCGTCTAATAAGCTTCAAATTATTAACAACTTTTCGGAAAGTTTCCTCTCCTCTGTAAAAATCTGTTAAAGCTTCATTACCATCTATGGAGACAAGAATTGTGTGAAGTCGGTTAACGTATTCTGGTTCCAAACAATCCAAAAGCAACCCATTAGTTTGAATCATGAAATATTTAGCCTTAACATTGTCCATAATCCGTTTTATATCGTCTACGCAAAGCAGCGGTTCTCCACCATAAAAGGTTAAGATGCACTCTGGGTCTTGCCTACAAAATTTCTCCAACAAAGCAACATCATAACTAATCCTTTTTGGCAGATAATAATCAACATCAAAATCTGAGAAACTATCACCAGCATCCCTTATCGCTTCTCCGAAGCAATATTTACATTCTGAATTGCATTCGCCAGTCAGTATTAAATGAAAGAACATACTCCTCAAAAAAAGAGGAACACGCTCATTTTTAAGTGTATTTTTCCTTAGCCTTCTTAGCCTTCTCAATATACTGCTTAAGCTCCCTATCTCTAATGGTTTTTTCAGGCAAAGTCTCAGGAGCATACATTAAAGGAATAACAGCCAAAAAGAGGAAAAAGGCTGAAAAGGAGAAAATTGCATAATCAGGAACAGCTTCGGAAACATATACTCCTATACTGATTCGCAGAAAATTTGAAAGAAGATAGGGCAATCCGCCAAGCGCATAATACTTGGCGCTAGAAGTGCCATAGGCAAGGTCGCCCCAAATGGTCATGAAGAAAAGCGTATAGAAAATACCCCAAGCCGCTCCATCTACAAGAGTGTAAAAGAACCAACCGAACAAGTCTTTAGGAAAAATTCCTAATATTGCATATCCAAGACCTAAGATGACGAATCCTGTTATTGCCATACGTTTGCGTCCAAAAAAATCTGAAAGAAAACCCGAGATAATGGCAAAGATTCCTGAAATAACTGTTCCTGTGAAGATCAGAAGTTCAGCCAATTTTTCGCCAAGAGTTTTTGTTTGAATTTGCATGCCGAAAAAGTTGACTAAAGAGAACATGAGCCATGGAATAAAATAGTAAAGAAATGACTTCTGACTGATTATAGATAGGTAATAACATCTGGTTTCTTTAACAATGTCTTTTTCCTCGTTTATCAGTAAAAGTGATATTAACCCTAATCCCCTCCACATTGCAAGAATCACACTGCTCATCAAAATACCGCTGGACGCAATTGCCCCAAGGAGCAGAAATGCTCCTGCAAAGTTAATGAACATTATTATACCCCCGAATCTAGCACGATTTTCAACAGTTGTAGACTCAGCAAAGAAACCCATACAAGCAGGTACACCTAATCCAAAGGATACACCAAGAAAAGATGAAAGCATTAGCATATTTGGCACAGTAGCATCTATTAACATCAGCATAAGTGTGGAAAAAATCCCAAGCAAAATCCACAAGATAAAAAAAGATTTTCTTTTGCCGATTTTGTCAATTAATGCTGCTCCTATCAGAGCAGAAAGAACTGCCCCAACGAAATTTACACCCCATATAGTCAAGGTGCTAAGAAAATCAGTGTTCAACCCACTTATGATGCTTCTTAAGATTAGGAATATGCAGAGGTACCAAATGAAAACATTACTAAATAACATGATGTTTGCCAAAACATCTTTTGCAAGCATCTTACGCTCTCCCAGAAGTCTTTCTTTTAGCATTAACTATACCATTTAGATTTTTCAAATAACACTATAATTAAATATTTAGTATTTTAAAAACAGATTCCATGTACATTAACAGCAAACCTTTTAAGCTCATATGTTGAACATTAATACAGAAAGAGGGAAGGAGAATGGCTAAAAAAAAGAGAATTAAGCCAATTAGAGCCACCGGCTGGTGGTAGAGCACTCACCTGACAGCGGCTTCAAATATCTTCCACTGTTGAGTCTATAAATACCTCTAATATTGCTCTATTGTTTTTGACTGCACTTATTAATACGTGTCCTTTCTTGGTAAGTGAATGCATATATCTTGTAAGTCTTTGAACTTCTTTCGATTCCATTATTAAATCCACAAGTGCGTATGCATCTTTCTCGGTTATCCTCTTTTTCTGCAATACGTTAATAATTTGTTGTCTTTTTTGTTCATTTTGAAGCGCATAAAGAATTGGAAGAGGCAAGTATTCATGCTTATACCTATTTCTAAGCTCATCAGGCTCAAAAACATTGATAAACTCCTCTCTAATAGCTGATAACAATCCTAGAATTCTGCCATAACGACCTAACGCTTCGATCTCCTCTTCTGAACCATTACCGATGAGTGCTCCAATTCGCATGGCTGCTTCTGCAACTTTAGCTCTCATTTTCATGTATTTCAAGCATTCTTTCACTGATGGTGTATCTCCTCTTCTTTCGATGACTTCTTTGACTTCACCACAGCCAATTTCAAAGAACGCAGTTTTCGTCAGCTCTAAAATTTTTTCTTTCTTTTCTTCTGGGAGCTTATTGCAAGCTTGATGCAGGAGAAGTAAGCCCTTAAATAGAAATGCATCGCCAACAAGAAGTGCTATGTCTTCGTCAAATTTGCCATAAACAGTAAGTTTTCCACCCTTAATTCTCGTTTTGTCTATAATGTCATCATGTATGTGTGCGCTGCTAAGAAGTAACAACAAAGAAGCACCAATGTCCCATGAACTGCTTGGGTTCCCTCCTACAGCTTCACACGCTATAGAAAGCAAACCAGGATGGCTGATTTCACTCCATTCTTGCATAAAATAACGCATTGCATCTCGAACGGTACGGCATTTGATTTTTTCGTTTATCACAGCTTCTTTCGCCTTTTTGTATGCCTCCGCGCTTTTCTTGGCAAGGATTATGCGTGCTTCTTTAGCTAGTTTTCTTTTATTTTTTGTTTTCATGTTTTATCTTATGTCTTGTTTTTGTATTTGTTCTTTTAGTATCAGCTCATAGGCTTCTACATATTTCCTTCCTTTCTCTGTTGTTAGGTATATCTTTCTTGTTCTTCCTCCTTGCTGCTGTTTTTTGCTTGTTAAGAAGCCTTTTGCTTCAAGTTTGTTAAGCATTGGGTATAACGCACCGTGTCTTAGTTTTACGTTGAATTTTTTTTCCACCTGCTTTTTTATTTTGTAGCCCCACATGGGTTGCATCTGAATGAGCCTTAATAGTTGAATGTCTAACAAGTTTTTGGTCATGTGTTGAACAATTCCTTTTTTGAAGTCTTCTGTCATTCTTTCACTTTCTGAATATGTTCTGTTTTGAATTGGTTCATGTTTTGGCTTATTTATGTTATGTAAGAAATGGAATAGTTGTTTATGCTTTTGTATGCTTTAATATGTTTAGGTTAAGCATGAACCTTTATATCCTCGTTTATGCTTTATAAAGTCTCAAGATATGTCAAAAAAAAGACATATTGTATCCAAGTCTAACAGAAAAACTGTTGGACAAAAATACAGAAGGGAAAAATAAAATGGTAAACAACTCGAAAGAAGTTCAACTCAAATTGATGAAAGGACTCCTAGACCTGATAGTTCTCCAGTTCTTAAGCTCGCAGCCTATGCATGGTTATCAAGTGATTACAAAAATTCGTAAAACCTTTGGAGTTTATTTTGGACCAAGCACCATATATCCACTGTTAAATGCATTAGAAAAGAAAGGTTATGTGAAAAGCGAATGGAACATGGATAATGAAAGACCAAGGAAAGTTTATAAACTAACAAATGACGGACAAAACTTGTTAAACTTCACAGAAGATTCGCTAAACTTCATATGCAGAAAAATTGGCACGTCAGGAGTTTCGAAAGGCATGTTGGCAGAAGGTCATGATTTGCATCCAACTTTGCGTCCTCTCCTAAAGAAAATCGAAGAACCAAAAACACTTATTTAACATCCAACCCTCTATTCCCTTTTAACTAATATTAAGAAACAACGCTGCGTTAGCATACTTTTTATTATTAGATTTTCCTTTTAATAAAGGGGGAAATTTTGGAAAAAGTAGACATCCTAATTCATGGATGTACTATTTTACCAATGAAGAATGAGACTTTTCTGGAAGATGGTGCTATAGCGATAAAAAATGGAAAAATAGCCTTTATCGGCAAATCAAAGCTCGCATCCAATATAAAGGCAGAAAAAAGGATAGATGCGAAGGGAAAAGCCGCCATGCCAGGCTTGATTAACTGCCACACACATGTGCCGATGACTCTTTTCAGAGGAATTGCAGAAGATAAACCATTGAATAGCTGGCTGAAAGAAACTATTTGGCCTTTGGAGTCTAAGCTTAAGCTTGGGGATATTCATGTTGGGGCTCTTTTAGGTTGTTTGGAAATGATTAGAAGTGGAACAACATGCTTTGCTGATATGTATTTTCGTGAAGACTTTGTTGCGAAGGCTATTGCTGAAAGTGGATTAAGAGGTGTTTTGGCACAGGGCATTTTTGAAGCTGGAAATAAGATGCGAGGCGAAAAATTGCTTAGCGAAGGGGTGAATTTTGCTGAGAATTTTCATGGATATGCTAATGACCGAGTAAGGGTTATGCTTGGTCCTCATGCGGCTTACAGTTGCAGTCCAGAACTGCTCATCAAAGTTGTTAAGAATGCTTCCGAACTTGGAGTGGGTGTGCATACGCATTTGGCTGAATCAGAGTTAATGTTTGAAGAATTTAAGAAAAAATATGGTTTGAGCGAGGTTGAATTTCTTGAGAAAATAGGCTTTTTTAAAAACCATGCTCTTGCTGCACATTGCATAATTTTGTCAATGAAGGACATGCATATTCTTTCTAAACACGATGTTAATGCAGTTTACGTTCCTGTGGCTAACATGAAACTAGGTTTAGGTGTAGCGAAAATAAACGACCTAATTGATTTAGGCGTTAATATCGGTTTAGGAACAGATGGACCAGCTAGTAATAATTCTCTTGACATGTTTGAAACCATGAAAATTGGAGCTTTGCTACAAAAACTTACATATCTGAATCCCATTGTTATGCCTGCTTTTGAAGTGTTGAAAATGGCAACAATAAATGGTGCTAAAGCCTTAGGCTTAGATGATAGTATTGGCTCAATTGAACTAGGTAAGAAAGCTGATATAATATTGATTGACCTTTTAGCTCCTCACTTAAAGCCTTTGCATAACATTTACTCAACCATTGTTTACTCTGCACGTTCAAGCGACGTAGAGACAGTCATTGTTGACGGAAAGATTCTAATGGAGAATCGGGAAATAAAAACGTTAGATGAACAAGCTATTATGAAGAAAGCTACTGAAAAAGCTTTGGATTTGCTTTCATGATAAATCTTATTTAGTTGCCTGATGATTGTATTTGCTTCAGCATTTGGTGCAACGATGCCGCCGATAATTCGAATGATAAATCTTACAAAAAAATTTGGCAACTTTGTGGCAGTTGACCATTTGAATCTGGAAGTTGAGGAGGGAGAAATCCTCGGGCTTCTCGGACCTAACGGTGCAGGAAAAACCACTGCTATTCTTATGCTTGCAACAGTCATTAGACCCACTGAAGGCACGGCTTTTGTCGGCGAATATGACGTAAGAAAGGAACCAAGCAAAGTGCGGGGACTTTTGGGAATAGCTTTTCAAGAGCCTAAAATGTTGTGGGTTAGCACTCCTTGGGATGTAGTGAACTGGCATGCTAAAGTTTGTGGGTTGTCAAAAGAAGAACGGAAAAGAAGGGTTAAAGAGGTTTTAGATGCAGTGGATATGTGGGGAGCTAGGCACAAGAACGTTCATGCACTTTCTGGCGGTATGCGAAAAAGGGTTGAAATCGCGAAGGTTCTTGTTCAAAGACCAAAGATTGCCATAGTTGATGAGCCGACTGCGCAAATTGATGTGGTAGGCAAACATAAAATATGGAATATGCTTCTGAAACTTCGTGAGGAGGGCAGCACCATTATTCTTGCTACGAATGAGCTTTATGAAGCAGATGAGCTTTCAGATCGTGTTGGCATAATACATAGGGGCAAGTTGCTGGTGTGTGATACGCCCAAAAAATTGAAGGACAGTATTATTGGAGGCGATATAATAGATATCCAGCTTGAGACGAATGCTCCAGCGAAAATTATCGAAGACCTTAAAGGGTTTAAGGAAATAGTGGATGTTTTGCAAATTAAACCAACCAACATGCGTCTTTATTTGAATCAGGTTGAAGAGGTTGTTCCGCGAATAATGAGTTTATTTACTAAAAAGGGCGTGCAAATCACTTCCATACGTATGAGTGAACCAAGCCTTGATGATGTATTTGCACATTACACTGGTTTGACTATTGAGGAAGCGCAGAAGAATAAAGGTGAGTTGTAAACGAACAAGATTTTTTTGGTTGTTGAAAGAGATATCCGCCTATTTTTCCAATACAAATTTCTAATCATATTGCGGGCAATCTGGTTTATATCCCAAATAGCCTTGTTCGGGCTTATCGCTTCACGCATGATTAGCGTCGAAGCAGTTCCAGATTATTTCCGATACTATGTTGCTGGACTCTCCATAATGACGCTCTACTCCGCAGCAATATTCATTGGCTTTGACATCTACGAAGAAGCAGAACACGGCGTCTTCGAATATCTCCTCAGCCTACCAGTTTCTAGAAGACAACTAGTAATAGGACGATCCATCGGTGGTGGAATTAGATCTTTCATATATGTTGGACCATTAATAGCCATATCACTATATGTTATTGGTTCACTTAACCCACTTTGGTTCTTAATCTCATTGTTTGCACTGTTCTTATTTTCATTTGGCGTTTCGGGCATGAGCATTACAATAGCAGTGTTGATAAAATCCAGCGACCGTTTCGACATATTAATGGGCGTATTAGACGCTTTAATTGTGCGTTTAAGCACAGCCATGTATCCACTTGCAATAGTGCAAGCAGCAAATCCCTTTTATGGTGGAGTTGCAAGTTTTAACCCAGTCACCTTTGCTGCTGATTTGTTCCGTTGGGGCACAGGCGTTCCAGAAATAATCACATTAAAGAATCCGCTATTGCCTTTCCTTGGCATCATTGCTTTCTTCGCTTTCTTCACCTTTGTAGGCATAATAATCTATGAACGGCACATAGAGGGTGGAGGCTGGCAGTAATGAAGGCAATTCTATACATTTTAGAGCACGACTTCAGAAATTTCTTCAGGTATAAGTGGTGGCTTGTAGGATTGGTCAGCATGAATTTAGCCGACCTATTCATAATGGCGATTGTTTACAATCACATGATAAGCCAAGCAATAGCACAAGAAATTAAAAGTTACTTCAATTTCTTTGCACCTGGACTTGCTGTTACAGGTTTGTTTGCTTCAGCCTTTATGATTGGACGCGAAATAAACATGGAGCGCAGAAGAGAGGTACATCATTACATGCTAAGCCTGCCAATGACTAGGCTGGAATTAGCCATTGGGCGGGTTCTTTCTGGTGGATTACGTGGTATGCTTTATATGTCTCCGTTGCTGCTAACATGTTTCGTGTTCTTGGGTTTTCCAACAATATGGGAGCTCTTGCTAATCTTAGCTGTGCTTTTTCTTTTAGCTACGGGTATTTCTGGATTAAGCATATCTATCGCAGTTTCCACATCAAGTCTTGAAAAATTCATCACAGCAAGAGGTTTAGTCTATTATACGCTTTTCTTTTGTAGCAGTGTCTTTTATCCACTTTCTCTAATCCAACAATTGGGGCGAGATGGCAAATTTCCTGCAGCACTGGTGACTTTAGCTGAGATTAACCCGTTAAGCAACGCTTCTGACATGATTCGCTCTTTTCTAATACCCAATTATCAAGTCTTCTCACCAGCATCAGTTATTAGTATTCTCTTTTTTTCAACAATTTTCACTTTTGGAGCAGCATTTGCATACATGAAAATAATAGAACGCACCTAACAGCTTGGTTAAGTTTATCAATGCGAATGATATATTTTTTCTATTTCCATCTCGGGCAACTTGTTGGAAGGTTGACCTTATGAGCGAAGTGGTGGCTATCTTTGAGCCAAAGAATGTTGTTTTAATAGGTTCTACCATAATACGAGAAAAGATTGGTATGTCTTCTCCACAGCTTTTCAAAAATGTCATCTACAACATGAAAAAATTCTTTCATGGAAAAATCTACATATTGGATTTAAACGGAAAAGCCAAAAAAAACAGTTTAGAAAAATTGCCTGAAATTCCACAGCTTGCTGTAGTAATGCTTCCTCCTAAGCAGTCAATTATTCAAGCAGATAAATGCGCCAAAATGGGCATTAAAGCCATTGTCATAATTACTGGCGGATACAAGAATTTGCAGCGTGAGAAACTGCTCAAACTTAGAGAGAAGTATGGCATTAGAATTTTGGGTCCTAACACGATTATGGGTGTTATAAACACAGCTAATGGTTTGAACACAACGTTTGAAAGAAATATTATGCCAAAAAAAGGAAACATTGCAGTAATATCTCAAAGCGGTGGAGTTGGCGCATGTATACTTGATTGGGCATACTTTTACAATGTTGGCATAAGCAAATTTGCCTTTATGGGAGACAAAATAGACGTAGATGATGTTGACTTGCTACAGTTACTTGAAAAGGACAAGAGTACGAAGGTCATATGCCTTTATATGGAAGGAATAAAGAATGGCAGAAAATTCATTGAACATGCCAGAAGAATAGTTAAGAAAAAACCCATTCTTGCTTTAAAAGGCGGAATAACACAGGAATCGGCTCAGAGAGCCAAATCTCACACGGCTTCAATTGCTGGTTCAGACAAAATTTTTGATGCAGCCTTTAAAAAAGCGGGGGTCATAAGGGTTGAAAATATTGAAGAGCTGATGGATGCTGCTATAGTGCTTTCTAAGCAGCCACCCATGCGTGGAGATAATGTGGCTATTGTAAGCAATGTGGGTGGACCGGCAATATTGGCTGCAGATGCTGTTGTAAGAAATAATCTTAAACTTGCAGTTTTATCAGATGAAACGAAAAGGAACATTGAGAACTTGTATCTTGGTGTCGATGCAACTAATCCTATAGACTTAATAGCTGATGCAAGGGCTGAAAGATACGAGAAAGTGCTAGGATTGGTGCTTGCAGACGAGAATGTGGATGGCGTTGTAATAATAAATATGCTCAAGTCTTGCTTCTTTGAGCCTGAAGATGCTAAGGTCATTCCGAAAATTGTGGCAAAATATCCAGAGAAACCTGTTGTGGATGTGCCTGCTGGCGGGGAAGACTTTAAGCTTGTGCATAAGGTTCTGGGCAATACAAATATACCATTATATAATTTGCCAGAAAAAGCCGTCAGAGCCCTTAAAGTTTTGAGAACTTATGGCAAAATTCTTGAAAAGCATTAACTATATTTGCTGATGTGCAGATTCTATTCATAGTTGTCCATCCTGTGGTCTAAGGTGAAAAATTGATTCAATGCCCTAAGCAATTAAGTGAGAGGCTGGTTAAGCAGATTCTTAATTTCTGTAGTCGTGTTGCTGGTTCCTGTCAAATTACAGCATCCTGCATTGTTGGCAATTATGCTTTAGGGTTAACAGGTAAGAAGGCAACATTGAAAGTTTTGCTTATAATTCAAGATTTTTCGCCTAGACTGATGAATTATTTTAGTGTTTTTGATGGAAGAAATGTTGTTGTTTTTGCTGTTGACAAGTGGATTTTTGAAAGAGACGTGGATAAGGGATTTCTGGGCGAAGCCTTAGCTGGCAGACTAATTTTCCCATATATAATTCTGATTAATGAAGATTATCTGTACACTCAAGAAGTCAAACTGAAAAGGCGGTTAATTCTCGAACTTTTGGAAAATCTTGTTCTGGATTTTCCTGAACTCTCCTATGAAATTCACATAAAGCCAGAATATTTCATGTATGAAGCCATGCTCAGTAGAGCGCGGCTTTATCCCCCAATAATTTACAGCCTATTTAATTTTATGCGAGAAGAGTTTAGGAGAGAAAACTTGGAATGTGTTCTTCATGGATACTTAGAGGCTTTGAAGAAACTGGAAAAGGAAAAGCGTATAATTTTCTCGGATGGCTGTATTAAAATCTCTGAAGAATTTGCAGAAGATGTTAAAAAAAGAAAAAAGCGGTTTGTAAACCTTTTTAAAACTGCGCAGAGGGCTTTATTCGCGTATTTATTGGAAGTCTTTCCAAAAACATTAGACCTTTTTTCGCAGAATAAAGAGCTATTTCTCAATTTTCAGAAGATTACACAAGAGAAGCCTAGAATTGTCAATCAAATTGAAGATTCTAAGAAATATTTGCTTGTTCCCACGGCTTCTGGACTTGTTCCCTTAGCTAACGTAGTGGATATTGAAGCTTTTTCAAGAAAGATACTTTCCACTGATAGGGATGCAAAAATCAAGATTGAAGAGATTGGCGGCATTTTAAACGATGTTTACTTGATTAAGGCTGTTGCAGAAGGCAAGGAAAAGAAAATTGTGGTCAAAAGCTTTAAAGACTGGTCAAGTTTCAAATGGTTTCCACTTACTTTGTGGACTGTTGGAACTCGAACCTTTGCTGTTTTGGGGCGTTCAAGACTTGAAAGAGAATGTGCCATAAACCAGTTCTTGCACTCGAAAGGTTTTGCTATTCCTAAAATCCTTCATGTAAACCATAGTCAACGACTTATTTTCATGGAGTATGTGGAAGGTGAAAGCCTTGAAAAGGCAATAAAAAGAATTATGAATGCAAAAGATGCTAGGCAAGTTGAGAAGGATCTAAGCATTATACGCAGTGTGGGCGAAAGTTTTGCTAAAGTTCATGCTCTAAACGTTTCTTTGGGCGACACGAAGCCTGAAAACATTTTGATTGGGAAAGACTGTAGGATTTATTTTCTGGATTTTGAGCAGGCTTCTCGGAATGGTGATAAGGTTTGGGATGTTGCTGAGTTCTTGTATTATGCTGGGCATTATATCTCGCCGTTTGTGGGTGTTCAATCAGCTGAGCTTATTGCGAGGGCTTTTATTGAAGGTTATTTGAAGGGTGGAGGAAACGCTAAGATAGTCAAAAGTGCTGGGAATCCGAAATACACAAAGGTTTTCAGCGTATTCACTCTTCCACATGTAATATTCGTCATTTCGGGTATTTGCAGAAAAGTGGGCAAAGAGGCGAAGTAGTATGGTTAAACGTGAAACAACTTTAACCTTTTATGGTGGAGTAGGCGAAATTGGCGGAAACAAGATTCTTTTGCAAGACAGGGATGTGAAGGTTTTCTTTGATTTTGGCATGTCTTTTGCTTTGAAGAAACAATATTATTCGCCGCCGTTTCTTTCACCTAAAAGTGAAAAAAGCCTTAAAGAGTTTGGGATTCTTCCAAAAATCCGAGGCATCTATAAGGATGAAAAATCTTCAGATGTTGACGCAATATTCATCTCGCATGCGCACATGGACCATTCAGCATATATATCTTTCATAAATCGTGAAATTCCAGTTTATTGTGGTGAAACGACAAAGATTATCTTAGATGCGTTAAGTGAGATGCGTAGAGTTGATTTCGAGTTTAATGTTGGAGGCGTTAAGTTTGAAACTTTTAGAACAGGCGACAAGATTGTTGTGGGCAATTTGGAAGTTGAGCCAACTCATGTTGACCATTCTGTTCCAGGCGCCTATGGCTTTGTAGTTCACACGTCTAATGGTGCTATTGTTTATACGGGAGATTTTCGAGTTCATGGGGCCAAGCCTGAAATGACATCTGAATTTGTGAAGAGGGCAAGGGATGCTGAGCCTTTGGCTGTTGTTACTGAGGCTACGAATATGACTGGTGCTTCTGTTTCGTCTGAAAATGATGTTAAAAATAAGTTGAATAAGATTGTTGCCGAGGCGCATGGCATTGTGTTGGCTGATTTTGCTTACACGGATGTTGATAGGCTTAAATCCTTCTATCGAATTGCCAAGAAGAATGGACGGTGTCTTGCTGTTTCACTGAAGCAAGCCTACTTGTTAGAAGCGTTACGGAAGGATAAGCGCTTATGCATTCCAGACCTTAACGATGAGAGTGTTCTGGTTTTTCGAAAGTCGAAGAAGAAATATGATAAGTGGGAAGCTGAAATCATGAACAAGTATCCAAGCAAAATTATAGACGTGTTCGAGGTTTCGAAGCAACAGTGCAAAGCTGTTCTAGCAATGTCCTTTTATGACTTAGAAGAACTTGTGGAAATTCAGCCGCAGGCAGGAAGTTGCTATATTCTTTCTGCTTCTGAACCCTTCAATGAAGAGATGGAGATAGACTTTGAGAGGCTTGTTAATTGGCTTGGGCATTATGGTTTGCCGCAGTATCATGCTCATGTTTCTGGGCATATAATGCCACTTCAACTGAAAGCTGCTCTTAGAGAAATTAATGCCTCAAAGGTTTTTCCTGTGCACACTGAGAAGACTGAAATGTTTGCCAAATTCATGCGGGACCTGAAAGGCAAAGTGATGCTCACGGAAAAGGATAAAGAATACAAAATTTAATTTTTACACATTTTTGGTGTAGAAATTAGTCAATACTGATAGACCCCTCTAGGTTTTTAGCAATTAATTTCTGTTCGGAGCCAAATATGCGAGAACCCTGTTAAGTTGTGCGTTAATTATATCTAACTGAATCAACTCTTCAAATATTATGATATCTATAGTTGGTGCTGGAAAAGTAGGCAGCGCCGCGGCATTCAATATTCTAAGGTACAGAATCGGCGATGTTGTCTTGATTGATGTTTTTGAAAATCTTGCGAAAGGCGAAGCGTTGGACATGATGCAGACTGCGCCTGCGATAGAGTTTGATGGGAAAATTGTGGGAACAAGCGATTTTAGTTTAATGAGGGGTTCAGACTTAGTTATTGTGACTGCTGGCCAAGCGAGAAAGCCTGAGATGTCGAGAATTGATTTGATGAATACTAATGCGAAGATTGTTAAAACTGTGGTGAAGGAAGTTGTGAAGTACGCGCCGAACAGTAAGCTTATGGTTGTGACGAATCCTGTTGACGTTATGACTTATGTGGCGTATAAGGAGTCTGGATTTGAAAGGAATAGGGTTTTTGGGATGGGCAATGTTTTGGATGCTATGCGTTTTAGGTCATATATTGCCATGGAGTTGGGTGTTTCAAGGGAGGATATTCGTGCTTTAGTCATTGGTGAGCATGGTGATTCTATGGTTCCTCTAGTTGAGTGTGCTTCTGTTTCTGGGATTCCAGTAACTTCTTTGCTTAGTAAGGAAAAGATTGAGAAGATAGTTAATTTGACAGTAACTTCTGGTTCTGATGTTATTAAGCTGAAGGGGTCAACAACATATGCACCAGCCTCTGTCATCGCAATTATGGCTGATGCCGTTCTCAGAGGCAGAAACAGAGTAATGGGCGTGTCCACGTATTTGCAGGGTGAATATGGTTTTTCTGATGTCGCCATCGGTGTGCCAGTAGTTCTTGGAAAAAATGGTGTTGAAAAGATTTTAGAGCTTGAGCTTATGCCAGAAACAGAGAAACGTTTTGAAAAGTCTGTTTCAACAATAAAGGAAGCCATTGAAAAATTAAAGTAGATGTAGAGAAAAAAAGGTTGTTTGGTTGGAGAAATACTTGTCGGTTTTTCTATACTCCTATCCGTAATTTTATGTATGGAAAAGGCTTTGAGGAAAGTTTCTGAAAGTTAGTGACCCATTTTTCTGCAAAATCATTGAGACAAAATTTATGATTCTGTCTTTTCCTTCAATTATTGATTGGGCTGTTTCTGCACCGTATTGTGTTAAAGCGTAGAGTCTTTTCCTTCCGTTTTGTCTTCCTTTCAGCATTCCTTTTCTTTCTAGATTATAAAGGCACGAGTACACTGTTCCAGAACTTGGTAAAAAGTGATACTTTAGTTGTAAATATTTGATAACATCGTATCCGCTGACATCATCAGATAATTCTTTTAGCTTTACAATGCTACAAAAGTCCATGAAGTAGTTGAGGGTTCGCCTTTCAATTTCCCTAATAACGTCAGTTGCAATGCAAGCCTTCGTCTTCATAGTTCATTCTCCCTATGTATTCCACTTCATAATTGAACTTTTAAATTTTATTCAAATTCTGAAGACTACTATGTAATATAGTTCCGATAAGTCATGATTACTCTATCTGAAAACGAAAGCAAAACTTTGATTGTTAATCCAAAATTTGAATCATAAGGTTTTGTCGTGTGCATGGATTCATAACGTATAAGTTGTCGTATAGACTCTTGCTATTCACGATAACAAATGAAAACCACAAAGCTCGACCGCCGAATACGCATACTAATCCACAGTTTAGGCTTAAGCAGCCTAGGCGGCGCCATATTCCTCCAAATCCTCGTCTTCACAGACATACTCCAACACGGCTATTTCACAGCAATAGAAAACAACCCAGCAATACTATCGTTTGAAATAGGCTTAACAGCATTCGCCCTCATATACTTCATATACATATACCAACGTTTTATCCGCTCAATAAAATAGCCGTTTTTATCCACAAATTTTAAAAAATCTCCTTCTGAAAACCTCAAGATAACAAAAGAAGTAATAGAAAATATTAAATAAACTTAGTTAAAATTCAGTCAATAGCTTTTAACATGAAGGTGAAAAAATGAACAAACCCCGAAAAATATGCTTATTATTAATCTTGGTCATACTTGCATTAGCTTCTATCAGCAACATAAAAGCTCAAACATCAAACGAAGAAATTGAAACCTTTTATGATTCCGAAATCGCTGGACTCCACATTCAAGTCAACGCAACCGCAAGCACAAAGCCACTTGAAAACATAACAGTCATACTCAACTTGAAACGACAAACCGACACTATCTATTTGGAACACTTCAACATAAGCATCTATGGCTACATAAATGGAACATACGAAATTATGATGGCGAATCGCACTGATGGTGGTTTTCAATTAACTGAGTATGCCCTCAGCTTCAACATTTCAGTACCAGAACAAGTTTGGGGCGTAACTTGCGGAGAAATCAAGTTAGACTTTAACGTTAACTCCACTGTGGGAAGTAGTGGCGCTTATCAAATAACACCATATCGTAACATCAGAATCGGTTTTAAAATGACTAATGTTGAAAACGTCTATCTCAAATCCATCGAAAAAGAGTTAGATAATTTGAAAAGCGAATACGATGAGCTTTTGCAGAATTACACAGCATTACAGAGTAGCCTAAATGAGTTGGACACGACAAGGAGAGTTGCAGCAATCTTAACCGTAACCACTGTGTTCTTTGTGGCTACTACATTGTATATGATTCTGCGGAAACCAAAAGAATACTATTAAACCCTTATAAGCCTCTTTCCTATTTTTTGTGCAGATTCTGCGCTGCAATAAAGGTTAAGCCACGTTCTGTAAGCGCTTTGGCAGTTCTGTTCACAGCATCATGCTTATCCAAATAGTTCTGCAAAAGTTTTGGCATAAGCCCCTTTTCAATTATTTCCTTCTTCGGCAAGAAATAATCCAGAATGTCTGACGGATGCTCCCTAGCCTTGTCAATTTCAGGAATTCCTCCCTCATGCTTTGCACTTATATTTTTAACATGGTCAGCAATGTCTAAAAGTTCATTGAGTCGGTCATAAGGCTGTCTCACAATGCTCTTTTGTGTTTCTACGATATGGTGCTCAATACGGACAATGTCTTCGAAATCGAAGGTTTTTCTTATATAAGCTGCAAGTTCAATTGTTCTGTTATTAACTGAGTTTGAAAGATTAAAGCCTATAAGTGGCGTTGTGCCATCATCCCGACTGAAAAGCTTTGCAGTCATCAACGTCCACAATATAAAATAGGGATTATCATTACCTGCATAAACTGAAATTTTGAATTCAATGTCTATTCCAAGTTTGTGCAACAGATATCCAAGCATAATTGTTCCAGCATTAACATTCAAAACTTGCTGAACACCATACTCAGTATAATAATGGAGAAACTCGTCAACCCATTTTAAAGCATACTCGTTAGGCACGCCAACGCCGCCAAAATAGCCAGTAATCGTTTCTGCACCGCCTAAATGGACATTAATAGGCTTGCCATCTGGTCCAGCCATTGTTCCTTTAGTGTCAAGCGTCTGCACATAAGAAGCCCCAATAATCTGCATTGCAGCCGCAAAAGCAAGAATATCATCATCTTCAACTTGTTCTTTCATAGAACGAACTCGAATATAACGTGCCGGCATCAAATCTTGCTTAGCAATGGCATGTTTAGCCTCTTCAATCAACCATGGGAAAAAGTTGAAAGCGCTAATCTCAAGCGTAACAGCAAAAGAATCATCAAACTTGATAAAATCAGCCTTTTTACCTAAAACCTTTCTGCGGTAATCTGGTATACTAATGAAAGCATTTTTGTCACGCTGCTTAATTAGCCATTCCAAATCCTTAACAAAAGGCGACTTCTTCTGCTCAAGTCTTTTCATCAGATTTTCAAGCTTGCGATTTTCCTTAGCCTTACGGTTAATCTCAGCAACACCACCATACTTTTCAACAATCTTCAGCAGAGCATTCATAAGCGGATTATTCTTTTCCAACAAAAAATCATTAACAACATTCAAATTTTCCTCATTAATCGCAATTTTCTCTCGGATATCCTTCAAGACCACATCCCCCAAATGGTTGAACTGTATTCAACCTTTTAATAATTTAAGCATTTATGCAAAAATTTACAACATCAAACATATTTTTGCCAATTTCAATATTCAAAGCTTAAATGACAATAAAAACATGGTTATCCACTGGTGGAGAATATGTATAAACCAGAAGGAATTTTACCTGCCTTGGTTACGCCTTTCACCGATGATGGAAAAGTTGTTGACGATGAAAGATTGCGGGCATTGGTAAATCATTGCATTGAATTAGGCGTTCACGGCGTTGTTCCATGCGGAACCACAGGCGAATTTGTAAACATGTCAACTGAAGAAAAAAAGCATGTCATAAAAACTGTTGTTGACGAAGTAAATGGGCGGGTTCCAGTTGTTGCGGGAACAGGAGCGAGCGGAACAGACCAAGCCTTGGAAATGACCAAGTATGCTAAGGATGTTGGAGCTGACGCTGTATTAATTGTTACGCCGTTTTATTTGAAGCCCGCTGACCGTGGAATCTACGAGCATTATGATACTATTGCAAGTAAGGCGGATATGCCAATAATCCTTTACAATATTCCGCAGTGCACTGGTTTACCATTACCTTGGCAAATGGTTGAGGATTTGGCTCAAATTCCAAACATAGTTGGTGTAAAAGACAGCAGCGGACAATTAAGCTTCATATTGGCTGTACTGGAAAAAGTAAGAGACAAAATCAACGTTTTATGCGGACACGACGAAGTAGTCATTGCAGCATTAGCCGCAGGCTGCTCTGGAGCCATTCTTGCAAGCGCTAATGCTATACCTGACATCTGGGTTCAAATCTACAATCACATAAAGAATGGCGAACTCCAAAAGGCTCGTGAATTACAATATAAGGTGCAGAAAATAGCACGCATAATTGCTGGAAGCGGAGCTGTAGGCACGAAAGAAGCGTTGAACATGATGAAAATAAAGGTTGGACCTGTTAGAAAGCCGTTAAGTGTTGGTGGAGAACTCACATATGAAGCCAGAGAAGAACTGAGACTGGATTTGGAGAAAATTGGAAAAATAACACCGAAGCCTTTAACATTTGAAATTGTTGAAAAGCCTATAGAAGAGCGCTTTATGGCAATAAACATAACACCTGAAGTCATAAAAGACTTCGAACTTCGAGTAGGCGAGGCATTGGCTGGACAAGGTGCAGAAGTAGCTCACATAGACATTCTTATAGGCAAAAAAGATGGTCCATTGGGTGAAGCCTTTGCAAAGGCTAAAGCAACACCAACATCAGGACATGAACCGTTGCTGGCTATTTTGGAGCCGAACCTAGCAGTTAAACCCGTAACCTTAATCGTTCCCACCGTTACGATTACAAGTATGCGTCAAGCAAGCATGGTTTATGGACCTGCACAAACTGCTGTGGCAAAGGCTGTTATTGACAGCGTTTCTGACGGAACCATTCCAAAAGAGGTTGTGGAACATTTAATCATTATTGCTAACGTGTTTGTGCATCCTACGGCTGTTGATAGACAACGCGTGTACATAAATAATTATAAGGCTATGCGTCATGGTATTCGCAAAGCTATTGAAAGCAGACCAACCATAGATGAATTGATGGAAAACAAGGATAGGTCAAAGCATCCTTTCAAATATACTCCATAGGGATAGCCATTGTCAGGTCAAAAAATAACTGAAGGCGATTACGTAATTCTTTATCTAAATCAGCGAAAGACCTACATGGTTAAAGTGGAAGCTGGCAAAAGCTTTCATACACATAAGGGTTTCATAAAATTTGATGACTTAATTGGAAAAGATTACGGAGTTCGTGTTGCAAGTAGCTTAGGCATTGAATTCATTGCATTGAAGCCTCTTTTGCGGGATTATATTATGAAGTCAATGCGCAAAACTCAGATAACCTATCCAAAAGACACAGCCCTAATAGTGATGTTCAGCGGGATAGGACCAGGAAGCCGTGTTGTAGAAGCAGGTACAGGCACAGGAGCATTGACTACTGCATTGGCACATTATGTGAAGCCGAAGGGCAAAATTTTCAGCTATGAAATAAGAGAGGAATTTCTTAAAGTTGCAGAGAAAAACCTGAAGCGTGCTGGACTAATCGATTTTGTGGAGCTTAAGAATAAGGACATAACTCTGAATATTGATGAAAAAAATGTCGACGCTGTTATACTGGATTTAGCTACACCATGGCTTGTTATTTCGCATGCCCATAACGCCTTAAAACCTTGTGGTACACTTGTTTCTTTTAGCCCCACAATAGATCAAGTGGTTAAGACGGTTGAGGCTTTGAGGGAAGAGGGTTTTGTAGATATAGAGAGTGTTGAGTGTTTGATGCGTGGAATGCAAATAGAAAGGGGAAAAACGCGACCTCAAACTTTGATGACTGGACATACAGGTTACGTGACATTCGCTCGCAAAATAACAAAGGTCTCATTGAACGATTAGGTCTCTAATAAAGGAGAAGGAAGAGTTTTCTGCACTATGATTTTTGTTTTGAGAAGTCCTTGGCAGCTTGAGCAATGTTTGCGTCCTCTCCTATATGTGAATTCTCTTCCACAGCAAGCACATATTTGGATTAGCATGATAAGTCCTTGAATGTCATTCTTTGCATTTTCTTCGATGCAACTCAAGTTTCTTGACCGCATAAGGCTCCCCCATTAATATAAGAATAATGTTTTTAGGTCTTAATGCTATGTTTTAGAACATGCCGTACTAAGATTAGAACGGAGGCATTCTTATCCTTTTGTAGTCGTGAGGAATTTTCCTTCTAACCAATAGGAACGCAACTAACGCAATTATGAAGCTTATGACAAAAATTCCAACATTAATTGGATATCTGGTAGCATTTAAGTCGGAGTTTTCTTCTGTCTGACTTAGATGTTCAGCAACATATTCTGGAATTAAAAGATAATTACTTCTAACATTAATTTCCCCACTAGTAATTAGTGGAATCAGCGTTAACGATAGTCCAGCTAAAACAGCAGCCGCAAAGTATATTATGATTCGTTTCAATGTGTCAGCCTCCGTAAAAAATCATTGACGCGGTAGCTTTTAAGTCTACGTTTTAGAACACTAATTTTTTAAATAGGCTTCGCCCTCCATAATCTAACGGTTTCAATCCAAAATATCAATGCTGCAAGCAAGCCGAACAGCATAGCGTAAAAACTTGGAACTATTAAACCAGAAAGCCATAATAGCATATAGGCTGCCAGCATTGTGGAAAACAGAACTGAATAGAAAAGATACCGAGGCACAAGAAAGTGACCCATACGTGTGAAGAGCTTTAAAATTCCAACCTTGACCACTTCTTCCAAAACATATTCACCAGTAGTCTTTTTACGTACAAGCCCTAAATCCTGCAGCTTTTCAAGATGATGCACAGCTATACTTGGGCTGGAAAAACCTAAAGCTCTCTGGATTTCACGAATTCCCGTTGTATGTGTAGGTTGCTGCAACATATACCAGTAGACAAGGAGTGTCTTGCCCTTTAATTCTGATTCCAGAAAAGATAAATCAAATTCACGCGAAGTCTTTGACATAAAGCATCGCCAAATACTATTTAAGAAAGGAGCATTTTAAAAGACTAACCGCAGGCTAATGTCGAAGCAAGTAACAAGCTTATAATTTCCATTGACAAAATCAATAGTAGGCGAATTAATTGGTAGAAAAGAAATCTAAAAAGGGAGTGCTACAACGCTTATGGAGCGTTATCAAAGGATTTGTAAATTTTTTGACCAGACCATATATTTGGTCAGGTTTACTTATAGGCTTTATATGGTCTTTTCCTGCACCCTTCATTTTGTATACATTTGCATCAACCCTTTCTAACTTCCCCCAAGAAGTAAGATGGGCACTTTTCTTCCCAATAACATCTTCACTTCAATTGATGTATAGGTTAGGGCTTGCAAGACCAGACGGAGACTTTGACATCTTTCTGTTATGGGGTTTATCCATAATTATTGGTATGATTATTGGTGTAGCGATAACTTATAGCATACATCGGATTCGCCTTTTAATGCGAAGCAAGAAATAGTGTGAAGTGCCGTCTGAGTAACTCTGAGATTTCATCCTATTGTCAATCTAATGCCTTCTCATCATCCGGCAAAAATAATGAAGTAAACCAAAAATAAAAATGTTCTTCAGAATGTGGATTTTGAATCCATATTTCCTATTCATAAGTTAGTTAAATATCCCCATCTTATTTCTGTCCACTAATGGAGGAAAAGCTACTTGAAACATGGTTTATCGGTTAAACAGAGGAAAGATTTGGAAGCTAAAATGGCTAAGGTTTTCAAGGAAAACATGAAGGGAATTTCAGCAGAATTGCAAAAAATATTATTAGATGACTTGGTCACCGCTTTCCAAAATAGAATAAACGTGTTAATAAGAGCACACAAGAAAAGAAGCTACTAACGTAGACTAAATAGGAAAAAGCCGTAGTTTGAATCCATAAAAGCTTTATATAAAAAAGATTGAATGTATGCCAAAGAGGTTTGGATGATGAGACGTTCCAAACTTGAAATGTATATAGATATACTAAAAGTGTTAGCCCATCGCGGTCCATTAAAGCTAACTCACATCATGTATAAGGCTAACGTAAACTGCAGTGTGCTGAAGGAATACTTGGACTTTTTGATAAAGCAGAATCTTGTTGAAGAACGAACTGTAGGAAAGCGGAGAGTTGTTTATGCAGTAACCCAACGTGGCATTACAGTACTCAAATACTTCAGAGAACTAAAACAAGTATTGCCCATAGTGGAAGAAGCAAGAAACCGAATGCCTGTGCCATATTAGATTCTTTCCTCAAACTTTTTGACTAAAACCCAACTTACATAATTCACAATATTTTAAACAACAAATATTTTTGACACGAAACACACCTTTTATCCTTTCTAATCTTAAAATTCTAATGACCTAAAATGTTTGAGCAAATGGCTCTATCAGCCTCGGAATACACAGCAGCATTATTCCTATTCTTCATATTAGGCATAATGGGCATAAGCGTATTGTGGGCTAAAATAGATGTTCGCCAAAAATAGATTCGTTAAGTAGTAGTTTTTGTATTTGTTTTGTAAATCATTATGTTTGTTTCGTAAGACTTAATAAACTGCACATTCTCTTAAATAGTGTACACACGTAAAACACTGAGGAACCATTATTGTCCAAACAGGAAGTTCTGGGAAAAAAGCCTCTGCAAATACTTGAGAAAATTAGAGAAAACCTTGAAAGACTAAACGAAAAAATCGAAGTCATGATTGAGTTGCAAAAGCACGGTAGAAAGGACATTCAAACAATTCCAGAAGCACCATTAGATGTTATGACGTTGCTTTCAATGCCTGACCACCTCAGAAAAACAGCCATGACCGTGTGCAAACTTGGTCGTGCCACGGCAGAGGAAATTGCTCAACAAACACATAGAGCCAGAGCTGTTGAAAGCGCTTACTTGAATCAACTTGTGATTATGGGGTATCTTAAGAAGGAGAGGAAAGGCAGAAAAGCCTACTTCTATGTGGATAGGGAAAATCAAGAGGGATAAGCTTGGGCAAAATAATAGCTGTGCACTCGTACAAGGGTGGAACAGGGAAGACTCTTCTTTCAGTAAATTTGGCTGCAACCTTTGCTCAGCACGGCAAGAAAGTCTGCTTGATGGACATCGACTTCCGAGCCCCAAGCCTTTATACAATTCTCAAAATGGGAAAGGTCGAATACTGGCTGAATGATTATTTAAATGGAACATGTGAAATTGACAAGGTTTTGATAGATATAAGCGACAAAATCCATAGTAATGGTAAACTGTATGTTGGATTAGCTAATCCTGCAACTGAAGCAATTAGAGAAATGTCGGCAAAAGACAGAAAATGGGAGATGCGTGCTCTAGGAAGATTGTTGGCTCTTAGAAATTCCCTTCTAGACGGTAAAGGATTTGACTATCTAATTTTTGACACAAGTCCAGGTCTACAGTACTCCTCTATTAACTCCATCGTAGTCGCTGATTTAGTTATAGTGGCAACAACGCTTGATAGGTCAGATGTTGACGGAACGAAACGCATGCTACATGAACTTTACGAGTTGTTTGAGAAGAAGTCAGAAATAGTTCTCAATAAGGTTTTGAACGATTTTTCTTCAAAGGCTTTCAAAGAGGAAATGCAAACCAAAATGAAGGACATTTATATGGTTCCAGTTTTGGGGATAGTGCCTTGTTTCTGCGACATTTTAAAGGCTGAAGGTGGCATTATCTTTGCAAATGAAAGACAATCGCATCCGTTTGCCAGAATCTTGGATGAGATAGCAACTAAAATAGAAAATAATGTGAAATAGCCTCTTAGCGAACAGCTATTTTATTTATCAATTGATATATCCTGCAGTTTTTGCATCTTTCGTAATCTTTCTCTTCGCAATCCTTGCATACTATACGGTTTAATTCCCTAATTTCCGAATCCATCAAAGCTATTCTCCCATAGAAAAAAGTATGCAGATCAATGTATATTCTATATTCCGCTTCTGGTAATATTTACGGAAAATTACTTATGCACTCTTGTCTATAATACGATAATCTTATATTGCCTCTGGGATAGTAAGAATTTTACATGGTGAATCAAATTGAATAAAAGTGTAGCCTTGACTTCCCTTGCATGGGGTTTGTTCATTGTTTTAATCGGTTTAAGCTGGGCATTATATGAGTATTACGGTATACCCATGGTGCCATACATAGCATTAGGCGCTGGAATTATTTTGATAGGCCTTAATGTTGCACGAACAGGATTTGGGATGCGCTTAAGCAAATTCAGCCTCTTTATAGGGATAGTGGCATTTGTTATTGGGGGAACTGAAATGATGGGTTTTTACGAGTTGCCCTTGCTCGCAATGATAATAGTGTTAATAGGGCTTTTCATAATTGCAGAAGCAGCAGCTAGCCTAAGAAAAACAAAATAAAACTAGGAAGAATTAAAAAAATATTTATCTGCAATACTTAAACCATTAAGCAAAGAGGTTCATAAATTATTGGATAAATCAGTAATCTTTCTTGTAGGCGGACTTTCAAGCAGATTTGGACAAGACAAAGGATTACTGCATTTAGCTGGCAAACCTCTCATAAAGCACGCTATAGATGCAGTAAACAAAATTGTTGACGAAAAAATCGTGGTTGTTAGCTCAAAGAGTCAAGTTGAAAATTACGAGAAGATATTAAGTTCAGACATGAAAATTCTTGTCGACAGAACTAGTATAAATGAAACCCAAAGCCCACTCATAGGCGCTTTAACGGGCTTCAAAGAAACCCATGGCAAGTATGCGCTTCTCCTTCCATGCGATACTCCATTTGTCTCCAGAGATATTATCGCGTTGCTTTTTGAACTATGCATAAATAGGAATGCTGTTATTCCACGCTGGCCAAACAGCTACATAGAACCTTTGCAAGCTGTTTATTGCACAAAACCCGCATATGAGGCTGCTAAAAGCGCTTTAAATGAAGGAAAATTGAACATGCAGTCCATGGTGGACAAGATGCATGGTGTTCGTTATGTTTCTACTCTTGTTTTACAGCAACTGGACCCTGAGCTTAGAACATTTTTTAACGTAAATAATCCGCTGGACCTTAAAAAAGCTGAAAGCATGCTTAAAATTTATTTGAAAAAATAATCATCAAACATATGTTTTGTTTTGACCCGTTTTACATTTTTTAGCGTATTCTTCTGTTTCGGAAAACAGTTTTTCTATATCTTCTTCAGTATGTGCAGTGCTTAAAGCACCTGTATGGGTTGGCAAGAAGAAAATACCTTTTGAAATCATGTTCAAATTATAATTCACAAGTTTCTTTCTGTCAGCCCTAAAAACTGCATCAGCGTCCTTTACTTTTTCTCTTGTGAAATGAACATTGAAAAGAGAACCATCGCCAGTAACCTGAACATCCACACCATTTGTCTGAAAGCTTTCCTCTATTTGCTCTCTGATTTTCTTTCCAGTTTTATTCAAGCGATTTATTAGCTGGTTGTCTTCTAAAATTTTTAGCGTCATCAAACCAGCAGTCATCGTTATTGGATTTGCTGCAAATGTTCCGCCGTGAAATGAGTAGTGTGGGCGTTCATAAATCCTTGTGTCTAGTCTTTCCATGATTTTTCTTTTTCCGCAAAAAGCACCTATTGGAAAGCCTCCGCCTAAAATCTTTCCGAAAACAATTACGTCTGCTATTACACCATAATATTGCTGTGCTCCACCTGGAGCCAGTCGAAAACCAGTGATGACTTCATCGAAAATTAAGAGAATTTCTTTTTCATTGCAAAATTCTCTAAGTCCTTCTAAAAATTCTTTTTCTGCAACTACTCCTCCTCCAGCACCGAGAATTGGCTCAATTATAACAGCGGCTACTTCTTCGTTCTTCAGCCTTTCTATTACTCCGTCAAGATCATTGAAAGGCAGAAGAATAGTGTCTTGAAGGGCGCCAGTTGTTAAGCCAGCTGATTCTGGAATATTGAAGGGATGCTTAACACCCATGTGAAGTGCATCGTAGCCTCCATGCCATCCGCCTTTGAACTTTGCAATTTTATTTTTACCCGTGTAAGCACGTGCTAAGCGTGTGGCATACATGTTCGCCTCTGTTCCCGAATTTGTAAAGCGCACCATTTCCACGTTTGGAACCATCTTTACAACTTGTTCAGCTAATTGAATCTCAAGTTCATGAGCTGTTCCATAATGGGTGCCATTTTCAAGCTGTCCCTTAACAGCTTTAACAATGGCTTTTGGGCTGTGACCAAGTATAAGTGCAGTATGTCCCAGCCAAAAATCGATGTACTCATTTCCGTCAACATCATAAAGTTTGCTTCCTTTCGCTCTTGTAGTGTAGAAGGGGTATGGCTCAAAATATCTTATTCCATAGGAAACGCCTGCTGGGAGAACTTTTCTGGCTCTTTCATATAGTGTTTTAGATTTAGAGGTTTTAGAAGTGTATTCTTCAAACATATACAACCCTTTAAGATTCTTAACTTTTGCCGAATTTTCTTATTATAGTTTCCAATGCATCATTTAAATTATTCACCACAGCGTCAGCCTGTGCACATTTTACAGTCTTTTCTTCTCTGTTTAAGAGTATACCTTTAATGCCCAAACGTTTAGGCAAAATTATGTCTATAGGAGGGTTATCTCCAATCATGACAGCTTCTTGTGGTTCAACTTTAAGAATTTCTAAGGTTTTCTTA
>Ga0209102_1000466_pt1 | contig 26878 bp, 18 predicted proteins | sample ConPoolayeHmetaG_FD_185483 | JGI IMG/M metagenome (GOLD analysis project Ga0209102, IMG submission 185483) | Hot spring microbial mat communities from California, USA to study Microbial Dark Matter (Phase II) - Cone Pool mat layer H metaG... ...
CCTGACTCACTCTCCAGGGCTTTTCAATACCCAAAATCTGACGATAAAGTTCTTTAACTTCCATAACTTGGCTCCTTTCGGAGCCATTTTATCTCATATAGTTACCCATTAAAATGCCGGAAGAGCCTAAATCAAAAATATCTCACCACGAAAGAAGACTGAATGGCCTCACTTAAAATCTAGACGAAATTGATTAGTCACCTAAAACGAGAAAATTTACACGAAATTATTTGGCCATCTGGCTGGGAGAGCCCCTGGCGAACCCCTAAATATCGGGATGATATTAGCCAGGAGGCAAGGATATGGGGTTAAAAATGAAAATGTTAAGTTCAGCTGAAGGCAAGATCCAGAATCATCATCGTTAAAAAACCAGAGATGGCCCCTATGGTGGCGTAATCTGATTCACCGCTTTGCTGGGATTCTGGGATCACTTCTTCAATTACCACGAAAATCATCGCTCCGGCAGCAAAAGATAGGGCGTAAGGCATAACAGAAACTATCCTGGTTACGGCCAGAGCTCCCAGCATCCCGGCTACCGGTTCGACCAGACCGGAAAGCTGACCTAAGAAAAAGCTTCTGGAACGACTCAGTCCGGCAGCGCGAAGCGGGCCGGAAATAGCCAGCCCCTCGGGCAGGTTTTGCAGCCCGATGCCCAGAGCCAGAACCAGAGCTCCGCTGAGAGTAGCTTCGGGAACTCCTGATGTTGCCGACCCGATAGCAACACCGACAGCCAGGCCTTCAGGTAGGTTATGAAGGGTGATGGCCAGGAAAAGAAGGGTGGTTTTTCGCCAGTGAGTCTTTAAGCCTTCAGAAAATTCCACGGGCATAAAAAGATGTAAATGAGGGAGGATTCGGTCAATCACGAAGAGCAGGGCAGCTCCAGCCAGAAAACCGGCAGCCGGAGGAAACCAGAAGGGCATTTTCCCGGCTCTTGACATTTCTATGGCCGGGGAAAGAAGCGACCAGAAACTGGCGGCTATCATTACCCCGCCGGCAAAACCCAGCATGAGGTCCAGCAGACGGCGGCTAACACTTTTGAAAAGGAAGACCGAAGCTGATCCTATGACAGTCATCAGGTAGGTGAAAATAGTAGCCAGCAGGGCCAGGAGAACGGCTGGAAGACTATGAAGAAATTCAATCATGGCTATTTATTAACGGATTGAAGGGTGCCGGTCAATAGAAATTGGTTGTGGTCTGATTTGAGGCCGAAAAAGGGCTACTTATGAAAGCAGTTTGAAAAAAAGGGAGGTTTTGATGGACACAGGCGCCAGAGCTAAATATTTTTTGTTAACGCCACCTTTTTTAGAGGAAAGGCCCGGCCAATCTCCTGGTATGAAGTTTTATTAGCTTTTGAGCGTGGCATGAAAATTTCCAGCTAATTCTGACGTCTCTTCGACCGCCAGTTTATTATCCTTTATCGAATTTATATTCTTTTATTATAACTGGAGAGGCTGATCTTTCCATCCAAACTAACTCCACCCTCTTGCATTTAACTAAAACAGCCAAAAAGCATATTCTTGTTTTCTAATATCAATTATCAATCGATGATTTTATATTTGGCAATAAATAGATTTTCGGCCTCATCTTTTTCCAGAAGATAAAGAAAGCCCTCCTGAACCGCCAGTAAAGACCCTTTCAGGCCAAGATAAAAATTATCCACAAACCGGCCATTTTCATCGAAAACATCGAACATATCCCCCTTTTTCTCATCACTCACGGCGGTTTTAACCCAGATGAAATGGCCATTCAGGAATAGGCCTCTAATATCAGGTTCATACTTAATTTTCGGAAAGTTATATTTGCGGCGAAAATCCTTTTCCCAGACTTGTTCCGTGTGCCTAACTCGAGAAAAATCCCGGTTAAACCGGTAAATAATTTTGCCCTTCTCTAAATCTAACACCTCGATTAAATACTCGCGACTGTGACAAACATAAAGCCTTCGACCATCCTGGCTTAAGAGAGAATACCAGGGATCCCAGGAGGCCGCTGCCTTAGGGGCTAAAAAAGTTTTTTGAGTAAAAACAAAGGCCTCTCTTTTTTTTGAACCATCATGAGAAATGAGCTCAATGGAACAGGGTAAGTCATGTAGCTTTTCCTTCCTGGCTTCAAGGGGAGGATATATTTTATTCATGAAAATAAGCCAGAGGTCATTTACCCCGCAAAAATCACTATAAAGACTCCCTTCCAGCTTGAAATGGGTGATAACATTTCCTTCTAAGTCGAGTTGAATAAGCTTTAGAGCTAAGGGGTCGAAAACATACAATTTATCCGCCCATAAATGATAAATGAAATAATCCTGAATTTCGCCCGGGCCCTGCCCCTTTTTATACAGATTTCTTAAAAAACGGCCATCAGGAGAAAATTTTAATAGCTGCTCTCTGTCAGCAATAAAAAACTCCCCACTTGAAGCAATTTTCAGATCGCGGGGGAAACGGAAATAAAATTTACCGTCCCGGTCGCTAATCTGCCAGACTCTCTCGAGCTGGATTATCCGGCCAGCCTTTTTGCTAAGTGGTCTTCTGGGGTTTTTCATAATTTCCTGGGCCAGGGAGATATTAAAATTGAACAATATCAAAAATAGAGGAATAAGAATTTTTTTAGCCCTTTCAAGCATCTTAATTTCTCCCTTGCTGGCCTGCAATCTCGATTAACCCAAGAATTATATTAAAAAACACCGTTTACAAATCAAGGGGTTTTTGGCTCTTCCGTAAAAAATCCAGTAATTTATCAGGCTCACATGGGTTATAATTCTTTTAAAATAAGACATAAGATTTTAAAAAGCTCGAGTTTAAACGAGGGGTAAAATCAATTCTTGACTATTGAAGACAGGAGTGGTGGACAATATTTTTTGTAATCAAAAGCTATATATTTGACAGCTAAGGCATAACCAAGGTTTGGAGGGAAGATACGAAAAAGGCAACGAATATTAACTTCGCTTAGCCCATATGCCCCATAGAGTCTTAAAGATTGTAGACCTAATCTATTTAGCAGGATTTATATTAAATCTTTTTAGAAAAACAAGTTCGGGCGATTTTTTTGAAATATCGTAAATGAGCAAATGCAGCTTTTTTTGTTCTAAAGATGAATTATAAATAGAAGTTATAATTTCTCTCTCTTCTCCTGGCTTGTAGTTCCTTAAAATCTGCTGGTCGATTAATTCATTGCCAATGTATACTCTCAATAAAGCATAGGGCAAGAAATTCACATTGTTCAGATTTATTTTTCCTTTCAAAATAAGATATTCGATCTGTTTTCCATCAGGCTCGAAAATTTCAAAGTCAACAATAGCATTTCCTTCCTTTTTGGGTTCAGGAGCCTTTCTTTCCAGGGAAACGAAGTAGGTTATAACAGGAATAATATATTCAGTCTGAGGATGAATTATCCTCAAGCTAACTTCATGCCTGCCAGGAAACTGCGTTGGCAGTCCCGGAATTTCCCCGGAGCTAATGACTTTCTGCCTGGCAAAGGGAAGCACCATAGAGATTGGTTTAAAAGGTACGCCATCCACCAGCCAGTAGCCCTGAAGTATGCCTGTTCCTTCGTATTTTATATCGGCATAGGCGACAAGTGTCTCATTTCTGGCCACAACCTTATAAGCTTTGCCATCCTCAAAGCGAAGCTGCAGGAAATAGATCTGAAAAGCTGAGCGCGGTCCTTTTTCCTCCGTGATATTAATAATTGTCGAAATAGGAACAATTGATTCTCCGGCCCAATCTGAGGCCTTCACGGTATAGCGGCCCACTTTCGAGAATGTATGAGTTATGACAACTGAGCCTAACTGGGGAGGTGTTCCGTCACCAAAATTCCAGAGAATTTTTGTTGATAAGAAGTTTTCGGCCCTAAAGGTTATCAGGCGACCAGCAGCGGGATACAGAGGAGTGAAACTTATCCTTCTTCTTTCCACGACATTTATCGTCACCTGCTCAGTTACCTGGGCCTGTTTGTAAGTCTGATATTTTACAGAAACAACAAAGGTACCCGTCCTATAATAGCGCTTGGTGACGGTTGTTAAGCCCATGGCACTTGTCCCATCGCCAAAACTCCATTGCACCGAAGGAGGATAAATTCCATCAACATGAGTGACAGTAAAGTTAACCGGTTGTTCTACATTCGGCTGAGAATGAGAAAAGGTAATCGTGGCTAAAAGATGAGGCACAAGAATAGCAAAATAGATAGCAAAAAATATTATGCTGAAACTTAGCTTTACATATCCTTTTCTTTTTGCCTTTCCTTTTTCCTGGATTTGGCTCTTTATATTTTGCTGCTTTATCATTTTCTTTCCCCTCAAAACGAGAAATCAAGTTGAAGGAAAACCCGATAATCACTTACACTCTCAGGACCAATTTTATTGAGAGTGTAGTTACCTCTTACAGATAGCACCACGCTTCCTATTTTAATCAGCTTATCAAGATAGAGGTTTAATCCGCCCGTGGCATTATAAATATCGCTAACAAGAGAAATTGCCCTGGAATGATTGTAAGCGCCTGAGAAATTTAAAGATAATATCTGAGGAGCTAGAGTTAATTCTCCAGTTATCATGGAATTGTAGGCAATGTTTTCTTCGTTGGTAAATTTATTCAGCGCCCGCGAATAGCCGAAAACAGGATTAAGAACAAGCGCCGCTCCTCCCCGGAAGGAACCGCCAATGTTTAAAGTAAAAGTCGAGTTATCACCCTCCGGAAAACTCAGACTGGCTAAGGAAGCGTTCGTAACAGCCATGTTAATGCTGGCAGAGTTATTTAACATTAGCGTCAATGAGCCATTATATTCATTGGTAAGACTATCCTGTCCAGCCACCTCCATTTCATCTTGAAGCGTCCTTTGTTTATCCCTTCTGTAGCCGAAATTTAACGAGACCCTGGTCCAGGTAAAACTGATGGAAAAGTTTCCGCCTCTATTTTCTGTGCTAAGCCGGGAAGGGTCATTCGCGACATTATCTCTCTGAAAATTATAAGAGCCTGTAAGATTCATTATCCCTATCCTCAGGCCACCACCGGCTTCGTAACCTTTTCTATCATTGGTGAAGGATTGGAATCCTATGGGATTAAACTCATTGCCTGCCCGCATGTAAGCTCCATCAAAAGTTAAGACTCCCCAGGTCAATCCGGCTCCTAAACTAAAGGCCTGATCAGCTGCGGTCGGAATTTCATCGGCAAGGTCTCCATCATATTCACTCCGGGCAAATTCAGCTTTAAGATTCAGCTTTCCGGGCAAAAGCTCTGCCTCTCCCTTTATGGCCATGACATTACCCTGCCTGCTCTGATAGTAAGAGGAAGAACCTGTATTTATTCCCTGCGTGGGATCATCTTTCCCCCCAACATAAATTGCTTTCAAGGAGAGTCTATCAACAAAATTATATCCAGCTGCCCCTCCAAAGATGCTTAGATTAGACTTGGGTATCCCAAACCCTTGAAAACCAATCGGTTGCTGTGAGCTGACATTGAAAACATGAAAATAAGCCTTCTGATTGTCAAAAATATATTCCATCCCCCTGCGACCTAAACCTGAGACTGTATATTCAGATTCGCTTATGTTAATATCGCCTATTCTAAAAGTGTGATTGTTTCTGGAAAGCGTAACAGCCATATTGGAAAGGTCAAAACGTTTTTCTCCTTCCGGTACCATGTTTGTGTAACTAAAATTAGAATCGAGTTCAAAAGAAATAGCTCCGGCCCTATGATAAGAAGGGAAAAATCTCAAATTCCCGCTAACATCTATTTTCCTCTCGTCCGGCTCCTCTGCCTCCACCTCTTCCTCTTGCTTTTGAACTAATTTGCTCTGGATATTTCCATTGATGGATAAAGGAAGACGAAATTTTTGCTCTTCTTCCTCGGGTGAAGGCAGTTCCCTTGGAATTTCAGGCAGAGGCTCCCTGCTTTCTCCCCTCACCCTGATTGTCCTAGAAGGCGCCTCGGGTGGATAATTGAAGGTTTTATCCTCGATTTTGGCTGAAAGATAATATTCAAATTCAAGCACGGGAAGAAGGGAAGTATCAAAGAGGAAAAGATATTCGCCATTTCTTCTCTCCATCTCTCTGACCTGAAATTGAGAAATTCCTTCGCAGCGAAAATAAAATATCATCCGTTCTATCTGCCCTTTTATTTTTGCCCTTACCTCTACCGTCTCTCCATAGATGAATCCCAGAATTGGTGTATGCTCAATGGCAAGATCACCTCTTGAAACTGTTTGACCATCTAAGAAGGGGCTGATAAGAAATAAAATTTGAATGAGCATTAAAAATACTGACCTCATTGATTTATCCCCCTTTTGTGACAGGAGAAGGGAGCGGGCCCTTTGACCGGCTCTCTGATTTTCTCCTTGCTCATCTACCATTACCCTCATTTTCAGAGGAAAGTCTATTCCACTAATTTTGCCGGATGTCCCGCCTTTAGTCCTTCAGGTCTCTTTCCTTCTGGTATTAACTTTCCAGAAAAATCCTTCCAGACATTCTGCTTGAAATGGAAAAGATAAGGATAAACTTTACATCCCTGCCAATCCTCCCCATAGAAGAGAATAGCCGCCTTAGCTGGATAAGGTTGTCTATTTTTAGATGGGCCCTGATAATAATACCTCCTTTTATCTCTCATTTTTCGTATGCTCCAATGTCAAAGCTGTTGCCTTGCGGTCTGGGCCTCCCCTCTAAATCAGTCGACGGCGCGTCGTTTGCTGTTCCTTTGTCTATAGCTGGGTTTTCATTTTGAAGATGATAATCTCCATTTGAACCCCAGGCAGGAGAAATAAAAAGCGGGTCACCATAAATATTCCCTTCTCCGAGCTCTCCAATATTTGATTGAGTGTAGAATTTGCTACCATGTTCAAGAATGATTCCGCCTGATTGAGGCAAATAAAAGAGATTGTGGTCTGCTGAGAGAATTACAGAGCTTCCAATGTAGATGTGGGAATTTGGTCCCCGACCAGAAAAAATTGTATTCCTGACAAGCACTCTAACTGGAACATTTACACCATACTGGACATAAAAAAGGTAATTCCCTCCAAGGGCATCATCAACAGTCACATTGACAATTTCGAATGTAGAATCAGCCTTCTCAACCTGGTCAATGACGATTGCCGCCCAGGGAGTTGTTTCGTTTTTTCCGTCTCCCCTGCCATAAATCAGGGTATTTTCAATTCTGCTTCCGTCTCCCCAAAGCTTTACTCCGTCGCAAGAGTTGTTGGCGACAATGCATTTTTTTATAAATGTCTTTTCAGCCTTGGAATCGATCCCGTCTCCATAGTTGTGTTCAGCGATTGTCTCTTCGATCAATACTGGACCTGCTGAGGGCTCTATTCCAAATCCATCAGGTCTGTCGTAGGGACGATTGGAGCCATCTCCACCCTGATAGTAGTGGCCACTGTATGAGAGATTGCAATTCTGGACCTTTACATTCTTCCACCCTCCATGATCAGGAGATGGCCCTCCCAATGCTCCAAAACCGCAATATTCAATTCTGCAATTTAAAATCTGGAGGTTATCAACATCCTGAATGTTCATACCAAATTCATCGAGGTGATGTATGTACAAATCTTTGAGGACAAGATGAGAGGCCGGGCTTCCTAAAATCTCAACACCATCTCTGAAAAAAAGAGAATTTCCTGACGCTGAAGAGTCGTGGGTGATTTCAATATTTTCTATCTTGACATAACTAACACCTGAAAGATTCAAAGCAGTAAGAAGGTTTTTACTTCCAGCAAGAACAGGACGATGGCCATCTTCACCTTTTATCACAACCCAGGCGTTCTCATTCCCTGATGGCGGTGTTATTATGTCATCATCGTATCTTTTGAGAATATACTTTCCTCCAAGGATAACAAGAGTATCCCCTGGTCTTAGCTGCCTGGAACCATATCCCGGGGTAGCCCATGGTCTTTCTCTTGTTCCTGGATTGGAGTCATTACCAGCGGGAGAAACATAATAAACATTGCCCTGAGAAGAGTAAGGATTGAGAAGAAAATCAACAGTGATTGTCGCATTCGCTCTAATTTCTACTGATTTGCTCTGGGTCTCGTATCCAGAAGCCTGGGCAGAAACAACCCGATTTCCGGCAGGAACATTCTCAATACTGTATCTTCCCTGGGAGTCAGTAGTTGTTCTAAGATTACTTCCCTGGATGTGAACCGTTGCCTGTGGAATTGGTTTTCCGCGGGAAGAATCGGCAACAACTCCTTCCATAATTCCTCTTTCTGAAGAAGAAATAGGCGGCAATGGCGGAACCGGTTGAGAGCAAGTAACTGCAAGAAGAACAGAAAGGCTAAAGTTGATGGTTATTATTTTTAATATTCTTATTTTCATTTAAAATCTCTTTTTGATTTTCGAGAAAAAAGTTTTCTAATAAAATTTTTTGTTGTATCAAATCTTTCTTCATCTCCATTTTTTAATCATTTTTTTATGATTATTTTAGTAGCAGCTGGAATTTGAATCTTAAATTTTTCTGATCTGGCTCTAAACCAAATGTCTTGTGAATTGACAGAAGGCACCCATTCTAAAATAAACATAGCCTCGCTTGTATTGCTTGTTCCCTCAGGAATTTTCCATTCAAACGAGTTCTCGTCAGCGTTTACATGACCAGCATCTCTTAGTGGAGAAGGAGGAAAAGAATATTTGATATTAATGTAGCTACCACTTTTCCCACCAGATTTTCTCCACCTGATAACTACTTTTTGTCCTGGCGCATATACTTCGCCTGTTCCTGGAGATAAGACCTCTAAGTGTGGTTTTGGATAAACTGAAAATGTATCTGATTGATTATTTGCTACCAGGCTCATTTGAGGATGAGTCCAGAGAATATAGATATAGGCGTTATTAACTGTAAAATTATCTGGCACATTCCAGACAAAAGCGCCTTTTTTGGTCAGGGTTACTTCTCCAATTTTTATATTCTCCCTTCCTGATTGAAATGGTTTGGAAAGCCAGATGCTAGCATTTGCTGGAGGTAATTCTCTTTGCATTTTTGTATCCCACATAACCGCAAGAGGATTACCAGAAAAATAAACGTTTGATGAAGTTGGTGAAGAAAAGCGGAGAACAATATTTTTAATGACGACAACTGATCTCATATCAGATGTATCTATGTTACCTCCCCAAACATTGACATAGATATATATCTGTTTTCCGCAAACTTCTGGAGGTAATAACCAATTTATATCACCGTTTCTTTTAAGATGATCGTAATGCTCAATATTAATTCTTTTTTCCCTATTAGAATCGTCAAGATATATACAATAAACCTCTGTCCATCGAGCGGACGTTACTTCTATGGAGACATTCCACTTAATATTCAAAATTTCTCCGCAATAACATTCATAACCCGGGGAAAGATTAAGGGCTACCTTTTTTTCTGAGTCGGCCATAGCTAATGACCCGCTTAATACCAGCATGAAAATAAAGGTAAAAAATCTTAATAAAAATGTTTCCAATTGGTGCCTTAAAACTATTTTATTTAGTTGCTTCAATGGTCCTCCTTCTTCTAATAATTTTTTTAATATTTGGCAGATGAGGTCTTTTCGTTATTTCCCTCATGGGCTTCATCAATCCAGTTCAGATAGTCGGCCAGAGCCTGATATTTGCTCTCTGTTCCAATTTTTACAAAATCATCGCAGTAAAAGGTAACACTTTCTCCTCCCCGGAGTGGTTTGCATTTCTTCTCACAGAGCAGGGTATATGTTCCTGAAGGATAATTTCTCAGAACATTGAGGCGAACCATAAAGCATCCTGTAGGGCACATTTTCTTTCCTTCAGGAGTCAGGGCTGAACCTGTCGGATAAGAAGAAATGTTTTTGACAACAAAAACAACCCGGACTTTCATGCCTTCCTTGGGAATCTTTTCCAGAATCTTTACATATAGCTGATCTATTACAACATCAGGCTGCTTTGGTAGAGGCATGACTACTCCCTGAGCTCCAAGAACGCCAAAAGTAAAGATTGTTAAACTACTGAGCGAAAAAAGTTTTTTAAACATTTAAAACCTCCTTTTTTAATAAATCGTTTTCTTTCAAATTCATTGCCATTTATGGCTTGTTTTGTTATAGATCTCATTTTCCGCTCTTATTGTCTGAAGAATTTTCTATCTATATTGTTGTCCTCGCGGACTTCTCTGATATCGTTATAAGGATCTACACGAACAAAGATTTCGCCTTCCTTTGTAATCTCTTGGTCAATTTGTTCAGTCTTTCTTATCCATTTTTTCGGAGGCAGCGTGTGTAAATAACAGGTGTAATTATCGTAACCTCCTGGTCTGCCAGATAGATAATTGTAATCAATAAGAATTCTAACATTAAAAAGTGTTTCTGTTCCGGAAATATTAGCTACATCAAAGGTTACCTTTGGGTTCCATTTCCGCGTTGATGAATTATAGACCGATTCTATCTTAATAATTTTCACAGTCAGGTCATTACCACTCTGTCTTAAAAGTTTAATGTTGACTATATTAGAGTTATTAGCCTGATTAGAATCACAATCCCTATCAGATGGCAGAAACTCGATCTTGATTGGATAGATACTCCCTTCCGTTTTCCCTTGGGGAAGGTTAAAAGACAAAACATTCTCTGAGATTCCGTTGGTATCTGCTTTCGATAACTTCAAAGGAGGAACAAGAAGGATTCTATCACCCTGTCCTATTCCCCAGACCTGAAGTCGATTGTTGTCACATAAGATTCCTTTGGTAGGATTAATATTGTTCCATTTAACCCGAACCTTAATACTGCAGGGAGAAGGAAAGTCGGGGGAATAAAGTACCCCTTCTGCTGGATTTTTTCCATCAGCAAGCGTGACTGATTCAATGGCATAATCAGATCTTTCTGCTCCTTGAGATGAACCAACCAAGCGAATGGAAACGACTAAAACATCATTCGAAGGATTGACGTCATTACAATTACGATTGGGGATAATTCTTACTTCAAAGCTATAGGTTCCATATTGAAGCCCTGAAGGGATAGTAAAAAAAGTCTCAATATAGCTCAGACCGCTCCGGTCAGGTTTGGGGATGGGAATTGGCGGAGTAACAGATACGGTAGGACCTGTTTGAATTCCTTTTATTCCTAAACTTGTGGCACATTCTGAATAAGATGCGTTTTCAAATTTAACGGCAATTTTAATGGGGAGCCTAAGCGGGGCTGATGGGTCATACTGGACAGAAGAAATAGTCTCACCGGTAATGTATCTTACCCACTGAATAGATAAATCGGGATCTGGATTTTGGCTTGCGGAATTGACGGCTTCAAAACCGAACAAACTTAAGACTAAGAACAATACTAAAAATTTTCTTTCCATCAAACACCTCCATCTTTATTTGTTTTTTAAAATTGTTATAGATTGACAAACTTTATTATTATTTTCATCGGATTCATCAACAGTTTCAGTTGAGTCAACAACTGCACAGAGCTTATAATTACCAGGAGGAATATCAGGAGGGATGGATGGAGAAAGCCCTGAAATGACACCTGTTCCTGAGGGCTGAACTATAGCTACAAATCCTCTTCCGCAAAGATGCTCTTTTGCAGGAGGAGCCTCAGAACCCGTCCATCCAACGAGTTTGATGTCTACATAAAAGTTTCTCGCCTCTTGCAACCCAATATTTTTTACAATCATCTTGTATTTTCCTGAAAGACTTTCCCCTTGCTCCGCTGATGATGGACCTTTAAAATTTACGGTTAAATCAGGTTTGAAGTGGACCACTATCCCGGTGCACTTGACTGTAAATTCTGCTTTATTCGATTCCATTCGAACAGGCGAAAGGACTCTGACGGCTTCCCAGCCAGAATAGTCCTGGGTTAACTGCCATGTTTCCGTGATTTTTTTGGGGCTCACTTTACTCACAGAAACAGTCCTCAAGTCCGATTTGGCTCCGTCAGATCTAATAAGCTGGTATTGAACATTTAAGGTGGATAGAGAATCTGTTTTGAATTCAATGGCAAAATTAATAGTTACAGGACAAACCCCTGTATAAATCTTTGGTTCTGCCATGATGTTTACAGAAAGAAACTCCTTTGGCTTTGGTTGCTTCTGAGCAAAGACCAAAGAAACAAGAACCAATCCGATTAAGCCTGATTTCCTGAATAAATTCATGTTGATCTCCTTTTTTTTAAAATAGCTTGCTCTTCAGTGGAGAGAGCTCAGAAAAAGACCGAATGCGATGGGGTTTAGAAACCGAGATAGTTAATAAAATAGTTAATAAAAAAGAATCTTTTAACAGAAGAGCTGGTAATTTTTTGGAATTATAAATTCTTAACCTCCAGAACACACTCTATTTTTCTAGCAAACTTTGTGCCAGATGCCAGAAAATGACAATGGCGATGAATTGATCTAAAAACATATGGTCAGACTTTAATAAATTGACGCCAGAAATTGATTTTCTATATTAAATCTGGTGGAAGCTCTCTTGATATTTTAGAAATTTTTCTAACTCAGTTAGCTTTTAAGCTAACATTTGACTTACATTTTTTGCAGTTTTATATTAAGGGAAAAATGGAAAAAATTTTAGAAGCCTTCGAAGCCCAGGACTTTATTGAGGTTATAGAAATCCTTTTAAAGGATTTAGAAAAAGAAGCTATAATAGACGGGGCGATAATATTTTCAGGGGATAAACTAAACGCCAGAATTATCACAGGGGAAGGAAGAATAACGGGCAAAACTCTGGGAGATATTGAAGGTATTGCTAAGAGCTTTATTGAAAAAGCTATTGAGGATGAAACAGAGCTATTTGAAGACAACCTTATCGTTAGAAGAGGGTCTGATTCAGCCTTATTTTATAGAATAAAGTCGATTTATGTTTGTCCGATAGTGAAGGGTAAGAAAATTGAAGGGGTGATTTATGTGGACAGAGTCAGGAAAGAAGAGCCCTTTTCTCAGGCTGAAAGGCTCTGGCTTAAATTTCTGGGGAAAATAACACATCTTTATATTGACTCACTGATAAATGAACTACTTCTAAGGGAACTGCAAAAAGATATTTGGGTTGGAAATTCCGAAGCCTCAATAAGAGTAAGAGAACAGATGAGAAAACTGGCAGGTCTATCCCCTGTTCTTATTCTTGGTGAAACAGGGACAGGCAAAGGCCTGGCAGCTGAAATTCTTCATAAACTTTCGGGGAGAAAAGGAAAATTTGTTACTGTCAGCATGCCCTCTCTGCCCGAATCTCTTTTTGAGGCAGAGCTTTTCGGGTCAAAAAGAGGTGCTTACACAGGAGCGGTGGAAAGGAGCGGCTTAGTTGGAGAAGCCGACGGAGGCACCCTTTTCTTTGATGAGATATCTGAAATCCCCCTCTCCCTCCAGGCCAAACTCCTTAGATTCCTGGAATCAGGGCTTTACAAAAGACTCGGGGAGGATAGGGAAAGGAAATCTGATTGCAAGATAATATGTGCTTCCAATAAAGACCTCTGGAAAGAAGTGGAAGGAGGTAGATTCAGGAACGATCTCTTTTTTCGGATTTCAACCTATACCATAGTCATCCCTCCTCTTAGAGAAAGGAGAGAAGATATTGAAGAGATGGCCAAAAACTTTCTGAGAAAAGGTGGATACGATATAACAGAAAGAGCTTTAAGAATTTTAAAAAATTATGATTTTCCCGGAAATGTGAGGGAACTCCAGAACCTTCTGTATAGGATAATGTCAGAAGCAAAAGAGAAACTAATTGATGAGGATATTTTAAAAGATTTCTTTTTAAAAAAGGAAAAAGGAGATAAGCTGGAGACTATTATAGAAAAAATGAACGAAGGTCAGACTTTCTGGGAAGCGGTTAAGAATCCCTTTTTGGATAAGGAATTGAACAGAGAAGAGGTCATGGAAATAATAGATAGGCTTCTTAAAAAGACGGAAAATGGAAAATATAAAGAACTTTTAGCTTTATTTAATCTGAAAGATTTTGAATATCACCGGTTTATGGCCTTTCTGCACAAATACAGATTGATCAAAAAAAAGAAAAAAATCGATGAAAAATAAAATTGGAAGGTATGAAATAATATCAAAGGTGGGTAAAGGCGGCCTTTCTATTGTTTACCAGGCATTTGACCCCATCCTTAAAAGGAATGTGGCTTTGAAAGTTTTGAAAATTATGGACCCTCTCCTGATAGAGAGATTTTTCAAGGAGGCAAGATTTCAGGCAAGCATTGAACATGAAAATATATGCCGCATTTACGATTTTGGAGAGATTGATGGCACGCCTTATATCACAATGCAATTCATAAACGGATTACCGCTTCAGGAAGCAGTCAAGAATATGAGTTTAGAAAGAAAATTAATAATAATTAAAAAAGTTGCCGATGCCCTCCATGAAGCTCACAAAAATGGATTGATTCACAGGGATCTAAAACCATCCAACATTATGGTCGAAACGAAGGACGATGGCGAGGACAAACCATATATAATTGATTTTGGCCTTGTAAAGAATATAAAAGAGAGTGACAGTACATTACCAGGAGTGATTGTTGGAACCTTGGGTTATATGGCGCCAGAGCAAATTGAAGGGAAGACAGATGAAATAGACAGAAGAACCGATATATATGGAATTGGCGCGCTCTTGTTTGCGATCATAACAGGTGAGCCTCCTTTCAAAGGAGAAACTTTTGAATCTCTTAAAGAGGCCATAGAGAAGGCCCCGGTGCCCTTAAGAAAGTTAAATAAAAATGTTCCAAAAGATGTCGAAGCTATCGTCATGAAATGTCTTGAAAAAGATTACAGACGAAGATATCAAACTGCCGGAGAGCTTTCAGAGGACATAGGGAGATTTTTAAATGGTGAGCCAATCAAGGCTAAAAGCTCAGGTTTGTTTTTAACATTTTTGAAAAGAGCCAAAAAGAATAAAATAATCTGGGCCGTTTCTTCGATTGCTTTTATAATTATTATTTTTTTAATCACTCTGCTCTTTTATGTTCAATATAAAGGAAGAATTCAGCGGAATTATTCCATAGAATTTGAACAGCAAATCAAATATCTTGAAGATACACTTTGGTATACATACAGTATGCCTCTTCATGATATAAGAGGCGAAATAGAAGCTATAAAAGAAAGGCTTAACTATATAGAGAGAAGAGTTAAACAGCTTGGAAACAAAGCCTGTGGCCCAGGTTTCTATGCTCTGGGTAGAGGTTATTTTGCCCTTCATGATTATGAAAGGGCAAAATATTATCTCGAGCTTGCCTGGAATGAATATAACTACAGGGTTCCAATTGTCTCCTATTTTCTTAGTCTCTCCCTGATAATGCTTTATGATGAACGTGATAAGAAAGCTGACAAAATTGCTGATGTAGAGATAAGAACTAAAATCAAAAATGAGATAAAAAAAGAATATCTTGAAAGGGCCATGAAATTTGCAGATGCAGGCAGAGAAGCACAAATAGAAACCTGGGAATATATTGATGCGTTAAAGACTTTCTATGATGGGAGATATCTGGAAACATTGGAGAAAATAAATTCATTGAAGAAGAAATTCCCCTGGTTTTACCAGGCCATAAAACTTGAGGCAGAAGTCTATAGAAGATGGGGAATCGAATCGATGCAGCAAGGTGAAAAAGAAAAAGCCCTTTTTAATTTCGACTTATCGGCCAAAGTTTTATCCGATCTCTCAATAAGTAGCGAGAGTGATCCCGAGGTATACAAAGCCTTGTCTGGTCTGGAATTGGACTTTATGGAATTGCAAATTTATCATAGCAGCGAATCTGTCGAGGAAGCCTTCCGAAAAGCTGCTTTTTATGCTGAGAAAGCGTTAACGGCCAAACCCCAGGATAAAGAGGCGATAAATCTTTTATCCTATGCTTACTGGAGAGGGGGTTCATATCTTCTCTATAAAGGTGAAGACCCCAGAGAATGGCTGCAAAAATCAACAGAATACGCCAAAGAGGCGATAAATTTAGATCCTGAGGATTCTTTCTCCTATCATAATGTGGCTACGTCTTCCCTTGAATTAGGAGCCTATTTAAGCAGTATAGGAGAAAGTCCTCTCAAGTATTTTGAAGATTCAATTATATTTTCAAAAAAAGCTCTTGAGTTTAATCCAGCCGATGTTCAATCTTATAATAACATTGGACTTGCCTGCTGGAATATGGGGCGATGGGGATTGGAAACAGGTCACGATCCCCAACCTTATCTGAAAAAAGGGATTGAAATCCTTGAGCAAGGCATTAAAATCAATCCATCATTTTCTTCTTTATACCATACACTTGGAAATATTTATTTAGAAAAAGCTATCCATGCTAGAATTCAAGGACTCAATGCTCTGCCCTCAATTAAAATAGCGAAAGAAAAATTTAATCAGGCGATTTCCCTGAAACCAAATAACTTTCTCTCCTATAATAATCTTGCCGAATGCTCAATTCTGGAGGCTGAAGGAAAAAGAGAAAAGGAATTATCTCCAGAAACTGAATTGAAAATGGCCAGGGAATATTTGAAGAAATCATTGGAAATAAAACAGAACTTTATATGGGCGTATATAAGTGGGGCCAAAATAGAGCTGATCGAGGCGAAATGGAAGATAAAAAAAGCAGATGACCCACAAGCTGCATTTTCAAAAGCCGCTGAGTTTATAAAAAAGGGAGAAACATACGCTCCCTTCTCTATAAGATTAGCCGAGTTAAAGGCAGAATTATATAAAATAAAAGCAGAATGGGAAATTAAGACTGAAAAATCTCCTCTGACGACGTTGAGAGAAGGAATTAACGAAATAAACAAATTACTGAAAAAAACTTCTGGCTCAGGGGCTATTTTTATAGAGAGAGGCTTATTGTATCTTATGACAGGAAAAGTTGAAGGAAAAAAAGAATATTATCAGAAAGCAATAGATGATTTCAAAAGAGGGTTTTCTCTTTCTCCTTTTCTTGAGAAAGAATTTTCTTCTTCTCTGGCCGAAGCAGAAAGAGCCCTGAGTAAAATTCTTAGGAGCCCCCTCAGTCCTTTGGGGTCTGAAAACAGTGGATTATCATCATAAGCATAGGTGGCTGTCCTTTAAGTGAAGGCTAACGTGTCAATCTCTATCTATAAAAAGCAGATTTTCGAAGAGCTGAACTCTTTCCAAAAATTCTTATTATATGGATAAAAAGGCATTGTCTCCATCCTGATTAAGGCGCGGGAAATATATTAGGTTATCAAGATCCGCTGCTCGCTTCCGTAGATGCTTTAGTACTCACTCAAGGCAATCCTTCAGGGAGGCCTGTAGCCTCAGGCGGATAGATAAATAACACAGGAGCTGGTAAAAGCAGGCGAATTACTGAGTATCAAAGTCCTTGATCATGTGAGAATCGGCCACAATGGCGACCGGAACTTCGCGTAGATGGAAGTAATTATGAGAAGTGAATGCTCCAAATTTAGGTTTAAAGGAAGCGATTATTTTTCTAACCGGCGATGAGCCTTCATTCGGAAGCCGGTTTTAAGTCGACAGCATGGCGAACTTCAAGACAAGGATCTGGCCGATACAATGACGGTAAAAATCGGTCCGGCATATTTTATGAAAAGTATAATCAGGCAAAAAGTTAGCTATTATGGTAACTTGGTTATAAACTGGGCTAATTTTTAATTTAATCTATTATTTTGTTTTATTTTGAGGTTTCTATTGATTTAAGGCAAAAGGTCCTTGATTTGTCAGACATTAAGGCTATCATCTTGCCAGATAAGACAAAAAAGGCATGTCTTTCTTTTTTCCTTCTCTTAAATAAATAATTTTTTCCGGGAATATCGTTTTTTCCATATTTTTTGGCATAGAAATTGCTGAAATCTAATCGAGAGGCCTAATGAAGATTAATAATTTGGACTATTCGGAGAAAAGAGCCAAGTCAATGCTTTTTATAATTTCTCCTCTTTCTAACCAAAAACAAGCTCCAGATGATAATAATCGTTTTGCTTTTTATTTTGTTGACTTATTAAAGATTGGGACAGAGAGTGAATCTCAGGGAGGAGCTGATTTTTCCTTAGGATTAACGAAGCAAAAGAAGATAACAATAAAGAGTCAACCTCCCTTCGATAAAATGGATAGCTTGAGTAGACAGATATATCCTGGAAAGCTGAAGGCAGAAATCGTAGATATTGTTTTTCAAGATGCATTTGCTTAAGGAGGTAATATATGTTTTCCAAAACTAATTTATTTAAAAACAAAGAAAAACAAATACATAGGATATTATTTCTCCTTATTATTTTTGTTTTTCTCTCAAGCGGGGCCGATTTATCCCTGGCTCATAAGCCACAAACCAGGTGGCTAAAACAGAATGATCTTTATGACCTGGCAGTTAGGAAACTTTATGTTGACCAACAAACATGCGAACTCCATGTTGCGCTCGAAGTTAAACAGGGGTCTTTGCCGGAGAGCGTCTACACCAATGTTAAGATAAAAATTAAATCGCCTTCTTTTTCTACACCCTCTATATCATTAAACAATGTTGACCCACATAGAGAGCTTAATTCAAAACGTCAATGCGACTTCAATACCAGGCTTATTCTCAGGAAGAGCGAAACAGTGGAGGCATCCCTTGAAAATATCGCTGACAGCAACGCAAGGAACAATCGTCAATCAGTTGCCCTGGAAGTATCGGCTCACTGCCAGCAACGAGTTGTTCCAGCCGAGGTCGCGCCAGCCAAACCTTCTTCTCAAACGACTGTTATAGAGCCCGATCTTTCTCGCCCCCGGATGGCAAGCTTTAATTTTAAAATAAACGATATTGCCCCGCCTAAAACCGTTTATGTTTATAATTATCTTCCTCCCCAGACTAATGGAAGTCTCAAAATAGAGTTTGATTGTCAGGATCGGGAAGCTCAGGGATTAACAATTGATATATCTGATGTCACGAGTGCCCGCAATGTTTTGAAAACCATGTATATTAATGAGGTGAGCGGAAGAATAGGTGTCGAGATTTCAGAGCTCTATCAACTTCAACGCCTCGGGGAGTGGAGAAATTTCTATTTTAAAGCCAGAATTAAGTTCAGAGACGGCTCATTTTCCTCAAATACCAGAGAATTGAAAGTCGTTATTGGATTTGTAAATGGCTACTATTATTATCAGGATTACGCGACCAGAGGCATACAGTTTATGCGCGTTAATAATTCTTTAGGCCCTGTGCTTGTTTCCGGTCTAACAGAAGATGACCGCGAAGGAAGAATAAACATAACTTTTGATCGCAGCCTTGCTTGTCCAGAACAGTATCCTGTCATGGGGGATGTTCAACTGAAATTTTATAAGACTCATCCCGATGGCCGTATTATCACGCCTCAAAGCGGTTACACAATTAAGGTACCATCCGGACAAAGTTCATATTTTTTCACCATGAAAAATCTTATCCAGAGCATGGGACTCTCCTGGTCTGCCCAGGTTTATTATATTTCGGTTGAAACTAATTATCAGTGCAGTTCCCGAAGCGGTCATTTACCTCCGACCTCTGAATGGGATAAGAAATCTAATACGGTAAATATAAGATTTTTTGTGCCACAACCTTTATTGTAATAACCAATGGACGGAAATCTTATTTAAGCTTTTAGGCAAGAGAAAATATGGAAGAAAGGCTTGAAATGTTCAAGACAATAAGAAAATTAAAGAATAAAAAGGCCAGAGGCATTCTTTCGTTTTCCCTTTGTTATTCTATTTTATTACTGATAAATTTTGGCTCAAACCTATCTGGCTCTGTTCAATCAAAAGCAATGGAGTCAGGCTTAACTTTAGAGCAAAAAAGGTTAATTGAAGCTAAAAGAGTTCCCTCATATGACCTTTCAGTTGAGGATATTTTTATTGACCAGGAAACATGCGAACTCCATGTTATCCTGAAGAATTATGGAACTGTCATCCCAGAAAGTATTTTTACAGAAGGAAAATTTAAGATAAACTCCGCCCTTTTTCCTAACATAAATCCATGGCCTATTAGGGATGTTGATCCCAGAAAAGAGCTCAACTCAAGAAAACAGATAGATTTCAACACAAAAATTGTTATAAAAAGTAAAGAAAATGTTGAAGTCTACCTCATTAATGTAAATGACAAAAATACATCTAATAATAGAAAGCTTAAATTTCTGACGCCGTCGGCAAAATGCCTTGAACAAAGAGAAACAGAGAAAGCTCTATTTCTAATAACTTCTCCTTCCACAACAACAAGCTTAAAGTCAGGACAAAAACAAACTTCAGATGCTAAAAAAACATCCCCTTCCCAACAAATGGAACTTGACCCCAATAGATTTCTTGAACCAGCCAGAAATGCGATTATACCATTTAAAAGCACTAAATATAACAGTCTTGCTATTTGTTGGTCAATACCAGATCAATATACAGGACAACATCTAAAAGCTATTTTCTATTTTGTCGATTCACGAGGAAGCAAATGGTATCCGATAAACTACAACAGGAACGATTATCCCTACTGGCTGGACAGGTTAGGAGATTTGCCTCCTACTCATTATGACTCTGCAAAACAAGTTTTAACAGTTTTCCACGATTATGCTGGACCAGTTACCCGGGTTAAACCGGCGCTAAATGATAATCTGAATTTCCAGGACCTTCCAGTAGGTCAATATTTTGTTAAAGCTGACCTGACTGATGCCAGAGGAATGATAATAGCGAGTTATTCTTCTTCATTCACCATCAGCGAACAAACAATCCCGATAGAACAGGGAAGCGTTCAACCACGTGATAGAAATTGGGGTACTGTTGAAAGCATGCCTTTAGTCGTGGAGAGTCTCAAGATTGTCGATTGGGATTATTTTGAAACCAGGGGCTATAATATCAAATTGGCCATTGAAGGCAAAACAAAAGACTGGAAACCTGTTAGAGATTATTGTGGGGAAAGAGTTTGCGGCGGGGAGATTAAGGTTCTGATTACCAGTCTTACCCCCGGCACTACATTTGGAAAGGTACATGAGACAAGTTATCCCTTGCCCTCAGGCAGACTTAAACTTGCGCCAAGAAACCCTGCCAGATTTGGTACCATGGATGATCCTTTGCGCATTACTCTAAATACAGAGGTTCCGGATATAAGGCTGGATATTACCATTGCACTGGATAAGGCTGAGAAGAAGACTTTTACCTATAGTCTTATAAGGCCTGGTGGGGGAAATATTGTTGTGGACAAAGTTTATAGTGAAGGAGAAGAACATTACAATTATAAATTAAATATCACCTCGCCGCAGGAAAATGAAATTCTCATTGCAGGCCAAACTAAAACAATACAATGGGAGACACCACAAGAGACAAGAGGAACAAAAAGGATTACTTACTCTACTGATAATGGACAGAGCTGGAAGCGAATCGGAGAAACTCAGGGCAATCGTTTTGAATGGTCCGTCCCTTATGAATTCACGGAAAGGGGAAAATTAAAAATAGAATGGTATGGGGATATGCCTCCCGAAAAAGGAGGGCCCATAATTAACATTAAAATTAAGAACATTAAAATAAGAGGGATCAAACTCATATCTCCAAGAGGTGCGGAAATATTAAGACGGGGTTCAACTCATACGATCACTTGGACTGCTTCGGGAAGTGGGGGCAATGTTAAGCTATACTGGGGTGAGCAAAGGATTAATACATTAATTGGCTGTGTTCCTAACACAGGACGATTTAATTGGCAGGTGCCAGACTCCTTTTCACCGAGAGCTTTTATGAGGATAGAATGGGTTAGCTCCTGTTCAGGCGGAACGATTAATGGAGAGGATAAAAGTGAAGGATTCAGCATAACTAATCCCAGGGTAGAAATTCTTTCGCCTAAAGGTGCAGAAAGTTTTGCTTCTGGCTCCACAATTAGCCTTAGTTGGAATGCGATTGCCACGGAAGGAGTTTCTTTGACAGGACAAATCTCTCTTTATTACTCATTAGATAACGGACGAACATGGAACGAGATTGCTTCTAATCTTCCCTTGATAGGAAATTATCGCTGGATAGCACCCTCGGTCAACCAGGATACCAGCTCAATTATTAGAGCTGTGTGGACGCATTATCATGGTGATGTGAGAGAGACATTCACCGGTCAGAGTTTGCCTTTTACTATTAAAAGGTGAGATGCATGCAAATTAATAGTAGATATTTTTTAAAAAGAATCGGGAGGCGGGACTTAATAAAGCGAACCCAATTAAAAACTAAAATTGGAGTGTTACCATGGCTGGAAATTTAAGAAAAAATAATGGGTCTAACCAAACTCATCCTTTCTTATTCCCAAAATGGATATTATTGCTACCATTAATTATTCTTGCCTTTCTTTCTAAACAAAGGGTCGCCTTTTCAGCTCCACCAGATATTTCCCTTCAGTGGGTAAGGCACATCACGGGGCAACCTATTTCCTCGGTTCAATATGACCCATCAAGTCCCAACAGGCTTCCCCTGAAAATCGCGGTTAGATATGAAGGGCCATTTTGTCCTGTCAGTCTGGCCATAAAGAACATTCAAGCCGGGCCACAAGTTTCTGTCTCTCCCCCCATTCCGGTTCCGCGTCCTGATTCTACAGGGATGAGTTATGTGGAAACTTTTTTTACCATTCCAGCTGGTCTTCAGTTCGGGAGTCATTCGTTTGAAATCAGAATTATTAAAGGGTCTTGTCCAGACAACAATCCCCAGAATGATATTTTAACCGTGCCTATAAGGCTTGTCTCGGCTGCTCGGGGCACTGAGAGCTGTGATTATAGTATCGAATCAGTCACATTTTCGGATGGCAGAAATCTTGCAGAAGGTATTCCATATCATGCCGCTGCCGGAACGACGTGCTCCTTAATGGTAAAAGTTAAATGGAATAAAATCCTTCCCGCTCCCCCAGATCAGTGCATTAACAAAATCCAAGTCTGGTCGCACAATAGAGTTCTCCTTGTCCCTCCCACACCTACTTCAAATTTTAACGATGAGGGAATATCGGAAAATAACTTACTCCTTCCGCTTCCGAGGGGATTAAGCCCGGGGAAAAATTATGGAATTCGCGTCGAACTTATAAGTTCGGGTAATAATTGTGATTCGGCCATGGGTAACAATCAGAAATATTATTTTATTAAATTGTTACCCCCAGCCGAGAGAGATTATACTGATCTTTCAGTCAGGATAACTAAGCTCGAAAAAGAATTGGTATACGACCCTCTAAGATTAGGCTGCACGTTCGGCTGCTGGTTTCCTCGAGTCACATTTGAAGTTTTTAATCGTGGAACTAAAGCGCTAACAAGCATAAGAGTGGATGTTCTATATAGCAAAGGAAGTTATCGTGAAACAATCTATCTAACCCAGTTGCAACCTAACCAACGAATAGAAAAAACAATGACCATAAACTCATTTTATTTTCTTGAAAATAATACTTATGTCAGAGTTACTGTCGATCCCAATGACGAAATATCAGAAACTGACGAAAAAAATAACTCGTCTACAAAATGGTATCGTCGTATCTAAAACGATGAGAGAAAAATTGATTTTCATCCTTCACGTTTCGCTCTCATTTTTATTCGCTAGTGTACAAAATTGGTCGCAATTTGCTCTAAAGCGACGGGCCATCGTAAACTCTCCTTTTTAAAAGTGAAGGATTTAAGAAAAGAAGTTTTCATTTACGATGGCTCAAAAAGATTATAAAGCATTTTTGGAAAAATGGCTAACAAGATTTTTGCTGGAGGATGATCAGATAAAGGCGATGTTAGAGTAGCTCTTAGCGGAGCTGATGAAGGTGGGGGCGGAGGCGAAGGTAGGGGTACCTAAGGGCAAGAACAGCCGGGAGAGGAAGACCTATTTTTCAGGCTACAGGGTGAGGAAGCCTCAAAGTCGGTAGGGGCATTATATTTGGTCATACTCAATGTACGCAAGGGAGAGATTGAATTTTTTCTTCATCTTGTTACTGGCTATCCCATTGAATACATGGAAAATTGGGAAAATGATTATGCCTATATCAAAGCTGAGAAATTGGGCCCAAGATTCGAGCGAAAACAAATTTTAGGAGTTTATTAGGAACTAAAAATGGGAAGTTTACGATGCCCATTTTGATAATATGAAAGCGCTGCTTATCTTCGGCTAGATAAAATATGGTTCAGGGGGTAAGCAGCATGAAAATATATTGCGGATGCGATGCGCACAAAAAATATTCGATTTTTACCTGGATTGACGAGAGAGGCGAAGGCGGTTTTTATTTTAAGGTTCTTAATTGTTGAGAGAAATTCAGGGATTATCTCAGTTCATGGACTCAGGCTTCAGTTATCGCCTTAGAGACAGTTGGTAATTGGTACTGGATAGTTGATGAGATTGAGAGAGCGGCACATAAACCTGTTCTGGCTGAGACAGTTGTCAATAATTTCGTGTCAGGTTATAGAACTCGAGGTTAAAAAGCTGTTGGATTTCATGGTCCCTGGACTTTATTACCGGCAATGGATTTTTCCACTTTCCGTGTTTTATCCTCCCCCTTTGAAGCAAAAGATTTATCTCCAAAATCTCCACCAACTGAAAATACCATCCAATCTTGACCCGAGTCTATTCTTTCCGACCTAGGGTCTCCCCATAATCTGGGCAGAAAATAGGCGTGTTTATGGTGCATTGAAAGCCTGCTTTTTCTGACCCGGAATCTATCATTTTAACCATTTTAAACAAAAGGCTATTTTAGTCAAAAACACCAAAAATCGCCCTCTCATCTATGCTCCCCTCGACTCTATCCTAATTAAATCCTTAATTCCAAAGGATTCCCTTGAACCGCTGACATCCCAAAGTAAACTTCATGAGGTATCTTATAACTCGATGAATCATTGAGGCTTTCCGTATTGTAGAAACGAAAGTAAGCTGCCAGTCTCTACCGGGCATCTGCAATTTTCCTATATTCATTTCACTGTCTGCCACAATCACTTTACAAAGATGTTGTCATAGAGTCGCCACGGCCGTCCATGTTAACGAGGATTCCAGTGCCTCCAGAAGTCCGGCGATCTCCTCGTTGGTGAACTGAATCCCATGGCCTGAGTTGAAAATTTCTGGTTTCCCGAGACAAAACGCTCCTCTTAGAGCCTGAAGACAAAACCCTTTGTCTAGGCTAATCGAAGGCTCCCAGGAAAGGATATAACGGCTTGACCAATCCATCACAACCACAAGATAAATAAATCAACGGAGAAATTGTATTTTTTAAGCCACTCCACTTCTACCTTAAGCTGGCCAATCTGCCTGTAAAGCTCAGCATCAAGCTCATCACTGTCTTTCTCAAATCTCTTGTGACGGTCAGAGAAAAGATCGGGAAGCATCTCCAGAAAATGCTGGCGCCATTGCTTGATTTTATCGGGCCGCCCATAAATTCACTGGCAATCTGAGCCATGGTCTTTTCCCCTTTCACCGTTTCCAGAGCTATCCCTGGCTTTAAAGGCGGCATCATGTTGTCTTCGCCTGTTAACCATTCTACCGCATCCCCATAAGAATTATGGCAGGTCAAAATACATCTTATTGTTTTGTCCAGAATTTAGGGGAAGTCTCGCATTTTGAAACGATTGTCAGCGGTTGACCGGCCCGCTGGTCTTAAGGTAAACTCGGCGCCGACGGAGGAGGCAAACATGATGACGCGAACTCATCGAAAGTCTGCGGCACACATTTTGACGTTTTTAGCGGCTGTTATCGCAGCCCTTCTGACTCTTTTAGCCGGCTGCCGAAAAGAGAGCCGAGAAGAGCCCGAGACTATATCTCTCCTGGGGAAACCTCTCTATCGAACACCCGCCGAGGGCGAGGCCCTGTCGAAGCTCGAAGCTAGTCTCCGCGAAGCAGCGGCCAAGCTCGAGGCCTCCCCGGACGACCCTGAGACCATAATTCTCTATGGCCGTGCCCTTTCGGCGCTTTGGCGCTATCGCGACGCTATCGACCTCTACACGAGAGGGATAACCTCCCACCCGAACCATGCCCTGCTCTATCGCCACCGTGGCCACCGCTACATTTCGGTCCGCGAGTTTGATAAGGCCGTAGCCGACCTGACGCAGGCTGCTGAGCTTAAGGACGACGAGTTTGACATCTGGTATCACCTGGGACTGGCCCATTTTCTGAGGGGAGAGTTCGAAAAAGCTGAGGAGGCCTACCGGCGCTGCCGGGAGGTAGCCCAGAACGATGCTTCCATCATCGCTGTCTCCAACTGGCTCTATCTTACCTTGATGCGCCAGGGAAAGACTGAAGAGGCTGCCTCCGTCCTTGAGGACATCCGGGAGGAAATGGACCCTGGCGAGAACATCGCCTATTTCAACCTCCTGCTCTTCGACAAGGGGATAAAGACCCAAAATGAGCTCGAAACGGCGGCCGAGGCGTCAGACCTTGATAGGGCCACGACGGGTTATGGCCTGGCCTGCCGGCTCCTCGTCCGTGGCGAGAAAGAAAAAGCATTCACTATGTTTCGCAGAATTGCTGATCTACCTTACTGGCCGGCTTTTGGCGTCATCGCCGCCGAGGCCGAGCTCTTCAGGACTCAGGATTCCGGTAGGAAATGAGAGACATAAATTGCAACTATCTGTCCCCAGAATGGAACGCAGGGCCGAGGAATCTCTGCTCTCCGAGCCCTTCAAGCGAAAGGTCTTTGCTGGCCCCTCCATCAGAAGCTCATCTCTGAGGCCCAGCCCGATTAATTTTGATGATCTTTCCCTCGACCAGGTAGAGGTCAGCCTGATTTTCAGCGTTTTCCCGGCGGCTCTGCTGCTGGTGCGGCGATTGCGCCGGCCCAATGCGATTTTTGATTGGTCATTGAAATCCCTTTGGTCTGGATTTATTTTTCCCGTAACGGTTGAAGGGGAAAATGAGACTAAGAGGTATACCCACCCAGTACACCAGCCACTCACCTACAAGAAAAGTTTTATATTTTATGGCTCATCAGACATTTTAATGGGTAATTGGGTAAAGGTCTAAGCCGCCACAATGGAAGTAGATAGCGATTTTAAAGTGTTCTCGGTTACGAAAACCGCAGGCCATTTTCTTAATCGTCTGGATAGTAGAGTTCAGCCCTTCACTCACCGCATTGGTGATTCGATGCTTCA
>Ga0209102_1000467_pt1 | contig 26854 bp, 19 predicted proteins | sample ConPoolayeHmetaG_FD_185483 | JGI IMG/M metagenome (GOLD analysis project Ga0209102, IMG submission 185483) | Hot spring microbial mat communities from California, USA to study Microbial Dark Matter (Phase II) - Cone Pool mat layer H metaG... ...
GGCTGCCGGCGGGCGGCTCGCCCGCCGGCAGCCATTGCTGGAGGCGCACGCCGATATGGCTCGCTGCCGCCAGGACCGTCGTTTGGATCTGCGGATACTGCCGGTAGATGGGCGCGATGCAGGCGTCGACCTGGGATTCCGTCATGCCGGCGATACGGATCGATTTGCGCACCAGGCGCCTCCCCCTGCCCAGGCGCTGCAGGCGCGGCATGACCTCGCTCTCGAACATGGGCACGAGCTCGGCGGGCGGGCCGGGGAGGAGGGCGACGTGAACGCCGCGCTCCTCGAGCCACATGCCCGGAGCGCTGCCCACGGCATTGGGCAGCACCTCGGCGCCTTCGACGAGGTCGGCCTGGCGCTCCTGGGGCGCGCCCCAGGGATAGCCCCGGCGCGTGAAGCGGGCGCGCAATTCCTCGAGCAGCGCCGTGTCGCGGACCAGGCGCCGCCCGAGTGCACGCGCAACCCCCGGGCGCGTAACGTCGTCCTCGGTCGGGCCCAGGCCGCCGCCGACAATCACCAGCTGCGCGCGCGCCAGAGCGAAGCGCAGCCGGTCGGCGATGGCCTCCTCGTCGTCGCCCACCACCGTCTTGCCGTGCACCTGGAAACCCGCCTCGTTGAGCTTCTGCGTGATCCAGAGGGAATTGGTGTCGCTGTGATCCGGCGTCAGCAGTTCCGACCCGACCGCGATGATCTCGGCTTTCATACGCGATTCCCCGCGCGCGGCGTCTTCTCCGTCGTAGGCGCAGGCGGCCGCTTCGCCTGCGGGTACGTTCAGAAACGGTGCGGCAGCCATGCGCGGACCGCCTGGAGGACCGCATCGGCGTAGATTCCCGCCAGCAGATCGTCGGCCATGATCCCGACGCCGTTTTTCAGCCGTTCGAGGCGGCGTATGGGAAACGGCTTCCAGATGTCGAACAGGCGGAAGAGGAGGAATCCCGCCGCCAGATTGAATGGGGTCACCGGCAAAAAGAGAAAGGCGGTCAACTGGCCCGCGATTTCGTCGATCACCACGATGTGCGGATCCTCCTCGGCGCGCTGGCGGCTGACCTCGGCGGCCGCCAGGGTGCCGAGCGCCGCGATCAGGCAGACGGCGCTCAGATGGAGCGCCGGTTCGATCCGGTGCCGGAGCGAAAAGACGAGGAAAAAGGCGAGCGTGCACAGCAGCGAGGCATACGTGCCCGGCGCCCCGGGCATCATGCCCGCGTAGCATGCGGTGGCCAGCAGCAGTGCCGCTCTTTTCATGATTCCTCGCGCTCGGCGGCGGGCGGCTCCTCCTCCTGTTCGTCGCTGCTCCGCACCGGAATGCGGTAATCTTCCGCGATCCACCTGCCGAGGTCGATCAGCCGGCAGCGCTCGCTGCAGAAGGGGCGGAAAGGGTTCCCCTCGTAAGCGGTTTCCGTGCCGCACCTCGGACACTTCAGTTTCATGGCCTCCGGCTCCCGCGCGCCCCGGGCGCCTCACCTCAGCGCACGACCGTGCCGAGGAGATCGTGGCCGAGCGCGCGCGTGATGCGCACCGTGCGGAACTCGCCGGGCGCGAGCGGTCCGGCGGCGGAGTCGTTGATCAGGCAGACGCCGTCGATCTCCGGCGCCTGGGACTCCAGCCGTCCGGCGACCAGCAGCGCGCTTTCTTCGGACGGGCCTTCGATCAGCACCGGCAACTCGCGGCCGACGAGCGCGCGGTTCCTGCGCGCGGCGATGGCGGCCTGCTGCTGCATGAGTTCCCGCTTGCGGCGCGCCGCCGTGCGCGCCGCCACCTTGGCGCGCAGGTCGCAGGAGGCCGTTCCCTCCTCGTCCGAGTACTCGAAGACGCCCAGGCGGTCGAACTCGATCTCGCGGCAGAACGCCGTCAGCTCGCGGAAGTCCTCTTCGGTCTCTCCGGGAAAACCCACCATCATCGTGGTGCGCAGCGTCACCTCGGGCACGCGCGCGCGGATGCGCTCGAGCAGGCGCGCGTACATGGATCGGCTGCCGCCGCGCTTCATCGCCCTGAGGATACGCCGGCTCACATGCTGCAACGGCACGTCGACGTAGCGGCATATCTTTTCGTTGCCGGCCATGACACCGAGCAGCCGGTCGCCGATGCGGTGCGGGTGCATGTACAGAACCCGGATCCAGCGGATGCCTTCCACCCCGGAGAGGGCTTCGAGCAGACGGGCCAGGCCGTCCTCGAGGCCGAGGTCGGAGCCGTAGCTCGTCGTGTCCTGGGATACCAGCACGAGTTCGCACGCCCCCTCGGCGGCCAGCCGGCGCGCCTCGTGCATCAGGGAGGGGATGGTGCGGCTGCGGAACCGCCCGCGGATCCTCGGGATGATGCAGAACGAGCAGGCATGGTCGCACCCCTCGGCGATCTTCACGTAGGCGCGGTGACGCGGGGTGATGCGCGCGCGCGGGGTGGTGTGGTCGTACAGATAAAGATCCCCGTTGCCGCGCCCGCAGGTATCGGGAAGCGGCAGGGGCGCGCCGGCGACCGCGCGCGCGATCTGCGCGATCTGGTTGGTCCCGAGTACGGCGTCGACCTCGGCCAGATCGCGGCGGATTTCCCGGGGATAGCGCTCGGCGAGGCAGCCGGCGACGATCAGGCGGCGGCAGCGGCCGGAATGCTTGAAGCGCGCCGCCTCGAGGACGGCATCGATCGATTCCTGCGTGGCGTCCCGGACGAAACTGCAGGTGTTGACGACGATCACGTCGGCCTGCCGCGGGTCGGCCGTGAGCGTATGGCCCTCCTGCCGCAGAATGCCGATCATGACCTCGCTGTCGACCAGGTTCTTGGGGCAGCCGAGACTGATGAAGCCCACCTTCGCCACGCTTTCCGCTCCCTGAGCGCAAGAATGGTAGGGCTTCCCCCGGCGCGAATCAAGCGCCGCCTCGGGCGCGCGTCGGCGGCTAAAACAGGGTCTTCTGATTGCGCGGCGGCTGGATCCGGAAGTGCTCGAAGGCGCGCCGCGTGGCGACGCGGCCGCGCGGCGTGCGCTCGAGGAAGCCGACCTGGATGAGGTAGGGTTCGTAGATATCCTCGATGGTTTCTTCGTCCTCGCTGATGGCCGCGGCGATGGCGCCGATCCCCACGGGGCCGCCGTTGTACTTTTCGATGATGGCGAGCATCAGCTTGCGGTCGATCTCGTCGAAGCCGAAGGTGTCGACGTCCATCAGCGCGAGCGCGTCCATGGCCACTTCGCGCGTGATGCGCCCGTCGGCCTTGACCTCGGCGTAGTCGCGCACGCGCCGCAGCAGCCGGTTGGATATGCGCGGCGTGCCCCGGCTGCGCGCCGCCAGTTCGCGCGCGCCCTCCTCGTCGATCTCGGCGCCCAGGAGCGCCGCCGACTGGCGCACGATGATCGCCAGCTCCTCGGGGGAGTAAAACTCCAGGCGGTGGATGATGCCGAAGCGCGCGCGCAGGGGTGCGGTCAGCAGGCCCGCGCGCGTGGTGGCGCCCACCAGGGTGAAGCGCGGCAGCGTCATCTTGACGCTGCGTGCCGCGGGCCCTTCGCCGATCATGATGTCGATGTAGAAGTCCTCCATCGCCGGGTAGAGGATCTCCTCGATGGCAGGGTGCAGGCGGTGGATCTCGTCGATGAACAGGATGTCGTTGGCCTTCAGGTTCGTGAGGATGCCGGCGAGGTCGCCGCGCTTCTCGATCGCCGGGCCGCTGGTGGTGCGCAGATCGACGTTCATTTCGTTGGCGATGATCGCGGCCAGGGTGGTCTTGCCCAGGCCCGGCGGCCCGTAGAGCAGCACGTGGTCGAGCGCCTCGCGGCGCTGCAGGGCGGCGCGGATGCTGATCTCGATGTTCTCCTTGACCTTCGTCTGCCCGATATACTGGCGCAGCGTGCGCGGCCGCAGGCTGAGCTCGTAGGAGCGCTCCTCGGCCCGGGGCGCCGGGCTCAGCAGGTGGGATGATCGCTGACGTTCGGCCATGGAATGCTACCCGCTGCTCCTTCAACGTCCCGACAGGCGGCGCAGGGCGGCGCGCAGCAGGTCTTCGAAGCTGCGGCCGCAGTCGCCGGCGGCGAGCGTGCCCGAGAGCGCCTTTTCGGCGGCGTTTCTCGGGTATCCGAGGTTGACGAGCGCCGAGATCACATCGTCCTCCAGGGCGCCGGCCTGCGGCGCTTCGCGCGTGCCGGCGGCCTCCTGCGGCGCCAGGAAGGGCTTCACGTGCGGCTTGAGCTCCAGAACCACGCGCTCGGCGGTCTTGCGCCCGACGCCCGGAATGGCGGTCAGGCGCGCCAGGTCGCCGGCGGCGATCGCATGGGCGAGCTCCTCGACCCGCGCCCCCGAAAGGATGGCGATCGCGAGCCGCGGCCCGACCCCGTTGACGGAAAGCAGGCGCTGGAAGAAGTCCTTTTCGCGCTGGGTCACGAAACCGAAGAGCGTGAGCGCATCCTCGCGCACGTGCGTGTGGATCCGGAGCACGATCTCGTTCCCCTCGGCGGGGAGGTCGTAGAACGTCGTCAGGGGGATGTGCACTTCGTATCCCACGCCCTGCACGTCGAGCAGCAGGAAATTCGGCTTTTTCAGCAGCAGTTGCCCGCGCAGTTGGCCTATCATGGAGCGAGACCCGCCGTACGCATACCGGAGGGTCTAAACATAGCACAAAAGAGGCGCGGAATGACCACGGCATTGGCGCGTGCGCCGCGCTGTCGTCCGGCACGCGCCTCCGGTATAATGCGCGCGTCCGGAGCGGGGCGGCTCTGGAAAACGGGCCTTGAAGATGGTATTGGTGAGTGCGGGGTGCGGCGATGATACCCTGGGATAAGCTCAAGGAAGAGTGCGGCCTTTTCGGAATCTGCGCGCACGGCGAAGCGGCGCGCCTGACCTACCTGGGCCTGTATGCGCTGCAGCACCGGGGGCAGGAGTCGGCGGGGATCGTCAGCTCGGACGGCTCCCGGCTGCACGTGCAGAAGGGGATGGGCCACGTGGCGGACGTTTTCGCCCTGCCGCAGCTGAACCAGCTGGCCGGCCAGTCGGCGATCGGCCATGTCCGCTATTCGACCTCGGGGGAGAGCGCCGCCGCCAATGCCCAGCCCATCCTGATCGGCGGGTGGCGCGGCCCGATCGCCCTGGCGCACAACGGCAACCTGGTCAACGCGTCCCGGCTGCGCCGCGAGCTCGAGCGCGGCGGCGCCATCTTCCATTCGACCACGGACAGCGAGGTCATCCTCCACCTGCTGTGCCGCTCGAAGCGCCGCACGATCCTGGATGCCTTCATCGACGCCCTGCGCGCCGTGCGCGGCGCCTATTCGCTGCTGATCCTGACGCCCCAGTTCCTGATCGCGGCGCGCGACCCCCGCGGCTTCCGCCCCTTGTGCATCGGCCGCGTGGACGGGCGCTGGGTCTTCGCTTCCGAGACCTGCGCCTTCGATCTCATCGATGCCGAGTACGTGCGCGACGTCGAGCCGGGCGAGGTCGTCCTGGTCGAGGAGGAAACCCTGGATTCGCAGTTCCCCCTGCCGCGGGAAAAGCCCGCGCAGTGCGTCTTCGAGCATGTCTACTTCAGCCGGCCCGACAGCTTCGTCTTCGGCCAGTCGGTGAATCGCAGCCGGCGCATGCTGGGCGTCCATCTGGCGCGCGAGCACGCCGTGGAAGCCGACGTCGTGGTCCCGGTGCCCGATTCGGGGGTCTATGCCGCACTGGGGTACTCCCAGGAGAGCGGCATCCCCCTGGAATTCGGTCTGATCCGCAACCATTACGTGGGCCGGACGTTCATCGAGCCGCGCCAGTCGATCCGCAATTTCGGCGTCAAGGTCAAGCTGAATCCGGTGCGCGAGATCCTCAAGGGGAAGCGCGTGGTGCTGGTGGACGATTCGATCGTGCGCGGGACGACGAGCAGGAAGATCGTGCACATCGTGCGCGGCGCGGGCGCGGCCGAGATCCACGTGCGCATCACCTCGCCCCCCATCATCGGGCCGTGCTATTACGGCATCGACACGCCCACGCGGCGCGAACTGATCGCCTCGACGAAATCGGTCGAGGAGATCCGCAAGTTCATCGGCGCCGACACGCTCGGCTATCTCAGCCTGGCGTCGATGATGGAGGCGATCGGCAACGGCGAGCGCTTCTGTTCGGCGTGCTTCACCGACCGTTACCCGACGGAGGTGGAAAGGGAGAGGGAGCAGAAGGAGTTGTTCAGTGCCAAGGAGGCGCAGCCCCCGGCTTCCGCCTGAAGCCGGCCTGCGGAGCGAGGGCATGGACGAGCGCGAGTCGCGCGGCATGAGCTATGCGGACGCCGGGGTGGACATCGACGCGGCGGAGCGCGCCAAGGAGCGCATCCGGCTGCTGGCGCGCAGCACCTTCACCGCCGGCGTCCTCGCGGACATCGGGAGCTTCGGCGCCCTGTTCCGCCCGGATGTGGCGCGCTACCGCGATCCGCTGCTGGTCGCCAGCTGCGACGGGGTCGGGACCAAGCTCAAGATCGCCTTCATGACGGGGGTCCACGACACGGTGGGCTGCGACCTGGTCGCCCACTGCGTGGCCGATGTGCTGGTCCAGGGAGCGCGGCCGCTCTTCTTCCTCGACTATCTCGCCTGCGGCAAGCTCGATCCGGGCACGGTGGAACAGGTGGTGGCGGGTGTGGCGCGCGGCTGCCGCGAGACGGGCTGCGCCCTGATCGGAGGCGAAACCGCCGAGATGCCCGGCTTTTATGCTCCCGGCGAATACGACCTGGCGGGTTTCATCGTGGGCGTGGTCGAGAGGGAACGGCTCATCGACGGCTCGCGCATCCGGCACGGGGATCGCCTGCTGGGCCTGCGCTCCCTGGGGCTGCACACCAACGGTTTTTCGCTCGCGCGCCGGCTTTTCTTCGAAGTGCTGCGCTGCCGGCCGGCGGACGTGATCGACGAGCTGGGGGCGTCGGTCGCCGAGGTCCTGCTGGCGCCGCACCGCAATTACCTGCCCTTGATCGAGCCCTTGCTGGACGGCCGCATCATCAAGGGCATGGCTCACATTACCGGAGGGGGCATCACGGGGAACCTGCCGCGCATCCTGCCCCCGGGCACGGGCGCGACGGTGCGCCCGGGCAGCTGGCCGGTGCTGCCGGTCTTCGAGTTCATCCGGCGGCAGGGCCGGGTGGCCGAGGGGGAAATGTACCGCACCTTCAACATGGGGATCGGCATGATCCTGGTGGTCGCGCCGGAGGATGCGCCCCGGGTGCGCGCCCATTTCGAGGCGCGCGGCGAACCGGTGTACGAGATCGGCGAGATCGTGCCCGGCGAGCGCGCCGTGCGCTACCTGCACGAGTGAGGATCCTATGGAGAACCGCCGTCTGGCCGTCCTGCTGTCGGGCAGGGGATCGAACTTCGTCGCGCTGCACGACGCCATCCTGCGCGGCGACCTCAGGGCGGAGATCTGCTGCGTGATCAGCAATGTTCCCGAAGCGCGCGGGCTGGCCGTCGCGCGCGAACGCGGCCTCGAGGCGCTCTGCATCCCTTCGAAGGGCGTCGAGCGCGTGGAATACGACCGGCGCCTGCTGGCCGCTCTGCAGCCCTACGACCCGGCGCTGATCCTGCTCGCCGGTTTCATGCGCATCCTCTCGCCCGAGTTCCTGAAGGTGTACGGCGGCCGCGTGCTCAACATCCATCCCGCGCTGCTGCCTTCCTTCCCGGGGCTGCACGCGCAGCGGCAGGCGCTCGAGCACGGCGTGAAGGTGACGGGCTGCACGGTGCACTTCGTCGACGAGGGCGTGGACACCGGCCCGATCATCGCGCAGCGCGCCGTGCCCGTGCTCGAGGGCGACACCGAAGAGACGCTGTCGGCGCGCATCCTCGAGCAGGAGCACGACCTCTACTGGCGCGCCGTGGCGCAGGTGCTCGAGCGCATGAACGCGCCCGCGAGCGGGCCGGCGCGGTCGTCGTAGGCCGGGCGGCGGCGCCGGGCGCCGGTCGTGCGCCGGCGCGGCTTTTTTCATCCGGAGGAATGAGAGAAACGATGCGAAGCGCGCACGAGCAGCTGGAATACCTGCGCAGGGGTGCGGTCGAGATCATCACCGAAGAGGAGGCCCTGCAGAAGTTCGAGAAATCGCGGCGCACGGGCGAGCCGCTGTCCGTCAAGGTGGGCTTCGATCCCACGGCGCCCGATCTGCATCTGGGGCACGCCGTGCTCCTGCGCAAGATGAAGCACTTCCAGGAACTGGGCCACCGGGTGATCTTCCTCATCGGGGATTTCACGGCCTCGATCGGCGATCCCACCGGCAGGTCCAGGACGCGCCCGCCGCTTTCCCGCGAGGAGATCGAGGCCAATGCCGAGACCTTCAAGGCGCAGGTGTTCAAGATTCTCGACCGCGAGCGCACCGTGATCGACTTCAACAGCCGGTGGCTCGGGCGGCTGACCTCGAGCGAGTGGATCCGGCTGTGCTCGCGCTACACCGTGGCGCGCATGCTGGAGCGCGATGATTTCGCGCGCCGCCTGCAGGCGAACCAGCCGATCTCGGTGCACGAGCTGCTCTATCCCCTGGCCCAGGCCTACGACTCGGTGGCGCTGCGCGCGGATTTCGAATTCGGCGGCACCGATCAGAAATTCAACCTGCTCGTGGGCCGCGACATCATGCGCGAGTACGGGCTGGAGCCGCAGGTGATCCTGACCACGCCCCTGCTCGAAGGGACCGACGGCGTGGAAAAAATGAGCAAATCGCTCGGCAACTACATCGGCTTCACCGACCCGCCCGAGGAGATGTTCGGCAAGGTCATGTCGATTTCCGACGTGCTCATGCTGCGTTACTGGGAGCTGCTCACGGACATTGCGATGGAAGAGCTCGAGCGCATGCGCGCCGCGATCGCCGCCGGAACGCTGCATCCGATGGAGGCCAAGGCCGATCTCGCGGAGCGCCTGGTGCGGGATTTCCACGGAGCGGAGGCGGCCCGGCGCGCGCGCGAACGTTTCGTGCGCGTGCACCGGCAGGGGGAGCTGCCCGAGGAGATGCCGCTGTTGCGTCTGGAGCGCGCCGGCGCACCCGCCGCTCTGGTCGATCTGGTGGTGGCGGCGGGGCTGGCGCCCTCGAAATCCGAGGCGCGGCGCCTGGTGCGCGCGGGAGGCGTTTCGGTGGACGGCGCCAAGGTGACCGATGTGACCGCGCCGCTGCCCGCAGGAAAGTCGGAGTTCGTGCTGCGCTGCGGCCGGCTGAAATTCTGCCGCGTGCGCCTCGAGTGAGGCGCGGCCGGGCAGCGAAAAACTCTTGATTTCGGCGCGGCGCTGATGTATCGTTTGTTCAGGTAACGATCCTCCCTTGGAAGTACGGCTTTCCAGCCGCTTGACAAGAGGGTCGGGTGTCGTTATCATTGTCGATTGCCTGGATCTTTGAAAACTAGATAGCGCGTGCCGAGATTCATTCCTTTGGGAAGAAAACCCAGAAAACCAGTATCGGCCGGGTCTTCGGATCCGGCGCTCTTCGATTTCAATTGGAGAGTTTGATCCTGGCTCAGAATCAACGCTGGCGGCGTGCCTAACACATGCAAGTCGAACGAGAAAGCGGGGGCGACCCCGTGAGTAAAGTGGCAGACGGGTGAGTAACACGTGAACAATCTGCCCTCGAGTGGGGAATAACCTCGCGAAAGCGGGGCTAATACCGCATGACATCCCCGGGTCGCATGATCTGGGGATCAAAGGCTTCGGCCGCTCGGGGAGGAGTTCGCGGCTGATTAGCTAGTTGGTGAGGTAACGGCCCACCAAGGCGACGATCAGTAGCCGGCCTGAGAGGGCGCACGGCCACACTGGAACTGAGACACGGTCCAGACTCCTACGGGAGGCAGCAGTGGGGAATTTTGCGCAATGGGCGAAAGCCTGACGCAGCAACGCCGCGTGGAGGATGAAGGCCTTCGGGTCGTAAACTCCTGTCAGGGGGGACGAAAGTCCCGCGCAAGCGGGATCTGACTGTACCTCCGGAGGAAGCCACGGCTAACTCCGTGCCAGCAGCCGCGGTAATACGGAGGTGGCAAGCGTTGTTCGGAATTACTGGGCGTAAAGGGCGCGTAGGCGGCTTGGCAAGTCAGATGTGAAAGCCCCGGGCTCAACTCGGGAATTGCATCTGAAACTGCCTGGCTTGAGTCCTGGAGGGGGCAGTGGAATTCCCAGTGTAGCGGTGAAATGCGTAGATATTGGGAGGAACACCGGTGGCGAAGGCGGCTGCCTGGACAGTGACTGACGCTGAGGCGCGAAAGCTAGGGGAGCAAACGGGATTAGATACCCCGGTAGTCCTAGCTGTAAACGATGGGCACTTGGTGTCGGGGGTCTTGAGTCCCTCGGTGCCGGAGTTAACACATTAAGTGCCCCGCCTGGGGAGTACGGTCGCAAGACTGAAACTCAAAGGAATTGACGGGGGCCCGCACAAGCGGTGGAGCATGTGGTTCAATTCGACGCAACGCGAAGAACCTTACCGGGGCTCGAACGGTAACTGCTACCCTTGGAAACAGGGGGTTCTCTTCGGAGACGGTTACCGAGGTGCTGCATGGCTGTCGTCAGCTCGTGTCGTGAGATGTTGGGTTAAGTCCCGCAACGAGCGCAACCCTTGCCCTTAGTTGCTACCGGGTAATGCCGAGAACCCTAAGGGAACTGTCGGCGAAAAGCCGGAGGAAGGTGGGGATGACGTCAAGTCCTCATGGCCCTTACGTCCCGGGCTACACACGTGCTACAATGGTCGGTACAAAGGGTCGCCAACTCGCGAGGGGGAGCTAATCCCAAAAAGCCGATCCCAGTTCGGATTGCAGTCTGCAACTCGACTGCATGAAGTCGGAATCGCTAGTAATCGCAGATCAGCATGCTGCGGTGAATACGTTCCCGGGCCTTGTACACACCGCCCGTCACATCACGAAAGTGGGTTGTACTAGAAATCGCCGAGCTGACCCGCAAGGGAGGCAGGCGCTCAAGGTATGATTCATGATTGGGGTGAAGTCGTAACAAGGTAGCTGTAGGAGAACCTGTGGCTGGATCACCTCCTTTCTAAAGGAGCATGGATTCCCGGCGGCACGGCCGGCGGGGATCCCACAATGGATCGACCGCACGCCTATCTAGTTTTCAGAGATTTCAGGCATGGAGGCCAACGGACGAAAGAACGCCGGAAGGGCGGTCTTCGTTGGGGAGCTTTGGCCCGACGTGGCATCATCGAGCTGAGGGCCGAAGAGAGGGCGGTTCCGGTTGCGATGGAGGGCCTATAGCTCAGTTGGCTAGAGCGCACCCCTGATAAGGGTGAGGTCGGTAGTTCGACTCTACCTAGGCCCACCAAGAACCGCCCCGGCGGCGATCGGGGCCGCCGGAAGGAATGATCGGGGGTATAGCTCAGCTGGAAGAGCACCTGCTTTGCAAGCAGGGGGCCAGCGGTTCGAATCCGCTTACCTCCACCAGATGCCGGGTGGCGGAAGTCGAGGGCTCGCGCATGCGAGCTCTGGACCTCCGGCACGGCCGGAAGTGATGATCTTTGACAACCAGGCAAAGACGGGTAATGTGCCATAGGATTCCGCCGTCGGAGATCCGCAAGGGGATTTCGGACGGAGTAAATTTTATGGTCAAGCTACTAAGGGCATACGGTGGATGCCTTGGCGAAGGAAGGCGATGAAGGACGTGGTAAGCTGCGATAAGCCTCAGGGAGCCGTAAACGGGCTGTGATCTGGGGATCTCCGAATCCTTCAAAGGGTTCCCGAGTAATGTCGGGAAATCCGCTCCTGAGTCAAGTAGGGAGCGCGAGGCGAACCCGGGGAAGTGAACCATCTCAGTACCCGGAGGAAGAGAAAGCAACCGCGATTCCCCCAGTAGTGGCGAACGAAAAGGGAAGAGCCCAAACCTTGTGTACGTTCAAGCCTGCAAGCGTTGTGCACAGGGGGTAGCGGGGTGCCGCCGGACGGGGTTGCAGCCCCGTCGGGGAGTTACAAATCCGGCGCATAGCTGAAGAGTCCTGGAAAGGCTCACCATAGACGGTGACAGTCCGGTAGGCGAAATGTGCAGGACTCCCTGGGCGGCAAACCCAAGTACCACGGGACACGTGGAACCCCGTGGGAATCCGGGAGGACCATCTTCCAAGGCTAAATACTATCCTTCGACCGATAGTGCAACAGTACCGTGAGGGAAAGGTGAAAAGAACTCCTGCTAGGAGAGTGAAATAGTACCTGAAACCGTATGCCTACAAGCAGTGGGAGGCCCCAGCCCGGTCTTCGGATCGGGCGGGCTGACCGCGTGCCTTTTGCATAATGAGCCGGCTAGTTATTCTCTGCAGCAAGGTTAAGTCTTACGACGGAGCCGCAGCGAAAGCGAGTCTGAACAGGGCGACATAGTTGCAGGGAATAGACGCGAAGCTGAGTGATCTACCCTTGGCCAGGGTGAAAGTAGGGTAACACCTACTGGAGGCCCGAACCAGTGTTGGTTGAAAACAGCTTGGATGAGCTGAGGGTAGGGGTGAAAGGCTAATCAAACTCAGTGATTGCTCGTTCTCCCCGAAATAGCTTTAGGGCTAGCCTTGAGACTCTCAATCCCGGTGGTAGAGATCTGGATGGACTAGGGGCCTTACAGGGTTACCGAATCCAACCAAACTTCGAATGCCGGACATTGCGATCTCAGGAGTCAGACTGTGGGGGCTAAGCTTCATAGTCGAGAGGGAAAGAACCCAGATCACCGGCTAAGGTCCCGGAATACGAGCTAAGTGGGAAAGGATGTGGAAACACCCAGACAACCAGGAGGTTGGCTTAGAAGCAGCCATCCTTTAAAGAAAGCGTAACAGCTCACTGGTCAAGTGGGTCCGCGCCGACAATTCAACGGGGCTCAAGCTCGTTACCGAAGCCGTGAATTGGCCGCCGCAAGGCGACAGTGGTAGGGGAGCATTCCATAGGCCTGCGAAGTGGTCCGGCGACGGGCCATGGAGGTATTGGAAGAGACCCTGCCGGCATAAGTAGCGATAATCGCGGTGGAAACCCGCGACGCCGAAAATCTAAGGTTTCCTGGGGAAGGTTAATCCGCCCAGGGTCAGTCGGTCCCTAAGCCGAGGCCGAACGGCGTAGGCGATGGGAATGCCGTCAACATTCGGCAACCGTCAGCGCGGCGTTATCAGCGATGGGGTGACGCAGGAGGATAGGCTGTCCCTCCGATTGGAGGTGGAGGGCCAAGCCGGTAGGAGGTCCGGCCAGGCAAATCCGGCCGGGCACTAACTCCGAGAGGCGATGGGGAGCCGTAAGGCGCAAACCAGCCGACTCCACGCTGCCGAGAAAAACCTCTAGCGAGCCGCGAGGGCGACCGTACCGCAAACCGACACAGGTAGATGGGGAGAGAATCCTAAGGCGCTTGAGAGAACACTCGTTCAGGAACTAGGCAAATTGGCTCCGTAACTTCGGGAGAAGGAGTGCCCTCACTAGGTGTAGCCCCTCGCGGGTGAAGCCGAAGAGGGTTGCAGTGACCAGCGTCAGGCGACTGTTTACTAAAAACACAGCACTCTGCGAAGACAAAAAATCGACGTATAGGGTGTGACGCCTGCCCGGTGCCGGAAGGTTAAAAGGAGGGGTCATGGGGAGCAATCCTCAGAAGCCCTGAATTGAAGCCCCGGTGAACGGCGGCCGTAACTATAACGGTCCTAAGGTAGCGAAATTCCTTGTCGGGTAAGTTCCGACCTGCACGAATGGCGTAACGATCTGACGACTGTCTTGACGAGTGGCTCAGCGAATTTGTAATACCGGTGAAGATGCCGGTTACCCGCCACTAGACGGAAAGACCCCGTGCACCTTTACTACACCTTAGCAATGTACTTCGGTGCGGTATGCGCAGGATAGGTGGGAGGCTTTGAACTGTGGGTCTCGGCCTGCAGGGAGCCGACGGTGAGATACCACTCTTATCGTTCTGAGGTACTAACCTACGCTCGTCATCCGGGCGAGGGACATTGCTTGGCGGGTAGTTTGACTGGGGCGGTCGCCTCCTAAACGGTAACGGAGGCGCTCGAAGGTGTGCTCAGGCTGTTTGGAAATCAGCCGTCGAGTGCAAAGGCATAAGCACGCTTGACTGCGAGACATACAAGTCGAGCAGATGGGAAACCAGGACTTAGTGATCCGGTGGTTCTGCATGGAAGGGCCATCGCTCAACGGATAAAAGGTACGCCGGGGATAACAGGCTGATCTTGCCCAAGAGTTCATATCGACGGCAAGGTTTGGCACCTCGATGTCGGCTCATCGCATCCTGGAGCTGAAGAAGGTTCCAAGGGTTGGGCTGTTCGCCCATTAAAGCGGTACGTGAGCTGGGTTTAGAACGTCGCGAGACAGTTCGGTCCCTATCTGTGGTGGGCGCAGGATATTTGAGGGGAGCTATCCTTAGTACGAGAGGACCGGGATGGACGAACCTCTGGTGCACCAGTTGTCGCGCCAGCGGCACAGCTGGATAGCCAAGTTCGGACGGGATAAACGCTGAAAGCATATAAGCGTGAAGCCCACCCCAAGATAAGATATCCCTTCCCCTTCGGGGGACTGAAGACCCCTGGAAGACTACCAGGTGATAGGCTGGGTGTGGAAGCGCGGCAACGCGTGCAGCTTACCAGTACTAATCGGTCGTGAGGCTTGACCATAAAATTTACCCCTCCGAAATTCCAGTACGCGGCGGCACGTTCCGGTCTTTGCCTGAGACATTTCGGGTTTCCGGTGACCTTAGCGGAGGGGAAACACCCGTTCCCATCCCGAACACGGAAGTTAAGCCCTCCAGCGCCGATGGTACTGCGTTGGCAACGACGTGGGAGAGTAGGTCGTCGCCGGATTTGAAAACGAAAGCCCCGGGATCGTTCCCGGGGCTTTTCTTTTTTTCGCGCGCGACGCATTTCCCCCCCTTTCGGTTACCGCTTGCCCCTGTTACATTTCGCTTGCAATCCGGCGACAAATCCCGATAATCGACACTTGCGGTCGACTTCGAAGCGAAATCAGGGGGCCATGGCCGGGAAATCCAGCAAGGCGCTCGCCGTCGTTCTCCTCGCCGCGTTTTTCTTCGTCGTCGTCGGCATCGACTTCTTTCACACAGAGCCGCTTGCGAGTAAAGATCCGCGCTGCCCGGCGTGCCATTTCCAGAACTCCGCTCACGCAACCGTTCCCGCCGACGCCTTCGAGCTGCCCGCACCGGCCGATTGCGAGCTTTTGAGCCTGCACCCCACCTTCTGTTACGAGAATGAGATCGCGCCCTCGATTTCGGCGCGCGCTCCGCCGCTCGTCTGACGCCCCGTCTCGCCGGCGCCCGTCGCCGGCAGCCCGCTGTCCTTTCCCGTTTCTCGCTCAAGGAGGCTCGATGCCCGGTCGCATGGTTCGATATTACCTCTACCTCCTCCCGTGGCTTGCAAGCCCGCTCATGGGGCAGAACGGTTCCGGCGAGGCCCTGTCGCTCGAGCAGTGCCTCACGCTGGCTCTCGAGCGCCATCCGCTGATCCGTTCGGCGATGAAACAGCACGAAGCGGCCGTCGCGCGTATCAGGCAGGCCACCGCCTTTCCCTATCCGAGCGTCAGCTTCAACTCCGATCTGCAGCCGCGCCCGCTCGATTTCATCAACTCCGGGGAGAATTACCTGGGCGTCAATCAGCTGCTGGAACTGCCGCGCAAGCGCACGCTGCGGGGAAAGATCGCCGAGAAGGAATCGGACGAAGTTGCGAGCGACATCGATCTCGTCAAGCTCGAGGTTGCGTATCAGGTGCGCCGCGCCTTCTACGGCCTGCTGCTCGCCCGGGAAAAGCTGGAGTATGCCGAGCGTGATCTGGAACTGGCGCGGGACTATCAGCAGAAGGCCGAACTGAAACTCGAGGCCGGCGATGTCGGCCGCATCGAGGTGCTGCGGGCGCAGGTCGAAACGCTCAAGGCCGCCAATGCGGCCAGGGTCGCCGCCAAGGAACTCGACCTGGCCAGGGCGCGCCTGAACTACAATCTGGGGCGCCGCGAGAACGACCCCATCCAGATCTCCGGGAGGCTTGAAATTCCCTTCAGCGACCTCGGGCTCGAGGATCTCAAGCGGGAAGCCCTGACCCTGCGCCCCGAATTGAAAAGGCTCGGCCACTCGGTGGAGAAGGAAACGCTCGTGCAGGAAAGTGCGCGCCTCAGCAACTGGCCCGACTTGAGTGTCAACCTTTCGCGCCACGGACTGAGGGGTGAGCCCACGAGCTCCTCGTTTACCGTCGAGCTGCCCTTGCCGTTTCTGTTCCGCCAGCGACAGAACGCCGAGATCGCCGAGGCCCGCGCCAACATCGGGGCGCTCGAGCGCGAGGCCGAGCAGGTGCGCAACGCGATTCTGCTCGAGGTGGCGGAAGCCTACACCGGCGCGCAGCGGGCGCGGGATCAGATCGCTCTCTACCGGGAACAGATCCTGCCCCAGGCGGAGGAAATGTACGAGATGTTCCTCTTCAGCTACCAGGAGGGGGAGATCGGCGGCATCGAGCTGATCGAGGCACGCCGGACCCTCAACGAATCCAGAAAATCCTATGCCGATGCCCTGTACGAGTACGCCGTGGCGATCGCCGATCTGGAAAAGGCCGTCGGCCGTGTGCCATAGCCCGATCGGCGGGGAGAAACGACCATGAGACGATCCGTATTCCATTGGATCCTGATCGCGTGCTTTTTCGGTTCGCTGCCGGGCTGTCAGCGGTTTCGCAAACAGTCCGAGCCCGCCGGAGAGCATTCCGGGGATCTTTCGAACGAGACTCAAACGGCCGCCGCATCCGTGGAGTCATCCCGCGAGACCGGGTTTGCGGCAGCCGGTCGGGGACGCGGGCGCGGGCTTTCGGGGCAGGCTTACGGGCGCGGCCGCGCCGCCTATCAGGCGCTTACGCTTACGCCTCAAGAAGAACAGGGCTTCGAGATCACGACCGTCAGGGCCGTCTACCGGCCGCTGCAGTCGCTGCATTCCGCCATGGGCAAGGTCCTCGCGCCGCAGACGCGCACGGCCAAGGTGAGCTACGCCTTCCCCGCCAGGATCGCGGCGATCCATGTGCAAATCGGCGATTGGGTGGAAAAAGGCCAGCGGGTGCTCACCGTGCAGAGTGAAGAGGTGGGCCGGGCAAAGTCGGAATATTACAAGGCGGTCGCCGATCTCGCACTCGCGCGCAGCAATTACGAGCGCGAGCAGCGCCTGTTCGGGCGCGGCGTGGGCGCCCAGAAAAACGCCCTGGCGAGCGAGGCACAGTTCAAGGTGGCGCAGACGAACCTGGACGCCGCGGAAAAGAGACTCCACGTACTCGGTTTTTCCGAAGCCGATGTCAAAGCAATGGCCGAGAGCCACCAGATCAACCCCGAGATCGTGCTGTTCGCTCCCATCAGCGGCAAGGTCATCGAACAGAAGGCCGTTCTGGGGAGCATGGCGGATCAGAACGCCGAACTCATGACCATCATGGATCCCTCGGTTCTGTGGGTCGATGCCGAGGTATTCGAACGAGACATCGGCAAGATCCGCATCGGCCAGGACGTGCGCGTGTCCGTTCCCGCGTGGCCGGGCGAGGTCTTCACCGGAAAGGTCAGCTATATCGGCGACCTCCTGAATCAGGAGACGCGCACGGTCACGGTCCGAACCGAGGTGCAGAACCGCGGCTTCAAGCTCAAACCGGGCATGTTCGCCGACGTCACCATCTCTCTCAACGGCAGCCGGAAGCTTCTGGCCGTGCCCGCGGAAGCGCTGTTGGACGACCGGAACCAGAAGATCGTCTTCGTCAAGGAGGGAGGGCACTATGTCCCGCGCGTGGTGGCCGCCGGCATGGTGCAGAACGGCTTCTGCGCGATCTCTTCCGGCCTGCAGGAAGGGGAGGAGGTCGTCGTCAAAGGCAATTACACGCTCAAGTCCAGAATGTACGACGAGTTGCTCAAAAAGGCCGGCGTGCGCTGAGATCCGGCCCGGCATCGTGACGGCAACCCATCCGGCTGGTGAGCCATGATCGATAGAATCATCGATTTTGCCCTGAAGCGCCGCCTGCTGACGGTGCTTCTGATCCTGCTCGTGTCCATATGGGGTGTGATCTCGTACTTCCGCATGCCCAAGGACATCTACCCCGACCTGAACGCTCCGCTCGTCAAAATCATCACCGAAAATCCGGGGATGCCCTCGGAGGACGTCGAGCGGCTCATTTCCTTTCCCCTGGAAAGTCTGATGTCGGGCGCCCCGGGAGTGACGCGCGTACGCTCCGAGTCCACCACCGGCAGCTCCGTGGTCACGGTGGAATTCGATTGGGGCATGGATATCTACCTGGCGCGCCAGATCGTCTCCAGCAAACTCGAGCTCATTGCCGGGCGGTTGCCGCTCGGCACCAGCACTCCGATCCTGGGCCCGGTTTCCTCCCGCATGGGCGAGGTCTTCGAGTTCGCGGTCACGGGCGACGAGGCCGATCCGATGGAACTGCGCTCCATCGCCGACTGGACCATCCGTTACCGCCTGCAGGGCGTCCCGGGAGTGGCGTTCATCATCAACCTCGGGGGATTCGTCAAGCAGTTCCAGGTGCTCCTGAAGCCCGACATGCTCAAGAACTACGGCATCGGCATCTCCGAGGTCAAGGAAGCCATCGAAAAGAGCAACCGCAACTTTTCCGGCGGCATCATTTTGCAGGGACCGCAGGAGGTGCTGGTCAAAGGGCTGGGGCGCATCGACACGCTCGATCACATCCGCAACACCGTGATCACCTCGCGCGACAACGTGCCCGTGTTCGTCAAGGACGTCGCCGACGTGCGCGTCGGCCCGAAATTCCGCAGGGAGGACGGAGGCTACAACGGCCGGGAGGCGGTCTACGTCACCGTGGAGAAGCAGTACGGCGGCGATACCCTGGCGGCGATCCGCAACCTGAAGGAGGCGATCGCGCGCATCCGGCGCGACCTGCCCGCGAATATCCGGATCGAGCCCTTCTACGATCAATCCGTTCTCATCCTCAAGTCGCTCGAGCACGTGCAGGTATCGATCCTGCAGGGCGCGGTTCTGGTGGTCATCGTGATGATCTTTTTCATGTGGAACCTGCGCAGCTCGCTGATCGCCTCGCTGACCATCCCGTTCTCCCTGCTGATTGCTCTGGTGGTCATGGACTTGTGCGGCGTCTCGCTGACCGTGATGTCGATCGGCGGCCTGGCGATCGGCATCGGCAAGGTGGCCAACGGCTCCATCATCATGGTGGAGAACATCTACCGCGTGCTGCGCGAGCAAGGCGGGCGCGCGAGCACGGCCGAGCTGACCGCCGCAGCCGCCAAGGAAGTCGGGAGTTATCTGTTTTCCGCCAGTATTCTGATCATCCTGGTCTTCCTGCCCCTGCTGACCCTCCAGGGGCTCGAGGGTGCGATGTTCCGCCCCACGGCGTTCGCCGTGGCCGGCGCGCTTCTCGGCGCGCTCGTGCTCAACCTGACGCTGCAGCCCATCCTGGCCGCGACCTGCCTGAAGCAGGGAAGCGGCAAAGGGGCGGGGGATCCAGTCAACCGGCTCCTGCTCGCCGCCTACCGCGCCCTGCTCGTGCGCTGCTTCCGCCTGGAGAAACCCATCATCGCCCTTTTCCTCCTGCTGATCGCGGGCGCGGGCTACGCGTACACCCTCCTGGGCAAGGAGTTCGTGCCGCCACTGGATGAAGGGGCTCTCATGGTTTCTACGGTCATGCTGCCGGAGACTTCGCTGGAAGAATCGGTGCGCATGGGCCGCCGGGTCGAAAAGATCCTTCTGTCCTTTCCCGAGGTCGTTTCGGTTGCGCGCACCACGGGGACGGCGGAGGCTTCCGAGCACCTCCATCCCGTCAACCACAGCCATTACAACATCCAGCTACTGCCGGTCGAAAGACGCTCGCGGGATCTGCCGGCCCTGATCCAGGCCATGCGCGCCGAGCTGGACAAGATCCCGGGCATCGCCTACATCTTCGAGCAGCCGATCGCCAACAAGCTCGCCGAGATGCTGACCGGGACCGAGGGCCAGCTTTCGGTCAAGCTCTTCGGCCCCGACCTGGCGGTGCTGAACGAAAGGATCGAGGAAATCCGCAATGTGCTCGCGACCATCCCGGGGGTGGCCGACCTGCAGATCGAGCAGACCACCGGGATCCCCCAGCTGATCATACGCCTGAGACGCGAGCGGCTGGCACGCTTCGGCATCCCGGTGGCGCAGGTTGCGGAGATCGTGGAGACGGCACTCAACGGAATCGAAGCCACCGACGTTTACGAACCCGACCGGGTTACTCCTCTCCTCATCCGCCTCCCCGATGCCTATCGCAACAGCGAGGAGGCGATCCGCAACCTGCTCGTGGACGCACCCGGGGGGCAGCGCATCCCGCTTTCCGAACTGGCCGACATCGAGCGCGGCGAAGGGCCGCAGACGGTCTTCCGCGAGAACCTCATGCGCCGCAAGATCATCCTGTGCAACATCGTGGGGCGCGACATCGGCGGCTTCGTCGAGGAGGCGCGGCGCAAGCTCGAGGAGAGCGTCGCGCTGCCGCCGGGCTACGCGGTCAGCTTCGGCGGGCAGTACGAGAGCCAGCAGCGCGCGCTGCACCAGCTCACGGTCGTCATGCTGATCGTTCTGCTGATCATTTTCGTCGTGCTTTTTTCTTCATTCGGGTCCGTGTGGCAGGCCCTGCTGGTGATCCTGAACATCCCGTCGGCGCTGGTCGGGGGGATCATCGGGCTGCTCGTCGCGGGCCAGACCGTCAATGTCTCCTCGACCATCGGCCTGATCGCCCTGTTCGGCGTGTGCGCGCAGAACGACATCATCCTGGTGGCCAAGATCAACGATTTCCGGCGGCAGGGGATGGCGCTGCGCGACGCCGTCGTCGCCGGCGCCATGACCAAGTTCCGGCCCCTTTTCATCACCGACATGGTGATGATCGTCAGCGTGCTGCCGCTCGTGCTGACCGTGACGACGGGCGCGGAGCTGCACCGGCCGCTGGCGGTCGTTTACCTCGGCGGGTTTGCCTTTGCGATTCTGATGCGGCGTTTCATGGTGCCGGTGTTGTACGATGTGCTGGCGCGCCTTGCGGGGCGCCTGGGGCGGGCACCCGTGTCCTGCCCGTAGTTCGCGCGCGGGGTCTGCGGATCCCGCTGTCGCGGTAGTGCGTTGCGGAAAGTCCGCTGAAGCGGGAAAGGAACGGTTATGCCGGAAATCGTGCGATTGGGCATTATCATTTGTCATCGTTACCATACCTGCGCGGGCGGCAAATGCCTGCGCGCCTTGCGCAACCGCGAAGGGGCATTCAAACTCTATCGCGGCCGGGAGGTGGAGCTCGTCGGCTACACCACGTGCGACGGCTGCCCCGGAGGCAACGTGGAGTATGCGCCCGAGGAGATGGCCAGGAACGGCGCCGAGGTGGTTCACCTGGCGACCGGCCTGGTGGTGGGCTACCCGCCCTGCCCCTACATCGACGACTTCTGCCGGTTCATCCGCCGCCGTTACGGCCTGGAGGCGGTGGTGGGCACCCACCCGGTCCCGCAGAAGTACTACCTGCATCATACGGCTTTCGGGACGTGGGACGGGCCGGGCTGGCAGGAGCGCCTGCGCCACCTCGACGACGACGAATCGACGCGCCTGGCTTACAACTGAGCGCGCGCCGCGCGCGGCGGCGGAAAGGAGTGCGGCATGAACGGGACGGCCCGGGAATGGACGTGTGCGCAGTGCGGCGTGCGCTCGTGCGAAGCCCCGCCGGGAACGCGCGCAGCACCGCCCGGCTGCCCGATGACGGCCTGCGCGCGGGAGCTCGAGCAGGCCGGGCGCACGTACGGAGAGAACGACGCCGTGCGCCGGCTGGCACTCGCGGCGGCACGCACGGAAGCCGCGGGCTATTGCCGCAGCACGCGCATCGAGGAGATCATGGATTTCGCCCGCCGCCTCGGAGCGAGCCGGATCGGCATCGCCCATTGCGTCGGGCTCATGCGCGAGGCCGCAGCCGCCGCCGACATCTTCACGCGCAACGGCTTCCGCGTGCATACCGTGTGCTGCAAGGCCGGTTCCCTCGACAAGGAGCGGCTGGGGCTGGCGGACGGCGAAAAGGTGCACCCGGGCCGGTATGAAGCGGCGTGCAATCCGGTGGGCCAGGCCGCGCTGCTGGCGGCGGCCGGGACGCAGCTCAACGTCGTCATCGGCCTGTGCGTGGGCCACGACAGCGTGTTTTTCATGCACTCGCGGGCGCCCGTGACGGTGCTTGTGGCCAAGGACCGCGTCCTGGGGCACAATCCGGCGGCCGCGCTCTACACGAGCCACTCCTACTACCGCCGCCTGAAACAGCCGGCGGAAGCGGCGCACGGGGGAAAGGGGAAGCGATGAGCGGGATACCGCAGGCCTCAGAGGAACAAAGGGAACTCTTGCAGCAGCGGCAGCACCGCGAGTGCATCGTCTGCCGGCCGGCTGAGGCCGGCGGGTTCGAGATCCGCTTCCGCACGACCGCGGACGGCGGCGTCGCCGCGAGTTTCGATTGCCCGCCGTTCTTCCAGGGATACGAGGGCGTGGTGCACGGCGGCGTGGTCTGCACCCTGCTCGATGCCGCCATGACCCACTGCCTGATGGCCCGGGGGAAGAGCGGTGTGACGGCGCGGTTGATCGTGCGCTTCCTGCAGCCGGTCGCCGTCGGCCTGCCGGCCGAGATCACGGCGCGGCTGTGCGAGTACGAACCTCCATTGTACGTGCTCGAGGCCGATCTCGTGCAGCAGGGCAGGGTGCGCGCGCGGGCGACGGCCAAGTTCATCGACCGGGACAGCCACGGCCATTCGGCGGATCGCTGAGCGCACGCCGCGGGCGCCCGGGACGGCGGTGTCAAGACTCGCCCGCAGCCGTTGCGCGCCGGGAGGGCGGCCGCGGCCGGCCCCCCGGCGCGAGGTTCAGGCGAGCAACCGATCGACTGCAGCCAGGAACTGCTCCTTGTCGATCGGCTTGGAGAAGAAGGCTTCCGGCGGAGGCAGCTGCCGCCGGCCCTCGAGGAATTTCTTGAATCCCTCGGGATCGCCGCCGTAACCGGTGACCGCCGTGACGATCACGACCGGGATCCCTCCGAGCGCGGGATCTTCCTTGAGCTCGCGGTAGAAACGCACGCCCGACTCCTCCGGCATCGTGATATCGAGGCAGATCAAATCCGGCCGGTCCGATCGGACCTTCTGCATTCCCTCGCGGCCGTTGTATGCCGGGAGCGTATCATAGCCGTGGTCCTGCAGGAGCGCTTCCAGGTAGGTGACGACATCGGGCTCGTCGTCGACGATCAGGATCTTTTTCTTGCCGCCCGCTCGCGTGTCTGGCATGGTTTCATTCTCCCTTCTCCGGCCTGCAGCCCGCGGTTGTTGCGGGCCGTGAGCGACCGGCTCACTCTTTCCTGGCTTTGCGCAGCGCTTCCAGCGCGCGCCGCATGGCTTCGGGGCTGGCGGCCTGCAGGCTCTTTTCCAGCTCCTCCTTGAGGGCGAGCTTCTCTTCCGCCCGCCGGTTCTCTTCGATCCCCAGGGCACGCTGCACGGCGCGCACGTAGGCGACCGGGGAGACCGGCTTTTCCAGGTAGATTCCCGGGCCGGACATCACCCGGCTTTCCAGCAGGTCCTCGAGGTCCTTCTTGCCCATTTCGTCGCGGGCATGGGCCGTGACGATCAGCACGGGGATGCGCGACAGGTCCTTGTCCTTGCGCAGCTCGTACAGCAGCCTGTGGCCCGATTTGCGCGGCATCACCAGGTCGAGCGAGATGAAATCGGGACGCCGCGAGCGGATGATGTCCAGGGCCTCTTCGCCGTCGGCGGCCGTGAGCACCTGGAAATGCGCATCCTCGAGAATCGCCTTGAGATACTGGCGGACATCGGGCTCGTCGTCGACGACCAGTACGGTTTTCTCCTCCGGTCGAGTCATGATCCACCCATCCCTTCCGGGCCGGCGTCCTCTTCCTTGTTCGGGGGGCGAGGCAGCCGGTTCCTCGGGAATTCCAGGCGAAACACGGAGCCGACCTTTTCGGTCGATTCGAACGACACCTTGCCCCCGTGTTCCTGGACGATTTTTCGCGTCGTCAGCAATCCCAGCCCCGTGCCCTTGTTGGATCCCTTGGTGCTGAAAAAGCTGGTGAAGACGTTCTTCTTGATTTCGTAATCCATCCCCACGCCGTCGTCGGCGACTTCGAAAACCAGTACCCCGTCGCGGTCCCATGTGGTGACCGTGACGTGCCTGCCGGGCTTGTCGCTGATCTGGCAGGCGTCCAGTGCGTTGGACACGAGATTTGCCAGACAGGTGTGGATGCCCTGCTCGTCCATGAACGCGTATGGTATCCCTTCCTGCAGGTCGGCGACAAGCGTGATGCCGGCCAGCGCTGCCTTGTCCTTGAACAGATCGATGACGTCGCGGGCGACGCGATTGGGATCGACCAGGCTGACCTGGGGGGTGCGCCCGCGGGCGAACTCGAGGAATTCCTTGACGAAGGAGGTGATGCGGCCGATGTTTTCCTCGAGCATGCGCCAGCCGGCGAGCATGCGTTCGTGATCCCCTTTTTGCATGCCCGTCTGGAAAATGTAAATGCCGCCTTCCAGGCCCATGAGAACATTCTTGATTCCGTGCGCCAGCCCCGCCACCGTCTGGCCGACGGCGGCCAGACGTTCCGCCTCCATCTTCTCGCGCTCCAGCATCTTGGCGGCGGTGATGTCGGTCGACATCTCGATGATGTACGGGATGGTGCCGTCCTGTCGCACCAGCGGAACGAGGTGAACCAGATAGTAGGTGGGCCTGCCTTCGACCGGCACGCCCTGCTCCTCGCGCACGCGGATCCGGCCGTCGGAGAACGTGGGGACCGCGGCGCACTGCTCGCAGCGATGGTCGAGGCCCTTGTATACGGTGAAGCAGGGCATCTGGTGCCACTCGCCGTAAGCCGAGGTGAAGCTCCGGTTGGCCTCCACGATGCGGAAGTCCCGGTCGATGACGGCGATGCGCACGGGCACCTGATCCCAGAGCTCCGTCCGGATCCAGTTTCGCAGATCCTCGGTCACCATGTTGCCATGTCCTGTGCGCATGCCCGGCTCACCGAACCGCGGCCGAACTGCGCTCCTTTGCCGCTGTTGCATAGGGCGCCATGCGGCGCAATTCGGCGCCGTCGATGCCGCGGTGGCAGGTGCCGCATTCGGCGAATGCCCTGCGGAATCTATCGGGCTCCCGGTCGACCTTCTGCTTGTGGCAGGTGACGCACAATCCGTGCATGGCGTTCATGTATCCCGGCGCATATCCGCGGACGCCACCCTGCGGAGGCTGTATGAGTGCGCCCGCGACCGCCATATCCTGATGGCAGTCGCCGCAAGGCCTGGCGCTGGCGCGCGTCTTGGCAAAGGCAGGAGATGCGTGGCAGCGCACGCAGCTCGAGTTTCCTCCCAGGCGGCGGGTGTGCGAATTGTGGTCGAAGATGTCCGTTTCCAGATACATGTCCCGGTGGCACCGGTAACAGGGCGTGTTCTGGTCGAAGGGAAGGGCCTGATGGTGGCACACGGTGCAGGAAGCGTCCCCTCCCAGCCTGTCGGCGTGCAGCCGGTGAGGGAAGGGAACCAGCCTGCCGTCGCGGTTGCCGTCGATCAGGAAAAGTTGGATCGTGCCGGAATCGCCCGCTGGGTGTCGGGTGCCGGCCAGCCGGATATTGTAGGCCGGCGCACCGGCGGCCCCGTTGTCCTGCTCGACGACCGCTGCGAGCACTCTGGGCGCCTCGGTCGCGGTGCGCAGGAACAGGGAGCCGCGCCACACGTCGCGGGGCAGCATGGCCAGGGCTGCCGCCGCGCCTGCGACCAGGGCCAGCGAGTAGCGCCGGACCCCCGCCAGCGACTCCGGCAGGAGCAGCTGCGCGCTCAGAGGATCGAAGTTCCGGCGCGGGCGGGAACCACGGTCTTCGTGCGCAGCGTCGCACACGTTCAGGTTTTCGACGAAGAATATGAACACGAGCGCGGCTGCCGCCACGATGCCGGCGGTGACCGCGATCTCCATCCAGGTCGGGAAGTAGGAAGCACCCTCCGGCCGCGCGAAGGCGACGATGCACAGATTGAAGCGATAGCCGATCATTCCCAGGATCGTCAGGACGGAGCACGTCGCCAGGCCGGCGGCACTGGCTCGCACCTTGCGGACGAGGAGCAGCGTCGCCGGCAGGAGAACCGCGAGCGACATCTCCAGCAAAAAGACGAACGCCTGCCGGGAACCGTCGAATACATGGCCGATGCTGCCGCGCAGCGCCAGGTCGCCGAGGCGCAGCCCGGCGTATATGAACAGCACCGCCGACGCCGCCTTGCCCAGCTTGCCCAAGAGATCGATGCGCAGCTTGTGCCCGAAGTACCACGAGGAAAAGAGCGCTTCGGCCGCGATCGTCATCAGGCCCAGGCCGACGGCCGACACGAAGAAGAGAATCCAGATGATCGGGCTGTACCAGAGGGGGTGCACGCGATAGGGGGCGATCAAGAAGAGCGAACCGAGAGAGGACTGGTGCAGGGTGGAGAGCACGATGCCCGAGACGACCAGCGGGATCGTGGCCTTCTTGAGGAAGGCGTGGATGCGATGGAAGAGCGGCCGGTCGAAAAGCGAATGCTCGAGAATCACGGGACAGAATTCCAGGAAGAGCACCGTGAGATAGAGCATCACGCACATGGCCACCTCGAAGAGCACCGAGTGCGGTTGCTGGTGGATGATCGGGTACCAGATGTGCATCGGGATTCCCAGGTCGTAAAACAACCCGACGGCGACCGCCACATAGCCGAGGAAGGCGGTCAGGATCGCGGGGCGCGTGAACGGCCTGAACTGCTCGAGGTGAAAGATATAGACCACCGCCGCGATCACGAAGCCGCCCGCCGCGAGCGCGACGCCGCTCATGACATCGAAGGCGATCCACAGGCCCCAGGGTGTCGCGTCGGAAAGGGCCGTCGTGGCACCGAGGCCGCGCAGGAAGCGGGCCAGACTGACCGTGACCCAGACCCCCACCACCGCCCACAGCACGGTCTTGACCGCAATCTTCCGGTCGATCATCGTTC